>Ga0118677_10005676_pt1 | contig 21673 bp, 23 predicted proteins | sample AliMusrvi5mmetaG_FD_86154 | JGI IMG/M metagenome (GOLD analysis project Ga0118677, IMG submission 86154)
GTTTTCGCCCTGAGCCAGAACGGGTTTTGTCCCGGAAAACTGACAGTAGCTTTTCAGGAAAATTTGGGGGTCGATATGAATAAAGGCGGCGATGGCCTGAACGTCCTCGGGGGTAATATAGGTTCCGCCGAATCCCTTGCAACAGTCGCCGCATTGTTGGCAGTTAAAAATATCATCGGGTGTCAAGGGATCACAGGGCATAGCGGGTCTCCATGGCTCTTTTCAGGGTAACCTGATCAATGTATTTCAAATCTCCGCCGATGGGCACGCCGGAGGCGATACGGGTGACCTTGACCGGAAATTTCTCCAGCAGACCCAAGAGATAAGAAGCCGTTGCTTCGCCTTCCACATGGGTGCCCGTGGCCAGAATGACTTCCTGAATCCCGCCTTCACCAATCCTTGCAATCAATTCCTTGATGCGGATGGCATCGGGTCCGATGCCATCCATGGGAGACAGCGCGCCTTGAAGGACATGGTACCGTCCATTGTATGCGCCTGATTTTTCGATCGATACCATATCCGCGGGCTGTTCGACCACACAGAGCATCCGCTCGTCCCTGGAGGGATTGCTGCAGATGTTGCAGTGCTCCGCTTCGCTGAGTGAAAAACAGGTGCTGCACAATCTGACCTTGTCCTTGAGCTCTCCGATGCTTCGCGCCAGCTGTTCCGCATCGCTGCGGGAAGACCGGAGGATATACATGGCCAGACGTTCCGCGGTTTTTTCACCGATGCCGGGGATGCCGGGGATGTTGTCGGCGACGTCGCCCCATAGACCGAGAATGTCGATGACTTGCTCGGGACGCTGGATTTCCCAGTTTTTGAGCATGGTGGGCAGGTCGATGACTTCGTGTTCGGCCCCCTTGCGGCCTGGTTTCCACATGAACGAGCGGGCGGAGATGAGTTGCGCAAAGTCCTTGTCAGGAGTCACCATGAACGACTCAAACCCCGCCGCCTCAGCCCGTTTTACCAAGGTGCCGATCACGTCATCGGCTTCGAAGCCATCGACCTCGAGCACCGGGATGTGAAACGCGCGGCACAGCGCCTTGACGTGCGGGATGGCCGCGGCGAGCTCCTCGGGCATCTCGTCGCGGTGCGCCTTGTACGCTGGAAACTTGATATGCCGCGGGGTGGGAGCCGGGGTGTCAAACGCAACCCCGATGTGGCTCGGCTTTTCATTTTCCAAAATGGCCAGCAGCGTGGTGATGAAGCCATACAGAGCGGAGGTATTGACGCCCTTGGAATTGCGGATCGGGGCTTGGATGAAGCCAAAGTAGGCCCGATAGATCAGGGCCATGCCATCAAGGAGAAACAAGCGCATTGGGATGGTTGGAATGAGGGGATGACGGCCGCACGCTGGCAAGGAGTAGCCGCTCTGGTGCGTCACCCATACCCATCAAGCGCCATGCGTGACCGAACGCCACGATGGTACACCCACCCCGGCCCCGATCAACCTCCATCTCAGGGGCTGCCACGGCAGGCCCGGCAGATCAGGGCTTGAATGTCGCCCGGCACTCGCTCATCTTCTCGGCATGACCATTTTGCTCGGCATCACCGGATCGATCGCAGCCTACAAGGCGGCGGACTTGGCCTCACAACTCGTCAAGCAGGGGCATGAGGTGCACGCCGTGCTGACCCGAGCCGGGGCCGAGTTTATCACGCCACTGACCTTGCAGACGCTCACCCGCCAGGCTGTGCTGGTTTCGCCCGGTGATGAAAAGCTATCTTGGAAACCCGGCCATATCGACTTGGCAGACCGCGCGGATTTGTTGGTGGTGGCCCCGGCAACCGCGAATGTGCTCGGAAATTTCGCCAACGGCCTCGCTCCAGATCCGCTGGCGTCCATCTATCTCGCCTTGCCGCGAAGCACCCCGGTCCTGCTGGCCCCGGCGATGAATGGCAAAATGTGGCTGCATCCGGCGACCCAGCGCAATGTTGCCCGCTTGGCGGCGGACGGCTGCACGTTTGTCGGGCCGGCCGAGGGGGATTTGGCGTGCGGATATGAGGGGCTCGGCCGGTTGGCTCCGGTTGACGAGATTTTGGCTCGCATCTCTCAGTTGCTGGCCAACGCCTGATGCCCGAAAATCCTACCCTCCCACGGGAAATTTTGGAAAATCGACCGCTTTCATGGAAAATTTGAGAAAATCACCACTTTGGGCTTGCATCGTCGTGGCCATCCGTTATCTACCGCTTCCCGAATTATGGCAAAGAAAAGTTGGATCGCACGCAATGAGCGCAAAAAGAGAACCGTCGAGAAATTCACTGAGCTTCGCATGAAGCTCAAGAAGGAGAAGGACTATATCGGTCTTTCCCAGTTGCCTCGTGACGCGAGCCCAACCCGCTTGGTGAACCGCTGTGCCATCACCGGCCGCCGTCGCGCTTTCCTGCGCCGCTTCCGTCTCTCCCGTATCAGTTTCCGTGAACTGGCCTCAGCCGGCATGATCCCCGGCGTGACCAAGTCCAGCTGGTAAACTGTCCGGCCTTGGTTTTTTGACGCGGAATGGCATCCTCCCGTTTCCGCGTCCTCGCAATGCCTATCTACGAATACGTCGCCGAAACCCCGGATGATCCTGAGCATTCGTGCCGCATTTGTGCGCGCGGATTTGAGCTCAGGCGGCCCGTGGACCGGGCACCCTTGCTGGTTTGCCCGATGTGCAAGCACCCGGTGAAAAAGCTTATTTCCCGGATCAACACCCCCACCGTGACCAAGCCGCTGTCGGTGAGCGACGCGAAGAAGGCCGGATTCACCGTGCTGGAGAAGCGCGATCAGGGAGTGTACGAAAAACTCTGAAGCCATGAACAGCCTTGGCCTCATGTGTCTGGCAAATACCGACGGTGCCCCCTATCAATGGCCATCGTCCGGCGAGTGGCTGCTGTATGTGGGCGGCATCGCCTTGTTCCTGATTCTTAATGCGTTGTTTGTGGCTGCGGAGTTTGCCTTCGTGAAAGTGCGCCCCAGCCAGCTCGAGGCCGAGGTCAAGGACAAATCCAACGGAGCTCGCGCCGCACGTAAAATCCTCCAGGACATCAACCCCTACCTCTCCGCCGCACAACTCGGCATCACCGTCGCCTCGCTGGCCCTCGGCGCCCTCGGCGAACCGTTTATCGAAAAACTCGTCGGGCCGCTCATGCAGCAAATCCCGTGGTTCCCGCCCAGCTTGGTTTCAGGCTTCTCGTGGGTGCTGGCCATCGGTTCGTTCACCATGCTCCATGTGGTCATCGCCGAGCAATTGCCCAAAATGATCGCGATCCGCCGGGCACTGGCCACCACCCTGCTGCTGGCTGGCCCGATGCGCTTGTTCTACAAGCTCTGCAGCGTGCCCATCCGCATGCTCAGTGGTGCATCCAACTGGCTGGCTCGGGTGGTTTTCCGGATCGAACCCGTCGGCGAGCACGACCAAGCCCTCAGCGCCCACGAGCTTGCGCTGTTAGTGGCCGAAAGCGAGCGTTCCCAGGAAGTCACTGAAACGGAGCGGGAGATTCTGGAAAACGCCCTCGAACTCAACGAAGTCTGGGTCCGCGACGTCATGACCCATCGCAGCGAAGTGGTCGTCGTCGATGCCGATGCTCCTTTCGACCTGACCCTCGAATTGGTTCGCAACACCAAACACACCCGCTTCCCGTTGGTCAAAGGCCACCTCGACCACGCCATCGGCTTCATTCACGTCAAGGACTTGCTCAAACTCGTCGGAGAACCCAAACCCGATATCATGGTCATCAAGCGCGACCTGAAAGCCGTCCCCGAAACCATGCCGCTGGACGTCCTCCTCAAGTTTTTCCTCAAGCAAAAAACCTCGCTGGCCCTCGTCGCCGATGAGTTCGGCCACGCCTCCGGAGTGGTCTTTCTTGACAACGTCATTGAGGAACTCGTTGGCGACATCCAAGACGAGTTCGACAATGATCGCTCCGCCTTCACCCGCATCAACCCCGACGAATTCGTCACCGCCGGCACCACCACCCTCAACGAGCTGGCCGACTACGATGAAGACCTCTATCTGGAAAGTGGCGAGGTCACCACTGTCGGCGGCTACATCACCCAACAACTCGGCCGATTCCCCGAAGTCGGCGAAGCCATCACCATCCGCGGCCACGAGGCCAAAGTTACCAGCACCGACGGCCGCCGCGTCGGCCAAATCCATTTCCGGCGTCTAGCCGCCATCCCTGGTGCCGACACGCCTGACCGCTAAGAACCAGTTCGAGTTCAGGTGTTCTGTGGTTCGTCCAGCCGTTGGAGCACCTCGGCAGCGCTCAAGCCGACTTGGCGCAGTGTTGAGATGGCGAGCGCGTCATGGCGTTTCGCCAACCGCCGGCCCTGGGCATCCAGCACTAACGGGTGGTGCCAGTACACCGGTTCGGGCAACCCGAGCAACGCCTGCAACAAACGCTGGACGTGGGTCGCTGGCAGAAGGTCCTCGCCGCGCGTGACGTGGCTGATTTCTTGGTAGGCATCATCGACCACCACCGCCAGATGATAGGCCGTGCCAATGTCCCTGCGTGCCAGCACGACGTCACCTAGCAACTCCGGCTGGACCGTCAGCGTGCCGTGGCGCAGGTCCACAAAACTCAGCGGCCCGGTCAGTTCCGCCGCCTTGCGCGAATCCAAGCGCCAGGCGTGGCCGGTTGGCGCGCCGTGCTGCCGCGCTTCACCCCCCGGCGGGCGGCAAGTCCCTGGATAGAGCGGTCCCTCCGGCCCTTGGGGTGCGGCGAGCATAGCCGCCAACTCGACTTGGATTTCGCGCCGCGTGCAATTGCAGCGATAGACGACGCCGAGGGCGCGCAGTTGGTCCAATGCCGCGTCATAGGCTGGCAGACGGCTGCTTTGGCGCAGGGCCGGGCCATCCCAAGCGAAACCGAGCCAGAGCAGGTCCTCCTCGATTTCCGCAAAATACTCTCCGCGCACCCGGGTGACATCAATGTCCTCGTGGCGAAGGAGAAATTGCCCGCCATGCCCTCGCGCAAAGTCATGGGCCACCCGCGCCGCCAGGGCATGCCCGAGATGCAGCCGCCCCGTCGGGCTGGGAGCAAAGCGTGTGCGCACCGCGACTGGTTCGTTAGAACACATGCCGTGAGATTAGGCCACAATCTCCGCCATTGGAACCCTAAACCCTGGGCTCATGCGTCATGACCTTCACCCAGCGCCAAGCGGTGAAAATCGGCGGCGGCGATTTCCGGTGCGAGCGGTTCGTTCCATGCGAGTTCCAAGACGTGGAAGCGGCTGCCGAGCTGCGCCGGGTGGGTGAGGGTCGTGAATTGGCGAAGCAGCGCGGCATCGGGCTGGCCCTCCATGGCGAGCAGCCACTCGCGGGCCAGCGCCGTGAGCCACGACCCCTGGCTGCGGAAAAGCAGCGGCCGACAACCTAACCTGATAGCAATTTCGGCCACGGTCGTGAAATCGACGTGAGCGGTGATATCATTTGCGCCGGGATCCAGCAATGGGTCATCCGCTGCGCGGTGGCCAGAAAACGTCCGAAGCGTCCCTTGATGGCGTGCCGGATGGTAAAATTCGGGGCGCGCAAAGCCGTAGTCGAGCCACAGCAGCAGGCCGGATGACAGCCCGGAAAGCAGTGGCGCGAAAAAACCAGCGTAGTTCGTTCGCAGTTCGCTGCGGTAGCCGATGGGGAAGCCGCCACCCAGCGGAGCCAGCGCGGCGACCTGCGCCCGGTCGCTCACTGGCAGCAAGGTGTCCCAACAAAACCGATCGTCCGCAGAAAAGCCGACCCGCCAGAGGTGCCAGCCATCCGCCTGCCACTCAATCACTTGGCACGGCAGGGCGTCGAGCACCTCATTGCCGAAGGCGATGCCGGGCCGTGGGTTCAGCGCCAACTCGGTTGGATTTGCCACAAAGAGGACTCGTTCGGCAAAGGGCTGGAGGGTTTGGCGTTGCGCCGCTTGCAGACGGGGCAAGGGCTCGGGGATGGCGTATTGAAGGGTGGCAAAGGCCGCAGGTTCGAGCCGCCTCATGGCCGTGAGAACGTCTGCGGCGAGTGTGCCATCGTGGGCACCACTCTCGATGAGCCGCCAGTTCTCCGGACAACCCGCCTCCAGCCACCAGCGCCCGAAGCGCCGCGCCAGCAACTCCCCAAACACAGGCCCAACGCTCACGCTGGTGAAAAAATCCCCGTCTCGACCGACCTGCCGGATCTGCCGGGCGTAGTAGCCGAGGTCCGGGTGATACAAGGCAGCAGCCATGAAATCAGCGAAATCCAACGGCCCATGAGCCGAGATTTGCTCTTGGAGCAACCCGTGCAACGTGGGGGTTGCGAAAGTGGCCGTTCTCGTATAATCATGGTCGCGCGTAGCCGCAGAAACAAGCGGCGATGAGTGGGAATCAGGCATGGCGAATTATCCAAACAGACCCCGGAATATCCGCAAGAAGCGCCGTTTCTACAAGCGCAATGGCTTTTGGCTCGGCTTGTTGTTCGGCGGCCTGATCCTTGGTGTGGCGGCAGCCGGTATCGGTTACGTATTCGCCGAGCGCTACACCCGCGAATACCGCCAACGCGCCGCCACCTACGACCTCGATCTCATCAACGTGCTGGAGGTACCCAGCATCATCCTAGACCGCAACGACAAGGAGATCGGGCGCATTTTCGTCCAAAACCGCAGCGTCATCCCCATCAGCGAGGTCCCGCAAATCCTCATCGACGCCCTCTGCGCCGGCGAGGACTCGCGTTTTTTCACTCACAAAGGGGTGGATTACATCGGCATCGTGCGGGCCGCCAAGCTCAACCTGCAGGGATCCAAGCAGGGGGCCAGCACCATCACCCAGCAGCTCGCCCGCAATGCCTACAACCTCAAGGAAAAGGCCATTCAGCGCAGTGAATCAAAAACTCAGCGCAAGCTGGTGGAAGCCTTTTTGGCCATGCGCATTGAGCAGCGCTACAGCAAGCGCGAGATCCTCGAGTTTTACCTCAATCGGATCTACTTTGGCAGTGGTCTCCATGGCATTCGCTCGGCCTCTCTCGGGTACTTTGGCAAGGAACCCAGGGATTTGACGGTGGACGAGTGCGCCTCGCTGGTCACCCTCATCAAAAATCCCACCGGCCGCTCGCCAATCAACGCCCCGGAAGTTAACCGCGAGCACCGCAACTATGTGTTAAGCCGGATGGTCGAGGAAAAATCCCTCAGCCAAAAGGACGCCGAATTCTACAAGGCCCAACCCCTCAAGCTCAATCCACAGCCACTGCGCCGTGGCACATCCCACCTCTACGAGCGCATCGCAGAAGCCGTGGCCCAGGCACTCAAGGTCGATGAGTTGCTCGATGAGGATGCGCTGGCAGCCGGGGGTTGTAAAATCCACACCACCATTTTGAAGGAAGCTCAAGACGCAGCGGAACAGGCGTTGCAAGAGTCACTGGCGCGTGCCGAAGCCCAGCCCGCCTATGCCCACCCGAAGTACGCCGACTACCGCAAGGGGTCCAGCGAGGCCCCGGAATACCTGCAAGGTGCCGTCCTCATGGTGGAGCATGACTCCGGCGAAGTGCTGGCCCACGTCGGCGGACGCGATTATTCCCAAGCCCCCTACGATTTTATCGAGTCGGGCAAACGGCCTCTCGGCACCGCGTTTTTCCCGTTCTTGTACGCTGCAGGCCTCAGTGGCAGCCAGACGCCTGTCACCTTGGTGGAGGATGAGGCGATGGACAATCGCACGGTGATGGTCGGCGGCCGCGAGGGGATTTTGGGCGAATGGGGGATGGAGGTCGCCTCTCCTACCTATGATGGCAAAATTACCGCCCGCCGCGCCTTGGAAAACTCGAAAATAGCAGCCACCGTGCGCTTCGGCAGCTTGGTCGGCCTGCAACGTATTGCCCAGACCGGGGTGGCCTTCGGCTTGCCCATGGAACGGGCCGAGTTGCTCCAGCGCCTGTGCGTCGGCTGGGAGGAAGCCTCGATGAAGCAAACGCTGCGTGCCATCGCCGCCTTCGGCCACGGTGGCCAGCTCGGCCCCGCCAAGCTCATCTATCTGGACCGGGTGGAAAACGCCCAAGGCCACGTCATCTATCGCCGCCCCTACCCTCCCGTGACGGCGCAGCAGGCGATCGATCCGGCCACAGCCTGGCAAATCCACAGCATGCTGGTGGGTGGCTGCCAGCGCGGCAGTGCCGCCGGGGCTTTCGACGGATTGTTAGAAAAGCCGTTTACCGGGGCGGGCAAGGGCGGCAGCACCCACGATTTTTCCGACACCTGGTTTTTGGGTTACAACAAGCGGGTTGACTGCGGCGTGTGGACCGGGTTTTTGCAAGCTGGGGCCGGCCCGATCAATCCCGGGGCTTTCAGCCGCGATTTGGCCTTGCCCGTTTGGCAAGCGGCGATGAACGCGGCGGCTCCGGCATTTGGCGGCGGGGAAATTGAGGCCCCGGACAATCTGGTCGAGGTGCCAGTGTGCAGTGTGTCGGGCCAGCGAGCAACCCAATTCTGCCAGGAAATGGCCGAAGACAAGGCCAGCGGCAAAATGCGCTCGCGCTCCACCACCGTCAACGAAACGTTCCGCCGTGGCACCGAATCGCCCGCCTATTGCTCCATGCACTCGGGCAGCTCCAGTGACGGTCTCACTGCACTCGCCAGCCTGCCCGCCCTCGACGTGGTGCCGGTCGCACCGAAAGAGCCATTTGTGTTAGGTGACGACCCCTATCACGCCGAAGTTCCCAGTTCTGCGGCCGTCTCCAGGGATGCGGGGCTCATGCGGCGCCGCACCAATGTGTTGGACAGCCTCGACGTCGGCGATGGCGATGAAAAAATCAGCCTGCCCCCGCCGACCCGCCTTCACATTGAGGAGGATTAGCCTCAGAACTCAACGTTCGACCTCAGGATAGCCACTGGGTCGAGCAAGTTCAATTCCCTGATCTCTACTTTGTCATTTCAACTTCCAACTACTTGATTATCAAGGAGTTGGAACTAATTGCCAAATCTTCATAACTCGTTTATTATCAATAGCTTGCATTATGAAATGACAAAGCAGAGATAGACACGCCGCTACAAAACGCCTCATGCAAGGTCTGTCGCAGAGGTGAGGCTGGCAGTTGAGGTTGTGGCATTCGTATCCCAACTGCAGTTGCCGCCTCCGTGAGAGGCAGTGCTTACGGTTTCCATTCGCTGGCGAGTCGTTTTGCTTCGGCGATCTGCTCGCTGGTCATGTCTTTGGCGCAGGCGTCGCGGTCCCTTTGGACCTCTGAACGAAAGGTTTCTCCGACCCCGCGTGCCAATGTCAGGTCGAGATACGTCAGGGCCTGGACAAGGTCTCTAGGCAGACCATCGTCGCCTTTGAGATACAGTCGGCCCAGCGCGAGCAGGGAGTAAACATCGCTTTTTGCACCTTGGCGATACCACTTGGCCGCTTCAGCAGCGTCTTTGGTCACGCCCCAACCGGTCATATAGTGGTATCCAATGTGCAAACAGGCAGTATCTACACCTTGTGCGGCGGCTTTGCGGTACCACATGACGGATTCGGCAGGGTCCGGAGTGACTCCCTTGCCATACTGATAGCAACACGCGAGATGATACTCAGCATCGGGATTGCCTTGTTCGGCTGAAAGTTTGATCCAGTGGATCATTTCCTGCACTTCCTTTGTATTCTCCTTATTGGAGAAATCCCAACTGTTCGGATAGGTTCTGGCAAGTTTGTATTGAGCGTCAGCGTCGCCGGCTTCCGCCCGCTTTCTGAGATCTTGCGCAGGGTCCGTCGTGTCGTGATTAGAAGAATCCGCCGTTGTAGGCGTGGCTTCTGTGGCCGGTGCTTTCGAGGCAGGCTTGTTGACGGTGTGATTGGGTCGGTTCGATTGGACAACTAGGAAGAACGTAAATAGGGCGGTGGCGGTACCAAGAATGGACGCTGCAATGCGCCAAGTTGAATTCTTCTTGGGCTTGGGTGCCGGCTTGGCTCCACGAGATTCCCCGTGCAATGGGAGTGGCGGAAGGGTAGGTTGACATTGGACATTGAAGAGTTGCCCTACAGTCGGCCATTCGGACGCATTTTCGACCGCGACCGGGGTGTCTAGTGAAATGTTTCCGGAGCAAAGCATACTGCTGATTGCTTGGATGGAATGCGGGCCGTGGATGGCGCTGTCAAGGTAAAGGAAATAGTTGTTCATAATATGTATTGAATATTCAGATGATGTCGATGATTTCGGAGTTGCAGGAATTCTAGTGCTATGTAATGGATAGAATATATCGAACTACAGACTAGATGTGAGGGACTTCCGAGTGGTCAGAAAGTATCTTCATGCCACACAAGGTAAGGATTAAAAGCGTTAGATTGCGAGGCCGCCCCGGAGGTGAATTGAACAGTTTGCTGGGAATTCCGTTCCGGGGCGGCGGTGTTAAACGTATGTAAAGATAGGCGCTCGCCATTATGCTAGGCGGGCTTCTTCTCTTCGTTGGTGGCCTCCGGTGCCGGAGCCTCCGCCGGAGCCTCCGCCGGAGCCTCCGCCGGAGCCTCCGCCGGTGATTCGGCTAGGGTTTTGACATATCTTTCGACGGCGGCCTTGAGTTTGCTTTTGGCTTGGATCTCCCCCTGGAGATTGAGATAGGACTTGTAGATTTTCTTCCATTGGGCCAGGGCTTTGTAGGACTTGGCAAGGTTCCTGGTCACGACATCCGCTTCCTTGCTGATATTGATACATTCCTCGGCCATTGCCCTGGCTGCTGCTTCCAGTTCCGCTTTTTCATCGTCAGCATAGGCAGAGTCGGTTTTGATAGCGGTGAGTTCGGTGCGTAGGGCCGCAAGGATCGACGCACAGGCGCTTTTTGATCGGCTCATATCCCGGTCGGCCCGGTCGATGGTTGTGAATGTGTCCTTGGCAGTGATGATTGTGGGATCACCGGCAATCCGGTTGAGAGCGGCTTTCAGGGCGGAGAGGGAATCGGTTTGGCGTGCTTTGAGGCTTTCCACCCGCATTTTTGTGGTTTGCGGTGGAGCCTCAGGGATCGGAATTCCGAATTGGTCGAGGGCCGTGGTCTGGGCGCTGGCGATATTGCCGAGGATGAGCAGGGCGGCGAAACAGGCGGATGTCATGGTCGTTTTCATGGTTGCTATCAATTGTGTTGTTTGCGTTTGTACTTGGTGTGTGAGCCAGAAGATCTATATCTTAGGCGTTCAGAAGATTGCTGTTTTCGTCTCAGGGAACCCGGTGAAAGACCGGGTTCTTCGCCAATCTACCGGCCTCACTAGGGGCCTGTAATGATATAAGTCTTAGAGACTCATTAGTATTAGAGATGCCTGATTGCAGTAGTAATGGCGGTATCTGTCACCGCTATAGCTGAGGCAGGTTCCGCGAATTGGCGGGGGTGACTGCGGTTGAAGCTTGACCGCCCCGACACGGGCATGGGTCGCGTTGGAGAGCGGCAGCGGTATATGGAGTCGACGAGCGGCAAATGCCGGTGTCCCTGGCCTGCGACAGATGTTATGTTAGGGGGTTCGGGGGACTCCCCGGTAGAGAGAGGGAGCGGCGCACTCATTTCATTTTGCGTTCAAGATGAGACTAACGAGTTCTGATTATGTCAAGTTTCAAAGCGTACGTTTTTTGGTATATGTTTCAACTTGAACGCAAAATGGAATCAGTAGCCGCTGGGGGAGAGACTTCTCCCCCGGAAAAGTATAACAGATAAATACAATATCCTGAATGATCTCAAGTGACTGGTTCTGACGCTCTTTATCTAAGCCTATACCTTCCCGTGGACGGAAAGCAGTTTTGAGATGCAATCTTGACGATAGGTGAAAAGTCGGCATGTTGCGGGGGAAAAAATGCCCGCCACTTTGATGGGGGCGGGCGGGGGTGATGCAGAGCCAATCAAGGTCGCACAAACCAGAATCTCCTGCGGCCCCAAGGACGGCGATATCGTTGGTGGAGCTTTATTATCCAAGCGAGGAGTTTCAACATATAGGCATAAACCATGAGCAGAAAGCCTGTTAGAATCAAAAACGATCCGTAAGCGAAATCGAAAATGACTTGAACCAGAGTGACGACAAAACACGCAAACAAAATGATTTGGAGGAGAAATAACATGGCAATTAGAGGAGTTGGTAGATTATCTATCAATTCTTTATGCCGGGGTAGAGATGCGACAGAGCGCAACCCGGCGCAGGTGGGAAAACGCGCCCTGTCGGGCCGGGCGGGGGAAGAAGATAGAGGATGCCGGCCGGCGGATTTGGCGAAAGCCGAATCCGCCGGATGATGGGGGACGGCTGTCCTGTCGTGTGTCAGGGGGGGGACTAATGTAATGTCTTCATAGCCAGTCGGCTCCGGGCTAACGGGAGCATAGTCCATTTACCCATGACGACCAAATCAACACGGTGGTTAATCAACTACGAAGCGGCTCACCCGATACCAGCCGTCTTGTTCGGGTGCTTCCATCGCGAGGCGGACGGGTCGCCGTTGGTTGGCGGGGTCGGTGATCGCGACAGCCAGTGTGTATTCTCCCGGAGGCAAAGCGGATGGGATCCGCACCGACGCCGATACGTCCCGTTCACCAGGCAACCAGTCGCGCGGGTCGGCACCGGCGACGGTCGTGGTGGTGACCGATTCACCGGCGGAGTTGAGCAGGGATACTTGCAGATTGAAGGGATGATACAATTTGGCGACCCCGACGTTGGCCCATTTCATGTTCATGTTGAGCGTGCCGGGATGCGACACGGATTTGCTGTGGGTGATTTCTCGCAACACAAACCGGTAGCCGGCCAACCGGGCGAGTTTTTCGAGTTGCGGCATGGCTTCGGGCGGCACGCGGCCGATGTTGGCGTTGATCATGCTGACATGGTTGTTGAGCATGAAGTTCACCGCCGCATCCAACGGCCAGCCCCGTGATTTCATGTAATCATAGTCGCCAAACCATTCAAAGACCACCGGCGCTTTTGTCCAGGCATCGGCCATGCCGGTTACGTCGGCGTATTTCTTGGAACCTAACCAATTTTGCTCGTGCCAGGGCGAGCCGACACCGTCGCGCCGGATCCCCGTGCCGTGTGCGAGCGCGTAGTTCAGTCCCTCCTCATCATCGGACATGAACACCAAGGGTGTCTTGGGGAAGGCGTTCAAATACATGTCAACTATACGCTTTCGCACGGCAAGCGAGGCGGGATGCGTCGTGTGCCATTCGCCCCAGATTCCGTAGGAGCCGATGTCGAGGAACTCCACGTTCGGGTGGCCATCGTAACGCTTGCCCAAAGCGGCGATGAACGCGCCGTGTTTTGCCAGGTAAACCGGGTCTGAGTAATCCGGTTCGATGCGCGGAATACGCCGGCCGCCACTGGTCGGATCGTTGCCGTCAACGGTGTAATCGAATCCCTTGCAGCCAAGGTCAAAGAGCCATTTGGGTGAACAGTAATACCCTGCGGAATGCGCGTTCGCCGTCATCACCCGCATGGCGATTGCGGCTCCACGGGACTTGGCCGCAGCGATTGCGTCGTCAATCATTTGCCAGTTGTATTGGCCTTCCATCGGTTCTACCTCCGCCCAGTTGTAGCGATGATAATCAACGGATGAGGGGAATCGGGAGTCAGCCATCCAACCCTGTCCGGGATTCGCAAGCAGCTTGTCCACCTCGCGAAAACGGACCCGCTGCCATGAATCATCCGCGACCGGTTGGTCGAGCTTGCGGAGCCGGATGTTGCGCAGAGCGGCACCGGTTTTCCAGGTGGATATGCCGAGCGGCACGCACGGTTGCACTTCCATGCGGATGGAAATCCTGTGTTCGGCGTGTTCCAGATCAACGACCTGTTTGTCGTCGATCCAAGCACTGATGCGGGTCCTGGTGACCCGGAGGCGGATCTTATACCAAGTTTTCGCCTTGAACTCCATAGTGGTGGCGGTCTGGTTCTCAGAGGCGTCCAGGTCGTCGATGCTGGACAACCCGACGACGGCACCGCCCCAGCCACCGCAGATTAGCGTGCAGGGATACTTGTTCACAGGGAAGGTGAGCCCACAGAACAAATCGCGGCCCTCGGTGCGCTGTGCCTCCAGTTCGATCTCATAGTTCATGCGGGCAGGCGGCTCGCCGTCCCTGACGATTCCGGCGGCCGGTTCGCCGGGGCTGATCTGGAGTACGCCGTTGGCGACCGTGATTCTCCCTTCCTGACGAAAGCCGGCGACTTTCCAGCCGTTGAGCGTCTTGCCGTCGAACAGCGCCTGCCATGGGTGGTCGGCGGCAGGCGGTGGGTCCTTGTCTTCGCCGGCCATGCCAATGCGAATCGTTGCAAGGAAAGCCAGCAGGGCCAGCAGGGCGATCATCGTTGTCCGAATCATGTGTTGTAGCTACGTGACCGGAGGCGCGCATGTTGCGGGCTAGGTGGAAACCATGGGGTAGCACTGCCGGGCCGCCACGGAACAGGCGAGTCCGGGCGATGTAGTGCCGGTGGCAACGATTGGGTTGTAGTCGCCCTCAATCCCCCCCGGTCCGCCCTGCGTGCCTTCCCGGCAGCTATGGACTCATGTGTATCAAACCGAATATCCCCTGCCGAATGTACACCACAGCGATGGCAGCCAGCAAAATGCCCATCACCCGCACCAGCACATCCGCGCCGCTTTCCCGGATGATCCCATAAACCCTGCGCGACGAGCGAAAGATCAGCCACGTCACCAGCGACGCGATGGCCACCGCAATGGCCGTCACCAGCACCCCGCTGGATTTCTCCAAAACCACCGCGGTGGTGATCGAACCGGGACCCACCAGAATGGGCGATGCAAAGGGCGCAGCGGACAGGTGCCCATCCGCATGCATGTCGTCTGCCATGCGACCTTTGAAGACGAAACTGAATCCAATCGAAAGCAGCAGCAGCCCCCCGGCAACCCGCAAGTCATGCAATGTGATCCCAAACAGTTTTAGGATCAGCGAACCGCCAAAGGTGAATAGCAAGAGCAAGGCGGTGCCGATCAACACCACTTGCGCCGTGAACCGCCGTTGCTGAAACTTATCCATGCCACCCGTCACCGAGGCCATCACCGGCACCAGAGCAAGCGGATTCAGCACTATCAACAACGCCGTCACCGCTTGGGCGAGAGCTATGAAAAATTCAGAATTCAGGGTGTTCATCAAATCGCTCATGGAGTGTCCTCGAGGCTCATCCTCGCCAGGAGACTACCCGCCCACCACACCTTGCCAAGCAATCATTTCGCCACCACCTGGCTGCTTCGGTTTGATGGTAGTAGCGCCTTATTTGTATGCGGCCGTCCAACGATGCGTTCCTCTCGGCATCTCCACATGGCACACCGGATCCGAAAACTCGGTTGACCCGGCCAGCGGATTATTCAGACGCAATCATCGTACTGCTGAAGTGGTATGCCTACGCCGAGTGGGTGCTGAAGCGGGTTGAGGGCTTCCCCAAGGGCCAGCGATTCATTCTAGGTCAGCGGCCGTCCAATCATGGGAGGGGCGTGCTGGAAACTCTGGTGATGACCAGCAACGCCCGGGACAGGAATCAGTTGCTTATCAAAGCGAATTGAGGGCATTGAAATGACGCGATGGGTGCTGAGGATGGGCATGGGTATACTGCGGAATCCAAATCTCACGCCGGGTTGAGGTGCCAGAGGGTGAAGTTAAGTATGGTCGCAAATGTGACCCATGCGAGATATGGAGCAAACAACCATCCGGCCGGTCTGCTGACGTGGTGAAAGCTCAGCATCGTCAACAGAATTGAGGTCCACAGCACCAGGATCTCGATCAAGGCCCAGCCCAACTGATGCGCCCCGAAGAAGATCGGCGTCCACGCGGCGTTGAGTATGAGTTGCACGAAGTAGAACCTCAGTGGCTGCCTCCAGCCATCGCGCTTCCACACCAGCCACACAGCCACCGCCATCAGCGAATAGAGCAGTGTCCACGCCGGACCAAACACCCATGCCGGTGGATTCCACGCTGGCTTGTTGAGCGACGCATACCACTCCCCCGGCATCGCAGCCGCGCCAAACAGTGGCGCACAGAACGTGACGAAGATGAAGCCGAGCAATGCCAGCCAGTTGCGTAGGGTGGAGGGTACTTGGATCATGACGAGTGGGGGTGAGTTACAAGGTCCGCGAAATCAGGGTTGCGTTACATCTCAATCCGGCCGGATCATTTCAAACCGACCGCTGGTCTTGCAATGCCTGTGGGGGCGAGGCCATGCGTCCGATGGTGAACAGCTTGTCCGTGCGTACCCGCTTCGTTGACGCGCCGAGCAGCTCGTCGCGTAGCTGGAAGCGCTTGATCAGGCCGATGATGACGCGATTGTCCGATGTTGTGGGCACCCATGGTGAACCGTTCTCACGGGCCGACATTTGCGTATTCAAATCATTTATCCAAAGCATTATCCACCTTTTTGCCCGCTTTCTCAAGAGGCCCTTTCGGGTCGATGGTGTCTTTCACTTTTTCGACCGATTTGTCGACACTTTCACCGGCCTTTTCCGCCGGCCCCTTTTCCCTGCAGGAAACGGTTGATACGACTAATGGGAATAAACACAACGACAACAGTAATGTGGTTTTCATGGATTGGAATGGATGGGTAGGGGTTATTCAGTGGTTTTGCCGTCGAAGTGCTCTTGGTCAGCTTCGGCGTCGGCGCGGGTGGAATGAACAACGCCGTCACGGTGATTGGGCGGAGCATAGAGCGTGTAAAGCTTCAATGGAACACTTCCGGTATTGATAATATTGTGATTAGTCCCTGCCGGGACAATCACCGCGAAACCGGTCCGGATCGCGGTACGCGCACCGTCGAGAACCGCCTCGCCAGAGCCTTCCTCCACCCGGAAGAATTGGTCGAGCTTGTGGACCTCCATTCCGATTTCCTCCTTGGGGTTGAGGGCCATGACGACGAGTTGGCAGTGCTGCGCCGTATAGAGTACTTTTCGGAACTGCTTATTGCTGATGGCGAGACTTTCAATATCCTGTACGAATCCTGTTTTCATAGAGTGTTTCTCTTTTTCCCATTGGTTGTTTTTCAGAAGTGAATCGTAAAGCGGCCGGATAGATGAGAGCTATTTCTTGTCCGCGTCGATCGTTGCCTTGGCCGCGGCAGCATCGGCCTCGACCTTCCTCTTGTCGGCTTCGAGTTGTGCTTGCACGCTGAGCTTCTTAGCCTCAATGTTCGCTTTCTCGATAGAGGCATTTTCGTTGGCTTCCTTCTTGGCATTTCTAGCGGAGGCGTCCACGGCGTCCTTGGTTTTGTCGATAGCGTCTTTGGTGGCCTCTGTTTGGGTGTCGATGGCGGCCTTTTCTTTGTTGCAGCCTGCAGCAAATACGGCGAAGAAGGCGATAATGATGGATCTGGTGAGTTTCATGGTATGTGTTATTGATTTGCCTGAGTGGGCGGGATTAGGACTGAGAACAGCAAGATTCGGGTATGAATCTGTCTGCGGCGGAGTTTGCCCCGGAGCTAGGCTTGAGAGACTGTGGATCATCGTGGGAAAGCGTTCAATGGGGTTAAACCCTACTTGTCAAATTCCATGGAGGGATCGGACCGTCGAACAAGCGCCACACACACCAATTGGCAGAGTTACTCGGGCAAGACAACGTGTCGAGGAGTTCGAGTCGGAGGATGCGTTTCATGGATTAGCAATTCTAGCAACTATCACAGAGAACTGCGTTTCCCAACGGATTGCGCACAGCTTGGGCCGCGAGCGGCGCTGCGTGCCTTGCGAAGCGGCCCATAGATGTCGGTGGTCTCGGTAAGCACGCTCAAGGGCACCTATTGCATGGGGCTGGAAGTCGTCGAAATTGACTTCCCTGAATTCCTTCACACCGACGGGAATAGAACCACCCGGTGGCCCTCCGACTCGCGAAGAGGTTGCAAGTCCCGTCCCAGCAGGGTTGCTGATTCCAACCGTGGGATCGACAAACGGAATGACGTTGAGGGCGAAGATAAGACCGGCGACCTTGCCGACGAAGCTGAGGTATTTGAGTGCCTTCATGGTGACCGTGGCTCGGTGTCAACGGTGCTGAGAATCTGTTTGTCAAATTCGTTTGAACTGGTAGAAGTGGGGGGGGGCGGAGCCCCAGCCCCTACCCCTAGACAACGATGAAATCCATCAAGAACCTGACCCGGATGACCGACGAAACAGCCGCTTTTCAGGGCCAACAAGCGTGCCAAGAGCTTAGTGCATCCCCGTTAGCCAACCCTGTGGGCTTCTAGCGGATTGACGGAATTATGAACGCCCCCAATATCCATCGACTCAAAAGCCAATTCCCGGACGACGCCATGAATCAATCCCCAATTCTGGATAAGATCGAGGTGCCGCATAAGGTGGTCGATAGTTGGCAAGAGACGATCGACTTGCTAGCAGAAATTGCTGACATTCCGGCGGCACGGATCATGCGGGTGCATGCCATGAAAATCGAGGTGTTCACGAGCAGCCAAAGCGCGGGCAATGTTTACCATCGCGGCGAAAAGATGCCACTGGGCACGGGGCTCTACTGTGAAACCGTGATGAGTACCCAGAGCGAGTTGCTGGTGCCCAATGCCCTGAGTGACCCGGCTTGGGACCACAATCCAGATATTGAACTGGGCATGATTTCCTACCTGGGACTTCCGCTCATTTGGCCGACCGGCGAGATTTTCGGCACCATCTGCATCCTGGACAATCAAGAAAACGCCTATTCCCAGAGGATTGTACATCTGATGGAGCGCATGCGCGACAGCATTAGCTTCAGCCTCCAAGTCATCTACGACGGCTCAGCTGTGTGCGAGTTAGAACGTCGAGTTCAGGAGCGGACCCACGAGTTGTGGGAAAGCGAGTCTTTGCTTACACAGGCGCAAAGCGTTGCAAAATTTGGCGTTTACTCATTGGATTTCTCAACCGGGTTGTGGAAAAGTTCGGCCGTTATGGATCAGTTGTTTGGGATTGGGGAAGCCTATGAGCGCTCTGTGGAGGGCTGGGCTAACTTGATCCATCCCGATGATCGAGCGATGATGGCGGACTACTTCACAAACTACGTGATCGGGCTGCGGCAGCCGTTCGCCAAGGAATACCGCATCCTCCGCCAGGACGATCAGGCGGAGCGATGGGTACATGGGATGGGTATGCTGGAAATCGATGATGCCAATCGCCTCACAAAGATGATCGGCACCATCCAAGACATCACCGAGCGCAAGAGATTGGAAGCGTCTTTGCTCAATCTCGAGGCGGCGGTCGAGCAAAGCGCCAACACGATCGTCATCACTGACATGTGTGGAAACATTGAGTATGCGAACCCCGCCTTTGAAAAAACTACCGGCTACACAGTGGCCGAGGCCATGGGTAAGAACCCCCGCATTCTCAAATCTGGTGAGCAGGATGCGGAATTTTACCACGATCTTTGGGCTACCATCACGTCGGAAAAAGTCTGGCAGGGCGAGTTTCACAACAAGCGCAAGGATGGCTCGCTCTATTGGGAGAGGGCGACCATCTCGCCGATCCAGAACGGCAAGGGAGAAACGGTCCGCTTACTTGCGATCAAGGAAGACATTACCAAGCGCAAAGCCATAGAAGCCAGTCTGGCCGCAGCCCTCCTCTGCGCCGAGGCCGCTAACCGGGCAAAGAGCGAGTTCCTCGGTGTCATGAGCCATGAACTGCGCACCCCGCTTAACGGAGTGCTCGGATTTACAGAACTCCTCGCCGACAGCGCCCTTGACAGCGAGCAAATGGACTATGTCAAGATAATCAGTTCCAGCGGCGAGCACCTGCTGGCCATCGTCAGCGACATCCTTGACTTCGTCAGCATTGAGGCGGGCACGCTGGCGATCCATGTTGCGCCACTGGCGGTGGCCGACCTCGTGAAAACGGCAGAGAATACCGTCCGAAAAGCAGCTGCCGAAAAAGGGGTCGAACTCCGTTGCGAATTGGCAGCCGATGCCCCGGAATCCATCACCGGCGACGAGCTGAGAATGCGCCAGATCCTCATCAATCTTCTCGGCAACGCCGTCAAATTCACAGCTAGAGGATCGGTTGTCCTCCACGTTGCGACCGGCTCCGACGGAGGAGGATACCTGGATTTTTCTGTCGAAGACACCGGCATCGGGATTTCTTCCGAAGACCTTAGCCGCCTGTTTCAACCATTCGTGCAGGCAGACTCGAAGGGAAGTCGCCGGTTCGGAGGCACCGGGCTCGGACTGGCGATATCCAAACGCATCGCCGAAGCCATGGGCGGTGCCATCACTGCCGCCTCGACTCCTGGAAAAGGAAGCCTATTCACCTTTCGCTTCCCGCTGGAATCTGCCGCGCATCGAGCCCGGGAGAATGCCTCCGCGCTGTCCCATATCTCGGATCGGAAAAGAAATCATTCAGAGCTGATAGAGCCGTGCCCTCCGATCCAAACTGGCAAGTCACTCCCCCCCTCGGATAAAGGTCTCGTGCTCGTGGTGGATGATAACCGGGTCGGCCGCATGATCGCAGGCAAAATGATTGAGAGACTCGGTTACCGCGTCGAATTCGCGGCCAGTGGGGAAAAGGCAGTCGAGGTGTTCGTGCCGGGAAAATTCTCAGCCATCCTCATGGATATCGCGATGCCGATGATGGGCGGTCTTGAGGCCACAGGGAAGATCCGGGAGGTCGAGGCATCTGCGGATGGCCATGTGTCGATTATCGCGTTTACTGCCAACGTGCTTCCCGGCGAGCGCGAGCGATGCCTCGCCGCCGGGATGGACGAATTCCTCTCCAAGCCGCTAAGGCTTGATGATCTTGCTGCGAAACTCGCCAACAGGTATGGCAGGCGATAGAGGGCGAGTTGCCTCGGCCTGTTCAGTTTAGAACTCCGTGTTGATCATCAGCAAAGCTAAGGTATGCCGTCCAGATTCGCAAAAGGAAATATCAGAACTAGGGAGTGGCCAAGCTGTGCAGATTGATGGTCATGGTTGGCCCGTCATGGGGTGTTTATCTTATAGACTACCGCAGCCAAGAGCCGCAGAATCCTGATTCGCACATGAGTGAAGTCGTTCTGGAAATCGCCCTTTCCACGCTGCATCGTCCCCGGGTGCTCTTCCTCGATGAACCGACGGTCGGACTGGACCCGATTGCGCGTGATGCGGTCTGGAAGCATCTGACCGATTTGCGGAACGCATACGGCATGACCCTGTTCTTTACCACCCATTATCTGGAGGAAGCGGAAAGTCATTGCGACCGCATCGCAATCATGCACCTGGGCAAGCTGGCCGCGCTCGGCACATGCATGGAACTTGAGGCATCGCTCGGTGGTGGCCACACGTTGAATGACGTCTTCACACGCTATGCCGGTAACGCCTTTCGAGTGGCTAAATGTTCGGAAATTTGCGGCGGGGCATTTCGTCCGTCATCCATCAAATTCCGACACGACAGCCGTGGGCGCTGAAGCCGGCTCCAAAGCTCGTCAGCCACCAGTCGCCTTCTTCATCGGGCGACCCGTCGCGCAAGGCCCGCTCCAGAGCGAACAGCACCGAAGGGCTGCTGACGTTGCCGCACTCCCGCAAAATCTCTCGGCTGGCGGTCAGATCGAAGCCATGACAGGATTTTTCAATCGCATCGAGCACGTCACGTCCGCCGACGTGCGCGATCATGCGGGTGATGGATCGGACCCCGGCACGATTGCGTTCACCCGCCAACAATGTTTCCACGGCAGCGGCGGCCAGCTTGGGCACTGCGGCATCAAGCAAGTTGCGTAATTTGCCATCTTTCATTTCAAACCGTATGCGATCCCGGTTCTCCGGCTGATGCAGGGTGGTGAAGCTGTCGCACCGCAGTCCGCACGGTCCCGGCGTTCCGCGCCAGAT
>Ga0118677_10002074_pt1 | contig 21669 bp, 20 predicted proteins | sample AliMusrvi5mmetaG_FD_86154 | JGI IMG/M metagenome (GOLD analysis project Ga0118677, IMG submission 86154)
CCCTTTTATCGGTGCAGCCGGTTGACATGTTTCCGCATACCAGCCATATTGAGAGCGTGGCATGCTTTGAGAGGACAGGCCCCTGCTGAGGATAGGGCTGAATGTTGAAGAATTACTTGCCGCCGGCTTTGAGGAGTTTTCGACGTTCTTCGGCAGTCAATGAGGCGTACCCATGCGCAGATATTTTGTCGAGGATGGCATTGATTTCCGCTTCGGACACCGGCGCCTCCACTCTGTTGGTTCGATGAAGGCGAGGCCCGGTTTTCTTCTTGCCCAGGGAGCGGATTTTATCCGTCAGCCCGAAAAATGACCACTCGGCCCGTTTGATGGAAATGTAGATGAAGCCGATAAGCATTCCCCCGAGGTGCGCAAAATGGGCAATGTTGCTGCCGCTGCCCATAGAGCGGCTGCCGAAACCGGAGAAAAATTCGATGAGCGCATAGCCCGCTATAAAATACTTTGCCTTGACGGGAAAGAGGAAATAAAGAAAAATATAGCGGTCGGGGAACATCATGCCGAATGCAAGCAGTACACCATAAATGGCCCCTGAAGCACCAACGGTTGGATAGGGATCGCCAATGGTGGCCAGCAGGTTGATAATGGCCGCTCCGATGCCGCAGACAAAATAATAGGTGTTGAATTGCCGGGTGCCCCAGTAATTTTCAATTTCAGCTCCGAACATCCAGAGCGCGAACATATTGAAGAAGAGATGAGCACCACCTCCATGAAGAAACATGTAGGTAACCGGCTGCCATATACGGAAGTTGCCGGAGCCGATAGGCCAAAGCGAACCGAGGGCGAGAATGGTTTCGCCGAACGGGGATAACTGCAGCAGAAAGACTGCGACGTTAATAAAGATTATTGTTTTTATCGCCGGAGGTATAACCTGAAAGCCGCCGGGACTGTAAGGCTGGTTGGAATAGTTCATCAATAGCTGTAGTTCTGCTCATCCCGCTGATGAACAGCGGGATAGGGCGTATCAAAATTATGTACCGTCAAAAATGTATCTAATGTACGGAACGGGTTAATCGTTCAGGGCGGCAATACCCGGGAGTTCCTTGCCTTCAAGAAATTCGAGACTTGCGCCTCCTCCTGTTGAGATATGGGTAATCTCATTGGACAGACCTGCTTTGGCTATTGCTGCAGCAGAGTCGCCGCCGCCGACAATTGTTGTGGCTCCTTTTGCGGTGGCTTCGGTTAAAGCTTTTGCAACGGCCATGGTGCCTGCCGCAAAATTGTCGATTTCAAACACGCCCATAGGACCGTTCCAGAGCACTGTCCGTGCTGACAGAATTTCGTTGCGGTATGTTTCGGCCGTGATTGGCCCGATATCAACGCCGATCATATTATCAGGTATACTGGCAATACTTGCAGGATAGCTGCTGGCATCGGCTGAAATTTCAGCTGTGAGAATCACATCTACCGGCAGGAGCAGTTTTATTCCCTTGTTTTTTGCCTCTTCCAGAATTTTCAGGGCAAGTTCAATCTTGCTCTCTTCGACCAGAGATTTTCCAATATTATAACCTTGTGCCTTGAAAAAGGTGAAGACCATGGCGCCGCCGATAAGGACAGTATCAACCTTTTTGAAAAGGTTTTCGAGCACATCGATTTTCCCTGATATTTTTGAGCCGCCGAGAATTGCAACAAATGGACGCTCAGGTTCCTGCAGAGCTTTGCCCAGATAGAGTAACTCTTTTTCTATCAGATAGCCTGCAACTGCAGTTTTTATGAAGTGGGTGATTCCCTCTGTTGAAGCATGGGCTCTGTGTGCTGTACCGAAGGCGTCATTGACATAGACTTCGCCGAGTTCCGACAGTTTTTTTGAAAAATCCGGATCATTTGCTTCTTCTTCGGGATGAAATCTCAGATTTTCAAGCAGGATCACTTCCCCGTCCTTCATGGCGAGCACCTGCTGTGTTACCTCTGAGCCGATGCACTCTTTTGCCATGGTCACCGGTGATCCCAGAAGCTCGGCAAGTTTAACTGCAACAGGAGCAAGTGAAAAATCAGGGTTGACTTTACCTTTCGGACGTCCAAGGTGAGACATCAATATAAGGCGGCCTCCATCATTCAGAACTTTTTTGATGGATGGAAGTGATTCAAGGATTCTTTTGTCGTCGGTGATTTTTTTGTTGTCGTCGAGGGGAACGTTGAAATCAACACGCATGAGTACGCGCTTTCCTTTGATTGCTATGTCCGACAGAGTTTTTTTCTGCATTGTTCTAACAATTGATTAAAAAAAATCCAGTGCTCCAATAATATATATGTAATCTGCAACATAATCATTTTACCTGACAGGGATAGAGGCTATCTCTCTGTCAGCGCAAGTTTTCGCGACGGGCAATACGGTATTTTTTGATGTTTGCATTATGCTCTGCGAGTGATTCGGCGAAATTGTGCCCCCCTTTTCCAGTGGCGACAAAGTAAAGGTATTCAGTTTCTGCAGGGTTCAGTACAGCAAGGATCGATGCCGCTCCGGGGCTGCAGATTGGTCCGGGAGGAAGACCATTGTGGCGATAGGTGTTATAGGGTGAGTCGGTTGCAAGGTCCTTGTTGAAAAGTCGGCGGGCGGTTCCTCCAAGAGCATATTGAACCGTTGGATCGGCCTGCAGGCGCACATTATGTTTCAGACGGTTAAGATAGACGCTTGCTACAAGGGGTTTTTCCCGGTCAATCGGGGTTTCAGCTTCGACAATAGAGGCAAGAGCCAGTAATGCGGTTTCGTTCAAGCCAACGGATGCGGCAGCTGCATGTAACTTGTCTGTATAGAAATGCCTGAATCGTCCGATAAGAAATCCCACAGCTTCATCCGGCGTACTTGCCCATACAAAGTCATAGGTTCCGGGAAAGAGATAGCCTTCTGCATTTTTTGCGGTAATATTGTGTCTGAGAAGCAGTCGGGTGTTGGTTGCTGCCGCCATAACTCCGGTTGAATCCATATCAAGGTTTCGTGAGAGGAGCCGGGCAACGTGCCGGATGTCGAGACCTTCGGGGATCGTGATTCGCACTTCATCCTGTTTGCGGGAGTGCAGATAGTATAAAAGCGAAAAATTAGACATGCCGGACGGGATGGAGTATCGGCCCGGTTTGATATTGTGAAGCCTCGGTATAATGCGTCCGGTCAGGAATATCGGCCATGTGCTCCTGATGGTACCGTTCCGGTGCAGTTCGTCCACAATGGATTTGAACCCTGTCCCGCGGTGAACAATAAGAGGTGTTGTCCGGGAGGCAGTATTGATTCCCGGAAGAAATAACATGCACACCAATGCACTCGTCAGAATGGCAGCGCCAAGTATAAACAGTTGACGCAGGGAAGTTTTTTTTGAGACCATAGCCATGGTGAGGTATTTCTATCAGCTGGTGTGTATGCCCGGCTGACGGTTTTTCCACTCATGCTGTAAAAGACGGCTCTCTTCGAGGATGCAGCGGTAGATTTTTTCCAGCGTATAGGCTGTCAGTGGCGAGTCGGCATTGATGAGAACATTGTTCAGCACCTCTTTTTCGCGTTCAGGTTGAAGCACCTGTTCTCCGATTCTGGATTTAAGCGAGCTGATATTTTGAGCGCAATGGAGCCTTTCGCAGAGAAGGGTGGATAACTGCTGGTCAATGGCATCGATTTTCTTTCGCCATTCGTCCAGCTCCTGCCAATGAGCTGTATTTGTTATGGTGCTGTCTGACATCATAATGACTGTGGTTAAGTGAGGCTTTTTGAGACCGGACAAGAGAATAAGAAAAGGTGACAGGATGAGCTTACGATATGTCGGGAGTGAAGAGCTTCATCCATCGGTCAACTTCCTGATCGCTTAACAATTTATCGTTGAATTTCTTCTCTTTAAAGGAGAGCTGTCCAGAACGAATGTATCTGTTTTTCCGGGAGTCTGCATTGCCGGTCTTTTTGAGCTGCAGCACAAATTCCTCTGATTTTATACAGGTGGCGCCGAATGCTGTTCCATACCGGCGAATCTCCTCGTCTGAACTTACAATAGTAACCAATTTTATTTTTGGGTTCAATGATTTTACGTAATCAATGATCCATTGATCTGCACTTATGGAGGCAGGAGTAAAAACAATATGAAGCGGTGCGCCACAAGCGCTTTCTTCTCGACCACCTTTGCCATCGTACACAATGGTGACAGGGGATCGAGTCTCCTGCTGAAAGCTGAGCAGCTTTTTTTCTGTCTCCTCACGCAGGACTTCAAGCGGCACTGATTCTGAAGAAAGAAAGAGCTTATGGATTAAATTATAACCATCTACCACAATTTCGCTGTGTCCTGCCCGCATGGTGATCTCTGCCGTTAAAAATATACATCGCTGTCAACGGATAAAATAGCTGAATATTTTTTTAGTGCATCCTTTTTTATACATTTTAAGTGGTGGATTGTGGTAAAAAATGGGTGGAATTACTCTCCTTTATCTATAGTTTTCTTTTTTCTGCCGGCTTCAGGTGCTATGTGCCGGTTTGGTGGGCATTTATGCACAATGGGAACAAACTGAATCATCATCATGGCAGGCTTTATTGGAAAAGAGAGACATACCATTGATGAGAAAGGTCGGCTGATGATTCCTGCAAAGTTTCGCAGGTGCTTTGGCAAAGGCGCAGTAGCGGGTGTCGAGGAGAGTGATTCCGGGCTTTACATTATGAAAGCGTCTGATCGCTCACTTGAACTTTATGAGCCGTTTATCTGGGCCGATATGAGAAAAACTATTTCTGCTCTTTCTGATTTCAATCCTGAGGAACGTCTGCTGAAAACGTTGATGTATGAAAGCCTTGAGATTGTTGAACTTGATCGTCAAGGGAGAATTGCACTGTCGAGGGAATTTCTTGAGCATGCGGGTATTACAAAAGATGTCGTGATTATAGGCGGCGATACGAAAATGATTATCTGGGATCCGGATCGACTTCAGTCACTCCTGCAGGAGAGTGCAGGACGTTTCGGTTCTCTCGCAGGAAGGTATTTTTAACGCTGATGGCACAATATTCATATCATGAGCCGGTCCTGGCTCCAGAAATTATTGCTTTACTGGTCACGAAACCGGGTATTTATGTTGACGGGACTCTTGGAGGCGGAGGTCATTCGCTGGCGATTTTGTGTGCGCTTCATGAGGCGGGTTATGGTGAAGGATCGCTGCTTATAGGGATTGACCAGGATGACGCGGCATTACACGAGGCAGCTGAAAAGCTGAAGGAGTTCGAAGCTCGTACGGTTCTGGTTAAAGGGAATTTCAAGACGATAGGCAGTATTGTCGAGAGTGTCTGCCGTGAAAAAGGTTTACACCCGAAGGTCACAGGGATTCTCTTGGATCTCGGGGTTTCATCGTTTCAGATTGATACTGCGGAACGGGGGTTCAGTTATCTCAGGGACGGACCGCTTGATATGAGGATGGATATGGATGCTTCTCGCAGTGCCGGAGATATTATCAACACCTACGAAGAGAAAGAGCTCGCCAGGCTTTTTTACAGGTATGGAGAAGAGCCCAGAAGTCGCAGCATTGCCAGGGCAATTGTCGCTTACCGGCTTAAAAACGGTTCAGTTACTGGTACAGAGGAACTTGCCGGGATTATCCGTGAAAATGCTGCCGGCCGGGATAAAATTATCAAAACTCTTTCAAGGGTGTTTCAGGCATTGAGAATAGAGGTGAACAGTGAGCTTGAAGTGCTCCGAAGTGTGCTTTATGATGGGATTGCCTGTCTTGACAGTTATGGAAGGATGGCTGTCATCAGTTATCACTCTCTGGAAGACAGAATCGTCAAAACTGTTTTTGCCGAGAAAGCACGGAGCGATTGGGGGCCGAAAGGTGTGGGTTTGAGGGAGCCTCTTGAAAGGGGTACCGTGTCACTTGTTACCCGGAAGCCTGTTGTTGCAGCCCGGCAAGAGATAGATGCAAACCCAAGAGCCAGAAGTGCGAAATTGCGGGTCATTGAAAAAATTTAACAGGGAGATCATTGTGAGTGTCAATAATGGTTTTGCTGCAGGACAGGCTGTCGGGGTTGAAGAAACTAAGCATCTGGGAAGCGACTTGTTTGCAGGGAGTATTTCGGCATTTAAGGATGATGGAGACAAAGGTTCCGGATTCAGAGAACTGGTCAGTAATGCGCTCAAGTTTGATATCGGTGCATTGCTGCGTCCGAGGTCTTTTGTGTATCTCATGATCGGCACGGGGATCATTCTGTTCCAGACATACAATACTCTTGCGATCATCAATCTTGCTAAACAGAATGAAAGGCTTCGAGAGCAGATTGAAATGAGATACAGCGTGATTACTTCGCAGGAGCTGAAAGTGCGTGAACTGCAAAGCATCCATAATATTGCACAAGCGGCAGCCTCACTTGGGCTTACAGCTGCCAGTGTTTCTCCTGTTGAACTCGAGCCGTAAATGATTTGTCGCTAAACGAACGGGATACTCATGCATACAAAACATAACATCGACAATAAGAGTGATCATGAGTTCGGTAAGCGGCTTGGTATTGTTGTTGCGGTTTTTGCCCTGTTTATTGTGGCAATCATTATGATGCTGCTGAATATTCAGGTTGTCAATGTTAAAAAATACAAGAAGAAGGCAGCTCAACAGTACGAACGCGTGATAACAGAGAACGCTCTGCGAGGTGCAATTCTTGACCGGCATGCTCGTATTCTTGCAGAAAGTATCGAATCCATTACCTTTTCAGCTAATCTAAAGGATATCAAGAATACGCCGGTTTTAAATGAGAAAGGCAGGTCGGTTATTGACAAGGTGACCAGAAAACAGAAGTTTTATGATAATTCCGTGGCTGTCGCTACGGTTTTTGCCCGCTCTCTTGGAGGCAAAAAAGAATTTTACCTGAAAAAATTGAGTCGTTCTAAAGGAACTGTTGTGCTTGCCCAGAAAATTCCTGTTGCAAAAGCATTGCCGATTATACAGGAAAAGATTTTCGGAATCTCTCTTAAAAAGGTTCCGCAACGCTATTACCTGAACGTGGCCGCTCAGGTGATTGGCAGCACTGATATTGAGAACAACGGAATCGGCGGGATTGAACTGCAGCTCAACAAGGAGTTGAAAGGGGTCGACGGGATGAAAATTTTTCAACAGTCAGCAGATGGAAAGCGTTATCCTGCTCCAGATGCCCTGCCGCAGGAACCTGTCAAAGGTCACAGTGTTGAGTTGACCATCGATGCTGATATTCAAGGCATTGTTGAAGAAGAACTGGCAAAGGCGGTCGACACGTTTCATGCTGAAGCAGCTTCAAGTGTTGTCATGGATGTGCGGACTGGGGAGGTCATTGCCATGGCCAACTATCCGTCTTTTGATCTTAACCAGAGGACAACATGGACGCCTGATAGGTCGCGTAACCGGACTGTGACTGACAGTTATGAACCGGGATCAACGTTCAAGCTGGTCATGGCGTCTGCCGCAACGGAAGTGCTGAAAAGAAAAGCTGAAGACAGGGTGAATGGCATGAATGGGGTGATGCCCATCTATAATCTTTTTATCAGAGATCATGAACGATATGGAAACATGTCATTTCGTGAAGCTATTATGCATTCAAGTAATATTGTTGCCGCAAAGACCGCTATGGCTGTCGGGAGTGACAAATTTTATAGCTATACGATGAATTACGGGTTTGGCAGAAAGACAGGTATCGGGCTTGTCGGGGAATCGCCGGGAAGGGTTCGACCGCTTGAGCAGTGGGATAGAACCACGCTGCCCTGGATGGGATACGGCTATCAGGTTATGGCTACTCCATTGCAGATATTGCAGGCATATGCGGCTGTTGCTAATGACGGGCAGTTGATGAGACCTTATATCGTCAGGAAGGTTACCAATGCGGAAGGCAGAGTGGTCTGGGAGAATGCCCCTAAAATAGTCCGGAGAGTTGTGCTGGCTCAAACAGCCCGATATCTCGGAAAGGAGTATTTTAAGGCGGTTGTGGATAGCGGAACTGCGAAAAATGCCTCAGTGCCTGGTGTTACTGTTGCAGGCAAAACCGGAACAGCAAGGCGCGCTGCAAGTCGGGCGGCCGGAGGTTCGTATGCCAAAGCTGTTTATGTCTCTTCATTTGTAGGGTATTTTCCTGTTGAAGCTCCTCGCTATGCCGTTATTGTTGTTGTTGAAAATCCGAAAACGGCCTATTATGCCGCAACGGTTGCAGCACCTGTATTTTCCAGCATCTCATCAAGAATGATTGCCTGTTCAGAGGAGATGCAGAAAAAGCTTTCTTTCTGTTCAGCGGAACAGGCGGCTCTTGATTCTGTGTCAACCGTTGTCGTTCCGGAACTGACAGGCCTGCAAGGGCGTGATGCCCGGCGATTGCTGAAATGGCATAATCTTGAAATGGATTTTTCTGGAGATCTTGATGGATCTGTTGCCCGCCAGAGTGTTGCACCCGGCCAGAAGGTTCAACAGAAGAAGATTATCAAGGTGACGCTGGCCTCAAATACTGTAAAAAGGAACTATTCATGGCTGCACTGAAGGAAACCCCCGTCCATAAGGGGGTGTCGCCGGAGGAGTTGCTCAAGGGAATTACCTATCGAGCACTTGCAGGCAATACCGGATCAGTTGAGCCGATTCGCATGGTTACCAGTGATTCTCGGGAGGCTCTTCCCGGATCGCTTTTTGTAGCAGTGAGAGGTTATTGTGCTGATGGGCACCGCTTTATCGGCAATGCGATAAAGCGAGGTTCTATAGCAGTTATCTGTGAAGAACTTCCCTCTGAAACAAGCGCGTCCTGCCTCTATATTCTGGTTTCAGATGCACGAAAAGCTCTTGCTGAGGCAGCCCGTATGTATTATGGAAAGGCTTCAGACCGGTTGCAGGTTATCGGGGTTACGGGCACTAATGGTAAAACCACAACAGCAAAGCTGATTAGTGCAATGCTCAATGCGAACGGTATTTCTACGGGATATATCGGCACTAATCTTTGCAGCATTGGAGATCAGGAAATTGTACTGGAACGTACTACTCCTGAGGCAGATGTTCTGCACGCTCTCTTCAGCAAGATGCTTGATGCTGGATGCAAGGCTGCGGTTATGGAAGTTTCTTCCCACGCTCTCATGCTGCACAGGGTGTACGGGATCCGGTTCCATGCTGCGGTTTTTACCAACCTGACCATGGAGCACCTTGACTTTCACATTTCAATGCAGGAGTATGCGCTGGCAAAACAACAGCTTTTTGATCAGCTCAGCTCTGACGGGTTCGGCGTTTTTAATATTGATGACCCTTACGCTTCTCAGATGGCGGAAGGTGTGGATTATGAAAAACAATACTGCTGTACCCTGCATAGCGGGGCTAGCCGGGCAATGACATGCAGCAGGTATTTTCAGGCAGACATTATTGAGGGAAACATAGCGTCCAGTTCGGTTGCCCTTCATTTTCCTGATGCTCTGATCAACATGAAGGTGCAGCTGCCGGGGATGTTCAATGTAATGAATGTCCTTGAGGCCGCAGCTGTTGGTGCTGGATTTGGGTTAAGGCCTGAAGCGATATGCGGGGCGCTTTCGGGAGTATCTGCGGTTGACGGGCGTATGGAGAGAGTGGGCGACAGCACTACTGGATGGAGTGCCATTGTTGATTATGCGCATACTCCCGATGCGCTTTTCAAGGCGCTTGATGCCCTGCGTACTCTCAAACCTGAGGGCTCCCGCCTTATTGTGGTTTTCGGGTGCGGTGGTAACAGGGATAAGGGCAAGAGGTCTGAAATGGGACGTATTGCTTCAGAAACAGCCGATGAGGTTATTCTTACCTCCGACAATCCGCGGGATGAGAAGCCGGAGACCATTCTTGATGACATTGAAAGAGGTATCATCAAAGGTCATTGCACGAGAATTATTGACCGGACTGAGGCTGTAACGAGTGCACTGTCGATGCTCAAAGAGGGAGATATTCTTCTTGTTGCAGGGAAAGGTCATGAAAAGTATCAGGAGATTGCCGGCAGGAAATATTTTTTTTCGGATCAGGAGCTGATACAACACTATATACAGCAACATTGTTCCGGATATCCGGAGAAGGAGAGTGTGTGAAAGGGGTATTGACGGTTAACGAGTTCAGTACTGTCGGACAGGTTGTTCTTGCTGAGGCGGGCTTCCCGCCACGTGAAATGGCTGATCCTGCAGTGGTTATTGACTCAAGAGAGGTTGCCGGAGGAGAGCTTTTTGTTGCGCTTAAAGGGGAGAAAACAGATGGACACTGTTATATCGGCAGCGTTTTTGATAAAGGTGCAGACTGGGCTATGGTCAGCCGTGAGTGGTATGAGGCTCAGGGCAGAGTGAAGCCGCCCCGCGGCAAAGGGTTTATTGTCGCTGACGATCCTGTTGCAGGGTTACAGCAGCTTGCAATGATATACCGCTCTGCATTTTCAATTCCCGTCGTTGCCATAGGCGGCAGTAATGGAAAAACGACAACGAAGGAGATGGCTGCGTCGGTACTGGAAACCGGATTCATGGTTCAAATGAGCAGGGGTAACAGGAACAATCATCTCGGCGTTCCCCTCACTCTTCTGCAGATCAGGAGGGATACTGACATTGCTGTTGTCGAGATGGGGATCAATCACCCTGAAGAGATGGCATTGCTTGTCGGCATCGGCAAACCTACTCATGGCCTTCTGACCAATATCGGCCATGAGCATCTTGAGTTTCTTTGTGATCTTGACGGTGTTGCCGAAGCCGAACTGAAGCTGTTCGAGCATATTGACCGGCATGGAGGTACCGTCTTTGTCAATACTGATGACGCTCGTCTGAAGTCGGCAGGTGCCGGACTGGAAGGAAGTGTCAGGTACGGAACAGGGGAGAGTAATGAGCATATCTGCTGGAGTCGGGATACTTCGGTGGAGAGTGATGGCCGTGTCTCATTTATGTTATGTTCAGCTTCCGGTTCAGAAAAGGTTACCCTGAATTTTGCCGGAAAGCACAATGTTATCAATGCTGTAGCTGCCGCCGCAGTCGGCAGGCATTTCGGCCTTTCGATTCAGAAGATCAGGGAGGGGCTTGAGCGCTTAATTCCGGCTGCCGGATGGAAACGTCTTGAGGTGGTTGATTCGTGCGGCATCAGGGTTCTGAATGACACCTATAATGCCAATTCAGATTCTATGCGCCTGGCGATCAATGCACTCTGCGATATGCAGTGCAGTGGCAGAAGGGTTGCCGTTCTGGGAGATATGCTTGAACTTGGCGCGGCGGCAGATGTTGAACATGAAACAATCGGCAGATATATTCAGGGGAGTGCAGTGGACATATTGTTCACCTATGGGGACAAGGCAAGGTTGATCTGCAGGGATGCCCCGGGCTGCTGCAGCGGTCATTTTGAGAGCCGCGAAAAACTGCTGGATGCATTGCTTGATGTGGTGCATGAAGGTGATGCAGTGCTGTTCAAGGGATCGAGGGGTATGAAGCTTGAGCAGGTTGTCGAAGCGCTTATCAACGCACGAACAATAACCAGGTAAGAACAGGGTATGTTTTATTATTTGTTAAAGTACATCAACGATGTATTTCATCCTCCGGTGCTCCGTGTTGTTGAGTATCTCACCTTCAGGGCGAGCGCTGCCGCGATTACAGCGTTGTTGATTACACTTTTTTTCGGCCCCGGATTTATCAGATATCTGCAAACCCGTTTCATTGAGCCAATCAAGGAGGAAGCGCCTCCGGAACATAAAAAGAAAAAAAAGCTGCCAACCATGGGAGGGCTGCTTATAATATTTTCCGTCGAGATATCTGTACTTCTCTGGTCAAAATTCAATGATCCGCATGTCTGGCTGATCATGCTGGCGATGCTCTGGATGGGAGGCATCGGTTTTATCGATGATTACCGGAAAGTCGTGATGAAAATCAAAGGCGGTCTTTCGGCTCGTTACAAGCTTATAGGCCAGTTCTCTCTCGGTCTTATCATCGGACTGTACACCTGGTTTGATCCGGCTTTTTCCGTGCTTCTTTCAACGACGACAGTACCTTTTTTTAAACACCTGACTCTTGACTACGGTTTTTTTTATATACCGATTGTCATTTTTATTATTACTGCAGTGTCGAATGCGGTGAATCTTACTGATGGTCTTGATGGCCTTGCGGCCGGCACTTCCGCTATTGTGGTTACAGGCCTCGGTGGTTTTTCCTACCTCGCAGGAAATGCCGTCTATGCCGTCTACCTCAATATTCCTTTTATTCCCGGAGGCGGTGAGGTTGCTGTCGTCAGTATGGCGATTGTCATGGCCTGTGTCGGCTTTTTGTGGTTTAACTCAAATCCGGCTGAGATTATCATGGGTGATACCGGATCACTGGCTCTCGGCAGCGCTATTGCGGTAATCGCTCTTTTGATCAAACAGGAGCTGCTTCTGCCGGTGATTGCCGGAGTTTTTGTACTTGAAACACTCTCAGTCTCCCTGCAGGTACTCTATTTCAAATTCACGAAAATGCAGTTTGGTCATGGAAAGCGAATCTTTCTGATGGCACCTCTTCATCATCATTTTCAGCTGAAAGGCTGGGCTGAGCAAAAGATAGTGATAAGGTTCTGGATTGTGGCTATTCTCTTTTTTCTTGTCAGTCTCATGACCTTAAAACTCAGATAAGCTTATGGATCTGTCGGGTAAAAAGGTATCGGTTATCGGTGCAGGGAAGAGCGGTATTGCTGCTGCGGAACTGCTCGGGAGTGCAGGTGCTGATGTGCTGCTCAGTGATCTTGGCCGGATTGAAGAGTATGAGGTTCTGCGTCTTCAGAAGAAGAGCATATCCGTCGAACAAGAAGGGCACTCAGAGCGTGTTTATGATGCTGATTTTTGTGTCATCAGCCCTGGAATTCCTCCGCATGCCCAGGTTGTGAAAACTCTTGAGTCAAAAGGGATTCACATCATCAGCGAAATAGAGCTGGCCAGTCTTTTCTGCAAGGCAAGAGTTGTCGGCATAACTGGAACGGATGGTAAAACTACCACATCGACGCTGATTCATCGTATCTGTGATGCAGATGGTCTTCTGAACGGATACCGGTCATTCAGTGTCGGCAATATCGGGGTGCCGTTCTCTTCGAAGGTACTGGATATGAAATCCGGAGATGTAGCAATTGTAGAACTGAGCAGTTATCAGTTGGAGCGCTGTTTTTCGTTCAAGCCGGATATTGCTCTCATTACCAATATTACACCGGATCATCTGGCCCGCTATGGTGGTGATATGCCTCGGTATGCTGCAGCCAAATTCAGAATCTATGCGAATCAGGGCGAGGGAGATACGCTTATTTATAATGAGGATGATCCTCTTCTCAGTGAACATTTTGCAGGGAAGCATTTTCCGTTCAACGTTGTTCCGTTTGGTTTGGAACCTTTATCTGATGGCGGACATGATCGACGCATTGTCGTTGCAGACGGGGAGAGGATTGTAGTGCGCACTGCAAATGGGGAAGATCAGGTGATTGTGATTTCAGAATTTTTGAAAAACAGTTTTCGAGGTCGCCATAATATCTCTAATGTGCTTGCAGCTATTGCTGCAGCAAGGGCGTTGGGTATCGGTTATGAAGTTGTCCGCTCGGTTCTCAAAGAATTCAGGGGTGTTGAACATCGTCAGGAATTTGTCATGACGGTCAACGGAGCCTGCTGGGTCAACGATTCAAAAGCTACGAACCTCAATGCCATGCGTCAGGCGCTTGAAGCTGTTCCCGGAACCTGTGTTCTTATTGCCGGAGGGCGGGATAAAGGTAACGATTACCCATCTATTGCGGGACTTGTCGGAAAAAAAGTCTCACTTCTTATTGCTCTCGGTGAGTCGAAAGCAAAGATCACGTCAGCATTTGAAGGTATTGTGCCCGTTCATGAGGCTCTGTCACTTGAAGATGCCGTTTCCCTTGCCTATGGGTCGGCGGGTGACGGGCAGACTGTGCTGTTTTCTCCCGGGTGTGCCAGCTTTGACATGTTTGAGAATTTCGAGGATCGTGGTATAAAGTTTAAACAATGTGTGTATCACTTACAACCATGCTGAATAGAGATAAAATTGCTGACTTTGCAATGGTCGATTCTTTGGGAGCTCTTTTACCGCCGTCACGGGGAGAGGGAATCGCCGGAAAATTAATGATGCTCATTGTGGCCATTCTTATGTGCATCGGCATAGTTATTGTTTACAGCAGCGGAGCTGAGTGGGCTAAAAAACAATATTCAAGTTCTGAGTATTTTTTATGGCGTCAGCTTGCCTTCTCCGCCCTTGGCATTATTACGGTATTAATGGTTGCTCAGCTTGACTATCATATTTTCTGTAAGACCAGCAAGATTATTCTACTGGTCAGCATTATGCTGCTCGCTCTTCTTCTTGTGTTGAAAGCGGGTGGCCGTTATTCAAAAGCTGCCCGCTGGATCGAATTTGGTCCGTTTACGTTCCAGGTATCCGACTTTGCCAAATATGCTCTTATCTTTCATTTTTCAAGGCTCATAAGCGAAAAACAGAGTTATATAAGAGACCTGAATAACTCTTATTATCCCCTGCTCACTATTCTGATGACTGTTGTTGCTCTTGTGGCCTTTGAGCCGAATTTCAGTACGGCCTCACTTATTGCCTTGATAGGGTTTATGCTTATGTTTATCGGCGGAGTAAATATTCGCCATCTTCTTGCCACTTTTTCGCTGCTCATTCCGATTGCCGGGGTTTTTGCCATTGCTGCGCCCTACAGGCTTGCCCGTCTCCTCTCTTTTACCAGTAAGAATGAAAAAGAGATAAGCTACCAGGTAGTGCAGGCCTTGATTGGGCTGGGAAATGGTGGATTGTTCGGCCTCGGCATTGGAGCCAGCAAGCAAAGGCAGCTTTATCTGCCACTTTCGTATAATGATCTGGTGTTTGTCGTTATCGGTGAGGAGTACGGGATGGTCGGCGCTGTTGCTCTCATTGCCCTTTTTACGGGTTTTCTGGTCTGTGGCCTTATCATAGCCAAGCACGCTCCCGATAATTTCGGAAAATACGTGGCCACCGGCATCACCATGGCGATTACTCTTTTTGCCGTTATCAATATTGCCGTAGCCTGTCACCTTATACCGACCACCGGTGTGGCGCTTCCGTTTATCAGTTACGGAGGTACGGCGCTGCTGCTCAACTCTCTTGGAGTCGGTATTCTTATAAGTATATCACGCTACAAGAAGCGGGCGATAGAAAAGAGTGTTCAGCCCTTTGCGTCAGAAAGGAGTATGGTATGAAGGTACTTTTTGCTGGCGGCGGAACGGGTGGTCATTTATACCCGGCTGTAGCCATGGCAGGAGAGCTTGGGAAGCTTGTTCCCGGTATAGGTATTTCATTTGCCGGTACGGCCGGAGGTATAGAATCGACTGAAGTGCCGAGACTTGGCTTTCAGCTCCATCTTATTCCGGTCAGAGGCCTGAAAAGAGGGCGGTCACTTACCGATATCATTGCCAATATCAGCGTACTTATCGATTTTTTTTTGGCTGTGTCGCGTGCAGTTGCACTTATTGGTCACGAGAGTCCGGATGTCGTTGTCGGAACTGGCGGGTTTGTCAGTGCTCCTTTGCTTCTTGCAGCGCAGCTGCTTGGGAAAAAAACACTTATACAGGAACAAAACGCATTTCCGGGTGTAACGACAAAACTGCTTTCAACACTTGCTTCCGAAGTTCATCTATCTTTTGAAGAGGCCAGAGCGTTTATTGTAAAAAAAAAGGGTCTCTTTGTGTCAGGCAATCCTGCACGTTTTTTTGAGCATAAGGATTCGTCAGTTGCAAGGCGTGCTTTCGGTCTGTACGAAGAGCGTCCAACGCTACTTGTCTTTGGAGGGAGCCGGGGGGCTCGTTCGATAAACAATGCCGTGCTTCAGCGGCTCAACGATATTACCGTTTCGGCAAATCTTGTCTGGCAGACAGGTGCGCTTGACTTCGAGCGGATACAAAAGCAGGTTGCCCCATCCCCTCATGTATGGGTGGGTCCATACATTGAAGATATGGGTTCAGCCTACAGTGCAGCTGATCTTGTGTTGTGCAGGGCTGGTGCATCGACGATAGCTGAACTGACCAATCTCGGGAAGCCTTCGGTACTTGTGCCCTATCCCTATGCGACCGGAGATCATCAGCGTTATAATGCCAGGGCGCTCGTCAGCAACGGAGCTGCGATTATGATTGATGATGACATACTCAGTGAGCAGAGGTCGGTACATACCATTCTTGAACTGCTGCGTGATCCGGAAAAACTTAAAAACATGGGAGTTGCTTCCCGCAAACTGGCATATCCGGAAGCTGCCCGTCAACTTGCTCTCAGAATTATCGGTCTTGGAAAAAAACACTAAGCAAAAGAGCTCACACATGGAACTGGGGAAAACGAAAAGCGTCCACATCGTTGGAATCGGAGGCGCTGGAATGAGTGCCATAGCAGAACTGCTTCTGAAATCTGGTTTTGGGGTGTCCGGCTCTGATCTCTCCTCTGGTGAGGTGACCGACAAACTTGTCGAGCATGGAGCCACCATCTATCGGGGACATCGTGCTGAGCAGATTGCTTCATGCGATGTCGTTGTCTACTCATCAGCGATCAGGCCGGAAGAGAACATTGAGATTATAGCAGCTGAAAAAGCCGGTATTCCCGTCATTAAACGGGATGAGATGCTCGGCGAGCTCATGCGCTACAAATATGGTATATGCATTGCCGGTACACATGGAAAGACAACCACGACAGCCATGATCGCCACAATGCTTATCGAGTCGGGCGAGTCGCCTACTGTCATGATTGGAGGGATATCAGACTATCTGAAGGGGAGTACCGTTGTCGGAGAGGGGAAATATATGGTTATTGAGGCCGATGAGTATGACCGTGCTTTTTTAAAGCTTACACCGACCATTGCTGTTGTCAACAGCCTGGAGTCCGAGCATATGGATACCTATGGTACGCTTGATGAACTGAAACAGGCCTTCATTGCGTTTGCCAACAAAGTACCTTTTTACGGTCGGGTTATCTGTTGTGTTGACTGGCCGGAGATCAGAAGGATCATACCGTCTATGAACCGCCTTTATACCACGTTCGGGATTGACGAGCCTGCAGATGTTATGGCATCGGATATCGTGCTTGAAAAACAACGGGCCAGTTTTACGCTTCAGGCCTATGGAAAAGAGTATCGCGATGTATGCATCAATGTGCCCGGTCGACACAATGTGCTTAATGCTCTGGCTGCTTTTTCAGCAGGAATTGAGCTGGGGATTATGCCTGAGCGTCTGATTGCCGGACTTGGCAGGTATAACGGCATGAGGAGAAGGTTTCAGGTGAAATACGATAATGGCGCAGGCCTTATGGTTGTTGATGATTACGCTCACCATCCCTCTGAAGTCAAGGCGACCGTCAAAGCGGCTAAAAGCGGTTGGGTGGATTCCAAGGTTATTGCTGTTTTTCAGCCGCACTTATTTTCCCGTACCAGGGAGTTTGCTGATGAATACGGCTGGGCGCTTTCAAGAGCGGACATGGTGTATGTAGCCGATGTTTATCCTGCCCGTGAAAAAGCTCAGGATTATCAGGGAGTTTCCGGGGAGATGGTTGCTGTTGCCGTTCGAAAGGCTGGCGGAAAGCATGTCGAGTTTATTGCCGACAGGGAGATCCTTTTTTCAGCTCTTGTTGAGCATGGAGTAAACGGGAATATGATCCTTTTCATGGGTGCCGGCGATATAACTCTTCTTGCTTCAAGATTTGCTGAAGTCTGCAGGGAGAAATCCATTGGTAAATGAGGCAGATGCGCTATGAAAATATTTCAAAAAGCTTTCGCTTATGCCTGATACCGAATCGAAGGAAGATCAGACATACTTTCCTGATACAGCAGCTCAGGCATCTTCTGAAGGTGCCGATGAGGGTGCACATCGATATCATACTGTATCGGGTAATTCCGGCAGCGGGAAGGCCGGGGTATTTGTTATAGTAATGGCGCTCGGGGCTCTGGCTGTGCTGGCATCTTATTCGTCGAAATGGAAGACAGAAGTTGTTGTCAGGGATGTTGTTGTCGAGGGTGTTTCGAGTATTGTCGCAAAGGATTTTTCATCAGGCATGAAGGTCTATAAAGGGAGAAATCTTCAGGAACTTGATCCGGCAGAGTTAAAAGCAAGGGTTTTGCTGTTTCCTTATGTCAGAGATGCGGTGATCAGAAAAGAGCTGAATGGAATTGTCCGTATCAGGGTTGCTGAGCGAGTGCCGATAGCCTTGACGGTTATTGATGAGCGCATTTTTGCTGTTGACAATGAGGGATTTCTTTTTCCCTGGAGGGAAAACACGTCAGAGCAGTTTCCTAAATTGCTCCGAGTTTCAGGCATAAGCCGATTGAATGCGGTGGCGAACAGCCAGCGGCAGATTGACAGCCGTGATGTTGAACTGCTTCGTCAATTTCTTGAGGCCTTTGCTGCAACTGAATATGCGAGGCTTCTTATTCGCGAACTCCACCTGGCAGGAAACAATATGACATACTGCATTGCAGTTCAGGCGCCTACCCGTTTTATTATCGGCAATGATGGTAATTTCAAGGAAAAGTTGAAAAAATTTGAGATATTCTGGCAAAAGGTTATTTCCAAAAAAGGTTTTGGGTCTTATGAAACAGTGGATCTGAGGTTCAGAGAGCGGATCTTTACCAAGGATATAGTCTCGCCGGAGATTACACAAGGTGCACTTCAGAGATAATCATGCAGGAATAGAAAAATGCTGAAAAGCAATATCGCGGTAGGTCTTGATATCGGTACAACCAAGGTGTGTGTTGTTGTTGCCGAAAAAGATGAAATAGGCAAGCTTAATGTTCTTGGAAAAGGACGTTCTAATTCCGATGGTCTTCAGCGGGCAACGGTGGTCAATATCAATAAGACTGTAGAGGCGATCAAGGCTGCAGTTGCTGATGCTGAGCGGGAGTCGTCCATTCGTATACTCGGCGTCAATGTGGGCATATCCGGAGCACATGTTCATTGTATTCACAGTAATTCGGAAATCAGCATCAACCAGACAGGGATTGTCAATGATTCCGATGTAAAGCGTTTTCTGGAAAAAGCCAAGACCAATATCAGGTATCTGGATATTGATCATGAAATTATTCATGTCATTCCGCAGGAATTCATTGTTGATGATCAGGAAGGACTTCTTGATCCGATAGGAATGGCGGGGACGACGATGAGAGGCAGTGCATATATTGTGGTCGGCCTGAGGACTAAAATCCGTAATATCAAACAGTGTGTCGAGAAGGCAGGGCTGGAGATCAGTGCGGTTACCTTTGAGCCGGTAGCCTCCGGCATGGCGGTCATGAAAGAGCGGGAAAAGAAAAGCGGTGTGGTTGTCATTGATATTGGAGGCGGCACTACGGAGGTCGCAATCTATATTGACGGGGCAATCCGCTATTCCGAGGTTATCAAGGTGGCCGCAAACGATGTCACTCATGATCTTGCGCATGGTGTGAAGGCTCTTTACGAAGTTGCTGAAGAGCTGAAAATAAAACACGGTTGCGCATATACCCCGATAAGCGGTGTGGATGAGGACATTCTTATTGAAGGTATTGAAGGTCGACCGCAGAAATCTTTTCCGAAGAGCTCGCTGACCATGATCATTGAAGCAAGGATGATGGAGATTCTGGAGCTTGTACGGGATTCAGTCAAAAGGTCCGGCTACTATGAATATATCAATGCAGGTGCAATAATCACGGGAGGAGGTTCTCTTCTGCCCGGTACCGAGGAACTTGCCCATGATGTTCTGGGGCTTGATGTTCGAATCGGCTACCCTGAAGGAGTGTCGGGTGGAATCAAGGGCTCCGTTAACAACCCGATGTATGCCACTGTCATGGGGCTTGTCGCCTACGCATTTCAGAACAATATGTCGTTGCCGGATCATAATTTCGCATCGCCAGCCGAGGTGATTCCTCAGGATATTCCCGCACAGATAACGGAGGAAGCTGAGGAGCAGGTGCCGAATCCTGCAGGAAAAAAAATTGTCGAGCGAATGAAGAAGTTCTGGGATAATCTATGATGAGAGATAACACAAACGCCTTTTAAACGGGAGTACTGACAAATGGCATTTGAGCTTGATCCCGGGCTGTTCGACAGTGACCAGGGTAAAGGTGTCACCATAAGGATCGTTGGTGTCGGCGGTTGCGGCGGCAATGCTGTCAATAATATGATTGACCGGAAAATAAGCGGCGTTGAGTATATCGTGTTCAATACCGACCGTCAGGCACTCCTGAATTCAAAAGCTCCTCTCAGAGTGCAGATTGGCAAGAAAGCGACTAACGGACTTGGTGCGGGAGCTGACCCTGCAAAGGGGCGGCAGGCGGCTGATGACGACCGGGAAATCATTGCGGCGCAGTTAAGGGGTGCAGATCTTGTCTTTATTGCTGCCGGCATGGGTAAGGGTACCGGCACAGGCGCTGCTCCGGTTATTGCATCAATTGCAAGGAATATGGGCATACTCACCATCGGCGTTGTTACCAGACCGTTCAACTTTGAGGGTCAGGTCAAGGCTAAGATTGCCGACGGGGGGATTACTGAACTGCGGAAATATATCGATACTCTCATCCTCGTTGAAAATGAAAAGATACTGAGTATTGCCGAAGAGGGGGTAAGCGCCACCGAAGCGTTCAACATGGCAAATGATGTTCTGTACAGAGCAGCAAAAGGCATTGCCGATATTATTACCCGTCACGGGCATGTCAATGTCGATTTTGCCGATGTCCGAAGCATTATGTCCGGCGCGGGTGATGCAGTTATGGGGTCTGCTGCCGCTGCAGGTGACCGCCGTGCACTGAAAGCGTCATCGGATGCTCTCAACAGTCCTCTTCTTGAAGGGGTATCAGTTAAAGGGGCCAAAGGCGTACTTGTCAATATTACCGGCGAGGTTACCATGAGGGACATGTCGGATGCGATGAACTATATTGAAGAGCAGGTCGGCAGCGATGCCAAGATCATCAATGGTTATGTTGATGAACCTCAGGTATCGGGTGAAATAAGGGTGACTGTTATTGTGACCGGCTTCAAACGAAAAGAGGAGATTGAAGGAAAAGAATCTGCGGTTCGTCGCCCTGTTACTCCGGTGCAGGGGCTCCGGTCAGGTCAGTCGCCCTCATCTGTCAGGCAGACAGCATCAATGTATCCGGAACGGCAGGAAGATGATTTGAGAATTCCTGCCTACATCAGAAGACAGTTATCGATTCATGATTCTCGTGATGCCGGTAACAGTAAAAATACCTTACGCGATGCCGATCATAATCTTTTGAATACTGGCGGGAGTGGGGAACACGAAGATAAAATTCAGAAAGGTTTGACAGATACACCGGCTTATCTTCGCAGGAAGAACACCGGAAACTGAATCTCCTGTTTTATGCTAAACGAAGTTAAGGATTAAATGAAGTATTGTACACTTTCCGCTGAAGATGCTGTAGCAAGAATAAAATCAGGTGACAGGGTTTTTTTACATACTGCGGCAGCAACTCCGCAGAGGTTGATTGAGGCGATGGTTCAGCGTTCAGCTGAGTTGAAAAATATTGAAATTGTCAGTCTTCACACGGAGGGTGATGCGATTTACACAAGACCTGAGTATCGTGAAAGTTTCAGATTGAATGCATTGTTTGTCGGTAAAAATGTTCGTCAGTCGGTACAGAGTGGTGATGGTGACGCGATTCCCGTGTTTCTGAGTGATATTCCCTCCCTTTTTCGGAATAATATTCTGCCGCTTGATGTAGCCCTGGTGCATGTATCGCCTCCTGACAGGCATGGCTACTGTTCTCTCGGTGTTTCGGTTGATG
>Ga0118677_10005678_pt1 | contig 21661 bp, 16 predicted proteins | sample AliMusrvi5mmetaG_FD_86154 | JGI IMG/M metagenome (GOLD analysis project Ga0118677, IMG submission 86154)
TCGGCAGCCAGGACGGCACCGTCTACGCCCTCGACCCCAAATCAGGCTGCACCCATTGGACCTACAAAGCTTCCGCCTCCGTGCGCACCGCCATCGTCACCGGCCCCAACGGCGAACTCTATTTCGGAGACACCCGCGGCAACGTCTACGCTCTCGATTCCAAATCCGGCCGCCAGCTGTGGCGCATGCGCGTCGACGATCACCCCATGGCCCGCGTCATCGGCGGTTTCAAGCTCTCCGCCAACCGCCTCTACGTCCCAGTCTCCAGCGGCGAAGAGGTCGCAGGAGGCAACGCAAAATACGAATGCTGCACCTTCCGCGGCAGCCTCGCCTCGCTCGACGCCACAACCGGCAAACTGATCTGGAAATCCTACGCCATCCCTGACTCTCCCAAACCCACCCGCAAGAACGCTACCGGCACCCAACTCTTCGGACCCGCCGGAGCCGCCGTCTGGGTCTCGCCAACCATCGATCACGCCCGCAAGATTGTCTACATCGGCACCGGCAACGGCTACTCCGACCCGGCCAACAAATACACGGATGCTGTGATCGCCTTCGATCTTGAAACCGGCGCCAGGAAGTGGTCACAACAGCTCACCCCCGGCGACGGCTGGAACTTCTCCTGCGGCGCGACTATCGGGCCGAATTGTCCGCAGGATCACGGCCCCGACGTCGATATCGGAGCCTCGCCCATCCTCACCAAAGCCAACGGCAAAGATGTATTGCTGGTAGGCCAAAAATCCGGAGTCGTCTACGCGCTCGACCCCGCGGCCGAAGGCCGCCAACTCTGGCAGACACGTATCGGAAAAGGCGGTGCGCTCGGCGGTATCCAATGGGGCATGGCTACCGATGGCAAGACGGTCTTCGTCGCATTGAGCGACCGCAAGCTCGGCCAATGGCAGCAAGAGGGCGGAGTCTTCGCGCTTGACGTCGCCACCGGCAAGCAAGTCTGGAACACGCCCGCCCCCAAGCCCGGCTGCCTCGGCAAACCCAACTGCAGCGCCGCCCAGATGGCCGCCGTCACGCTCATCGCCGGCGTCGCCTTCTCCGGTTCGCTCGATGGCCACTTGCGCGCCTACGCAACCGCTGACGGCAAGATCATCTGGGACGTCGATACACTGCGCGACTTTGAAACCGTCAATGGAGTCAAAGCCAGGGGCGGGTCGATCAGTGCGACTGGTCTCGTCGTCGTGGATGGCATGGCCTTCATCAACTCCGGCTACGGCGCATTCTCCGGCATCCCCGGCAACGTTCTGCTCGCGTTTGGCGCAGAATAGAAGTATGGTCCGCTTATTCCTGCTGCTATTCGCCGCCTCGGCCATCGAGGCGAAGAACCCCGTCACGCATGAAGCCATCTGGCTCATGAAGCGCGTCGGCACCCCCGTCCCCAGCCCCGATGGAAACTGGGTTCTCACCCAAGTCGCCGAGCCCGCCTACGACGAAAAAGATCAAGCCTCCGACCTCTGGATCGCGCCCTCCGATGGCAGCGCCCGCCCACGCCGCCTCACCTTCACCAAGGCGCCTGAAAGCGGAGCCACCTGGAGCCCCGATAGCCGCCGCATCGCCTTCACCGCAAAGCGCGATGGCGACGACGGCGCGCAGGTCTATGTGCTCGATATGGTTGCCGGCGGAGAAGCCCAGCGCATCACATCCCTGCCCAGCGGAGCGAGCGGCCCTCGCTTCAGCCCTGACGGCAAATCGATCCTGTTCATCAGCAACATCGATCCCGAAGCAGCCGAAAAGAAGACCCGTAAATACAAGGCGCGCGTCTATGAGACCTTCCCCGTGCGCTACTGGGACCACTGGCTCGATAAAACAAAACCGCACATCTTCGTGCAGGCTCTCGACCCCGCCGCGAAACCGAAAGACCTCCTCGCTGGAACGGCGCTGTTTGCGCAACCCGGCTTCGCGGGTGTCGCCAATGACTCGGGCGAAGACCTCCAGCCCGCCTGGGCGCCCGATTCGCAATCGGTCGTCTTCGCCGCGAGCACCAACAAGAACCAGTCGGCCTTTGCCGAAGTGACCACCGCGCTCTATCAAGTGGCACTCAGCGGGGGAGAGCCGAAGCGCCTCACCAAAGGCGACGACAGCTACGCCAAGCCGCGCTTCCGTCCCGATGGCGCCGCGCTGTACGCAGTCTACAACCGCAAGACCGGCAAGCCCTACAACCTGGATAAACTCGCCATGCTGCCCTGGCCCGCGGCCAATGAAACCAAGGTCATCACTGACGAGTGGGACCGATCCATCACATCCTTCGCCTTCACTCCCGATAGCCACACCATCTATTTAATGGCCGAAGATGCAGGCCACGAAAACATCTACTCGGTCGCCGCGACCGGTGGTGTCGTACGTCCTGAACTCGAAGCGCAGCAGGGAGTCTACACGTCGCTCGCGATTCCGGAACATACGCCGTCAACGATGCTCTTCGCCAACTGGGAGAGCACCGTCAGTCCGGCCGAAGTGGTCCGCATCGATACCGGCTCCAAGCACCAGACCAACATCACCAACTTCAACACCGAAGCCAACACACAGCTCGACTGGCAGCCGGCCAAGCACTTCTGGTTCACTTCCAAGGGCGGCCGCAAGATCCATAACATGGTTGTTCTGCCTCCTAACTTCGACCCAAGTAAGAAGTACCCGCTCCTGGTAGTCATCCACGGCGGGCCGCATAACATGTGGCGCGACCAGTTCGTCATCCGCTGGAACTATCATCTGCTCGCTTCGCCCGGTTACGTGGTGCTGCTGACCAACTACACCGGCTCCACCGGCTTCGGCGAGAAGTTCGCCCAGGCTATCCAGTTCGATCCGTTCAAGACTCCCGGCGAAGAGATCAACCAGGCCGCCGACGAAGCCATCAAGCAGTTCTCCTACATCGACGGTTCCCGCCAGGCCGCGGCCGGCGCCAGCTACGGAGGCCACATGGCCAACTGGCTGGAAGCGACCACCACGCGCTACAAATGCCTCATCAGCCACGCCGGCCTCATCAACCTGGAATCGCAATGGGGCACCAGTGACGGCATCTATCACCGCGAGCAAAATAACGGCGGTCCGGTGTGGGAGCAAGGCGCGGTATGGAAAGAACAGAACCCCATCCGCCTGGCCAGGAACTTCAAGACTCCCATCATGCTGACGGTCGGAGAAAACGACTTCCGGGTCCCTTTGAATCAGACCTTGGAGAACTGGAGCGTCTTGCAGAGGCTCCAGATACCCTCCAAACTAATCGTATTTCCAGATGCGAATCACTGGATACTAAAGGGCGAGGACAGCCGCTTCTTTTACTCGCAAGTCTTCGACTGGTTGAAGCGTTATTTGTAACTCAAGAGGTGCTTGACAAATCCCTTCCGAATGTGATCTTTATCTAAGACCGTTCGAAGCGATTAACCAGGGAGCTATGTCGTATGCACCGTTTGCTATTACTGTTGGCACTGTCTGCCGCAGCCTTCGCCCAGGGCGATCGCGCGACTATCACCGGAACTGTCACCGATCAGGCGGGCTCCGCAATCCCGGCCGTCAACGTCGTCGCCACGCATCTCAGCACGATGTCATTGTATAAGGCCAACACCAACCAATCCGGCGAGTATAACCTGCCATCGCTGCCCACGGGCCGCTACAAGGTGGTCTTTGAACTCCCCGGTTTCAAATCGTCGGTCCACAACAACATCGAACTCGAGGCAGGCTCCACGGACCGCGTCAACGCCAAGCTGGAGATCGGCAACGTCCAGCAATCGGTGGATGTCGTCTCCGAGAGTTCTCTGCTCCAGACCGATGACGCCAAGATCGGCAACAGCATGGCCGACGCGATGATCGAAGCGCTGCCAACAGTAGTCAGCGGCAACATGCGCAGCCCCTTTGATCTCGCGGCAATCACGGCCCAGGTCAATGGCGGTGACGCGGACTTCCGCATCGGCGGCGGCCAGCAAGGGTCGTTCGGCGTGATGCTCGATGGAGCCTCGGCCAATACCAATCGCGCAGGCTCTACGCTGTGGGCCGCGGTGAACGCGCCGTCGCTCGATGCGATCACCCAGTTCTCGGTGGAGACCAACGGCTTCAAGGCGGAATTCGGGCGCGCCGGCGGCGGCATGATCAGCTTCGTTTCAAAGGGCGGCACCAACGAGTATCACGGAACGGCGTTCGACTATATCCGCAACAACGCTTTCGACGCACGCGGCTTCTTCAACAACTCGACTCCCGTCTACCGCCAAAACGATTTCGGCGGCACCTTCGGCGGTCCCATCGTGATTCCGAAAATCTACAACGGCCGTAACAAGACATTCTTCTTCGGCTCCTACGAAGGCTTCCGCAATCGCGTTGGCGGCGCAACCACGGTGATGGCGCTGCCCCCGCCTGAATTTTACAAAGGCGACTTCCACAACGCCGTGAGCCGCACGCAGAACCCCGATAAGTCGTACATCATGTACCCGATTTTCGATCCCACCACGCAGGTCTTCAACGATTCCAGCAAGGTCTACGTGCGCCAGCCGTTCGCGGGGAACATCATTCCGATGTCGCGCATCGATCCGATGAGCGCCAAGCTGATCGACCTGGGCGGGAGCACTTTGACCTCCGCGCTGCGCAAGGACGTAGTGCCCGGCACGCCGCAATACTGGCTCGAGGATTACTACCAGGCCGGCACCACGATCAATCCCAATGACAAAATGAGCTTGAAGATTGACCATATGCTGAATTCGGCCAATCGTATCTCCGCCTACCTTGCTTATTCCAAGCGGCAAGGCAATCCGGGGCCAACAGGCCCGATCGGCATCCCGGGCATTCTGAATACGTTCAGCCACCTGGAGGACACTGCGCCGGTCTACCGCGGAAGCTGGGATTCGACGATCAGCCCGACCCTCCACAACCGGTTCTATTTCGGCATCAACATCTTCCACGACAACAACTACCCGCTCTCCGAAGGCGGTAACTGGAAGGACAAGATCTGCATCATCAACGTACCGGACTGCAACCGCAACCTGCCGATCGTGACCATGACGGACTTTCCGCAGTGGGGCGGCAACGGGTTCAATGGCTCGGAGAATCCGACATACTCCTTCAACGACGATCTCACCTGGACCCGTGGGAAGCACATTCTCAAGGGCGGGTTCCTGTTCGAGTACGCGCCGTACGTCGGCTTGGGCCAGCAGAACGGAGCGGGCAATATCAACTTCAACTCAAACATCACGGCGCAGCCGAATCAGAGCAACCGCAATATCGGTGGTGGCCTTGGCTTCGCTTCCTTCTTCCTCGGCACGGCCAGCAACTGGGCGATCCAGACGCCGCGCCGGGTTGAGATGACCTGGCGTTATCAGGCGATGTACTTCCAGGATGACTGGCGTGTCACATCGCGGCTGACTGTCAATATGGGCTTGCGTTATGAGTACAATCTGCCCGCACTGAATGGCGGCGATAAGTGCGCCGACTTCGATCCCACGGTGCCGAATCCCGGCGCCAGCGGCCGCCTGGGCGCGCTCGTATTCTGCGGCACCGGCCCTGGCCGCATCGGCAGGTCAACCATTCCTCCTGGCTGGTACAAAGGCTTCGGCCCTCGCCTGGGACTCTCCTGGAATGCGGCCAACAAGATGGTGATCCGCGCCTCGGCTGGCATCAGCTACGCGCCGGTGAAATCGGTCGGCGGTTCCGCCCACTTCCAGGGCTTCGCATCGATTCTGAGCTATGCCGATCAGACCGGCGGCAACTTCCCGCTGTTCCAACTGTCCAAGGGAGTCCCTTCCTATCCACTGCCTCCGTTTATCGATCCGACGTTCAGCAACAACAGCGATGTCGACTGGTGGCAGGGGCAGGAAGCCAACCGCCTCCCGCAAATGCTGAACTGGACCTTAACCATGCAGCGCGAAATCAAAGGCCGTTTCCTGGTGGAAGCAGGCTACAGCGCGTTGGTGGGCACGCACCTGATTGCAAATCTGCTGAACTACGATCAGGTCAATCTGGCGTCTCTCCCGCCCAGCTTGAACATCTTCACCAACGCCGGCCGCAACCTGCTCAACACCACCTTCGACAATGGCAACAAGCTGGTGCAAAACGCAGGCTTCAGCAAGCCGTATCCGGAGTTTCCTGATAATCTGACGCTAGCCCGCGCCTTGCGTCCGTTCCCGCAGTACAACAGCATCAACACCAGCAGCGGCGGCGATCATAGCGGCCACTCCACCTATCATTCACTGATTCTGAAGGTCACTCGCAGATTCGCCAAGAACCTGATGCTGGACGGATCCTACACCTTCTCCAAGATGTTCACCGATTCCGATTCCAGTTGGGGCAACAGCGGCGCGGCGATCGATCAGTACAACCGAAAACTGGAGAAGGCCCTCTCCGCGGTTGATCGCACGCACGAAGCGAAGATCAACACCGTCTACAGCCTGCCGATCGGCCCTGGCCAGAAGTGGCTCAAGAAAGGCTTCATCGCCCAGGCGATCGGTGGCTGGCGCATCGGCGCCGTGCAGCGCTACTCATCAGGAACACCCATGCTCTTTAGCGGACAGTTCGGGTTCCCCATCATTGGCAACCGTCCTTACATTACAACCTATGATGACTGGCGTGCGCCAACGGCGGGCGATAAGTTTGACCCGTATGTGGACCGCTACTTCAAGAGCGCATCGTTCGCCAGCTACAACGGCGACGTCGCTACTGTTACGACAAAGGGCTTCTTCCCGTACCAGCCTCGCGACCAGGTGGGCAACATGACGAAGAACAATCCGAAGATGCGCAACTTCCCGCTTTTCAATGAGAACGTCTCGCTGGCCAAGAGCTTCACGGCATCGGTGGAGCATCATCGCACATTGGATCTCCGGTTTGAAGCGTTCAATGTATTGAACCGGACGCAGTTCGGGACACCCAATACGAACATTGGAGACAGCTCCAATTTCGGACTGGTGAGGTCGCAGGCGAACTCACCGCGGACGATGCAGTTTGCGGTGAAGTTCAACTTCTAAAAGGGCAGGCGAAATCGCCCAATGCCGCATAGTTTTCGCGATTTCGTGGCGCGCGCACTCTTGCGTGCCGTCTCGACACTCATGTCGAGACGTTTCGAAGTTGTGAAAAACGTGTCCCGATGAGTCGGGACACGGCAGACACGAGTGTCCGCGCAACGATTTCGACGGTCCAGCCTTGGTTGTTCCGAAAAACTATGTGGCATTGGGCGAAACCGCCTGCCCCACCATGGAGCGTCGGGCTATTTCATATCGGCCAGGCGCTCGGGCATGTCGGCCAGAACGTAGCTCATCACGGCTAGGGACGCGACGTTCAGCTGGAATTCGCGCGGGACGATCTTATCGAAGGTGTCGGCGTTGGTGTGGTGCCAGTCGAAGTAATGCGTCCCTACCGTCCGCACTCCGAGCGACGGAACACCTGCCGCAGTGAGTGAGGAGATATCGGCACCACCGCCACCGGGGGAAATGGTTCCGCATTCGATCCCTTCCAGCAATTTGCCAATTTCCACCACACGGTCGAAAGATGCCTTGCTCGTAGCAGGAGCGGAATCAGCACGACGACGGCGGCCCTCGCCACCACTTCCATAACCAAAGCCAACCGGCTTCTCGGCGCCGCCATCCATCTCGATAGCAGCCACGTGGTTCTTCGCCTCTGCTCCATAGGCCCGTCCGCCCGCGCCACCGTTCTCTTCATTCACCCAGAAGACAACGCGGATAGTCCGGCGCGGCTTCAAGCCCAACTTTTTGATGATAGCCACGGCCTGCATAGCGGCCATGATGCCGCTGCCATCGTCGTTGGCGCCCTGGCCGATATCCCACGAATCGATATGACCGCCGAGGACGACGACCTCTTCCGGCTTCTCGCTGCCACGGATTTCGCCCATCACGTTATGGGAGTCGGCATCGGCAGCCTGGCGAGCCTCCATCTTGAGCAACACGGTGACGGGGGTTCCCGACTTCGCAATGCGATCGATCATGCCCGCATCCTCGACAGAGATCGCCGCGGCCGGGATCTTCGGCACGGCAGGATCATAAACCAATGTGCCGGTGTGCGGTGTAGCGAGACTGTTGCCGGTCATCGACCGGACCAGCATGGCAACCGCTCCCAGTTCCGCTGCTTTCGAAGCGCCGTTGGTCCGGTACATCACGGTGCCGCCATATCCCTTCCATTCCGGATTGTAGAGCACGATCTTGCCGGCAACTTTGGCGCGGCCCAAAGCGGTCATCTCCTCGAAGGATGAGACGGCCACCACTTCAGCGCGAATGCCTGCCTTCGGGGTGCCGACGCTCATGCCGAGTCCAAGCATCACAAGTGGCTTTGCGACCGGAGCGATGAGGGCCGCCGATTCATTGCCGCGAATCCAATGCGGCACCTTTACCGGAGGCGTGCGGACGTTTTCGAAGCCAGCCTTTTGCATCTCCGACGCGGCCCATTGGATGGCGCGTTCGAGGCTGGAGGAACCGCTGACGCGGTTGCCGATCTTGTCACAAAGGTATTGGAGGCGGGCGAGGCCATCCTGGTCGTCTAGCGCGGCTGCGATCAGTTTCTGGGCCGGATCACGGTAATGGTCTGCGATGGGAGAAGGCTGAGCGGCAACGAGGGCGCCTGCCGCAAGAAGGAGCGGGAGGGAGTAGGTCATTCCTCACGTTATCATACGCGAGACGCGGATCTCGACAGGAATGTCGAGACGGCAGGCAAAATGCCCGCGCTACATAGCCCAAAGATCACTTGAAGACAATTCGGTCTTTTGGGTGTAGTATCTAAGCGAGGGCACTATGACGACGCAAAACATGATCGACGAGTTCCTGCATCAGCGCCGCATCGCCATTGTCGGCGTGTCGCGCGACCCTTGTGACTATTCCCGCACCGTGTTCCGCAAGTTCCTGGAACTGGAGTACGATGCGGTTCCAGTCAACCCCAACACATTCGAAGTGGATGGCGCCGGCTGTTGGGCGTCGGTCGACATGATCCATCCTGCGCCCACCGCGGCATTGCTGCTGACCTCGCACGACGGCACGCTGGAAGAGCTGGCGGCATGCGCGGAGGCGGGCATAGAGCACATCTGGTCTAGGAAGCATCTGGACAAGGCGTCGCTGGAGTTCTGCGAACAGAACGGGATGAGCGTCATCGATGGCTATTGCCCGTTTATGTTCTTCCCGGATTCGGCCGGCGTTCACAAGCTCCATGGCATGGTGCTGAAGGTGATCGGCAGCTATCCGGGTAAAGAAGAGGAGCCTACGGCAGCGGTTTGATGCGGATGTTGCGCAGGGCGATCCACGAGTTGTGACCTAGAAAGCCGATGCGGCCAGTGGTGCGCGCCAGGCCCGGATGCTTCTTCAGAACCTCGGGCTCCTTCACCATGTCGAGATCGGCATCGAGGATAATCACGCCATTGAGCACCACTTTGATGCGGCGTCCGTTGGCTGTGATCTCCTCTTCATTCCATTCGCCGAGCGGCCGGAAGAAGCCGGTGCGCGCGGGAATCACATCATAGACCGAGCCGTGCAGTTGCTCAGGGCGCAGCTTCATGTCTTTATAGAGCGGACCCGTGGTATCGATGATCTGGATCTCCATGCCGAGCGTGGAGACGTGGCCGTTGAGAGGCGAGCGGATGCCGACGCCGTTGTTGGTATCGGCCTTCATCTTGAACTCAAAGCGCAGGACAAAGTTCGCGTAGTCCTTGTTCGACATCAGGTTTCCGCCGCCCTTTTCGGGGCAGATCAGGTTGCCGTCTTCGATGATGTAGCCGGCGTCCGTCTTGCCGACGAGCGTCCAGCCATCGAGCGACTTTCCATCGAACAGTTTCGTGAAGCCCTCCTCGGCAGACAGCACGGAGGCGGCCAGCAGGAGGAATGAGAGTTGGGTTACTTGTCGTCGCAGCATATGGAGTAGAGGTGCGTGGCGGTACGCAGGTAGATTGTATCACCGGAGACAGCGAGCGATGCAAGGGTCGCGCCGTCGAGTTGATTCGAGGCCAGTTTGCGGAAGGCCTTGCCTGGCTCGATGACGGTGGTGACTCCCTCTTCGTTCTGGAAGTAGATTCGGCCGGCTGCTGAGACGGGCGAGGCAGAGAAGTTGCCGCCGAGGCGTTGGGTCCAGTGCACGCTGCCGCTGCGGGCGTCGAAGCAGGTGGCGATGCCGTTATCGCTCACGGTATAGAGTTCGTCGCCGACCACGATGGGCGAAGGGGTGAGAGGCACGCTGCGGGTGTACTTCCACGCCACTTCCCCGCCCGGCTTAACGGCGAGCAGATCGGCGCGGTTGAAGCCGGTGGGCAGGAAGAGCAGGCCGTGGGCGAAGACGGGGCGCGGCACGTTTGAGAAGCCGTCGCCGAAGGAGACCGACCACAGCTCTTTGCCTGTGAGCGGCTCGTAGGCGACGCCGCGAAGGGCTCCGGGGCTGATGAGCTGATCCTTGCCATCCACCGTAATGATAAGCGGCGTGGCGTAGGCCATGGCGGCATGGCGCGGCGTCTTCCAGCGGACTTTGCCGGTGGCTTTATCGAGCGCTACAACGTACTGGACGTCGGTGCCGTCGCAGCTGAAGATGAGAAGGTCTTTGTAGAGGACAGGTGAGCCGCCGGTGCCGTGCATGTGGGAGTACTGCATGTGGGCGGTCCAGAGGATGTCGCCTTTGGTGTTGAGAGCCGAGGTGCCGTGTGCTCCGAAGTGGACGTAGATGCGGTCGCCTTCGAGGATGGGAGTAGGCGAGGCGTGGGTGTTCTTGGCATGCTGTGCGCCGAGTTTGCCGGGATTGAAGACCTCTTTATCGAGGATGATGCGGCCGGTCTTCTGGTCAATGGCGATGGCGTGGAGGCTTTGATCGATGGCGGTGGTGAGCCAGATGCGGCCGTCAAGAATAGCGGGCGAGGACCAGCCTTTACCGGGGATGGGGGACTTCCATTTGATGTGATCCGTCTCGCTCCAGGTGAGGGCCAGGGATTTGGCGGAGGAGTGGCCTTCGCCATCGGGGCCGCGGAACTGGGGCCAGTCTTCGGCTTGGAGGCTGAAGGTCACGGCCAGGAGGAGGAGCAGGGGCATCCTGGTATTTTATATGATCTAGGGATGCGGGCGAACGTCTCGACACGAGTGTCGAGACGGCAGACCTGGGGGTCCGCGGTACGAGGTGCTATGAAAAGACGTACGTTTATCCAAGCGCCGGCCTTGTTGGCCGCGCAGAGCCGGACGCGGCCGAACATCCTCTTTCTGATGGCAGACCAGCATCGCGGCGACTGCATGGGGGTGGACGGGAACAAGGCGATCCAGACGCCGAACCTGGACCGCATTGCGCGGGAGGGTGCACGATTCCGCTGTGCCTATTCATCGACTCCGACGTGCACGCCGGCGCGGTCGGCGTTGCTGACTGGCCTCTCTCCCTGGCATCACGGGATGCTGGGGATGACGGCGATGGCGCAGCAGTATCCGGTGGAGAAGGCGAAGGTGCTGAGCGAGGCGGGCTACTACACGGCGTGCATCGGCAAGAATCACTATCATCCGCAGCGCAGTCCGCATGGTTACAAGATGGTGCTGCTGGATGAGTCCGGGCGGGCCGAGACGCCGGACTTCCGCAGCGACTACCGGGCGTGGTTCCAGAGCGAGGCACCGACGCTCGATCCGGACGCGACGGGCATCGGCTGGAACGACTATCCGGCGAAGGCATATGTGCTGCCCGAGCGACTGCATCCCACTAAGTGGACGGCCGACTGCGCGGTGAAGTTCCTGGAGGGCTACAAGCGGCCGGAACCGTTCTTTCTGAAGGTATCGTTCGCGCGGCCACATAGTCCGTACGATCCGCCACAGCGGTTCATGAAGCAGTATGCGGAGGCGGACCTGCCGCCGGCGAAGGTCGCGAAATGGGCGGAGCGGTATGCGAAGCGCAACAGCGAGCGGTGGGACATCTGGCATGGCGATCTGGGTCCGGAGCAGGTGCGGAGTTCGCGGCAGGGCTATTACGGGTCGGTCAGTTTTATCGATGAGCAGATCGGGCGGATTCTGGAGTCGCTGGAGAAGCGCGGACTGTTGGAGCAGACGCTGATCGTGTACACCTCAGACCATGGCGACATGACGGGCGATCAGAACCTGTGGCGGAAGTCGTATGCGTATGAGGCGTCGGCGCGGATTCCGATGCTGATGCGGTGGCCGGCGGGGTTGATCGCGGCTGAGCGCGGGCAGGTGTTCGCGAATCCGGTGGAGATCCGGGATCTGTTGCCGACGTTCCTAGATGCAGCGGGCGCAGGCGAGCGGAAGACGGATGGGCAGAGCCTGTTGAAACTGGTGCGGACGAAGGGCGCGGGGTGGCGGGAGATTATCGATCTGGAGCATGACATCTGCTACAGCCCGGAGAACAACTGGAATGCGCTGACTGACGGGAAGACGAAGTACATCTTCCACGCGCGGGACGGCGAGGAGCAGTTGTTCGATCTGGTGAAGGACCGTCATGAGTTGAATGATCTCGCCTCGCAGCCGGCGATGGCTGGCGCGTTGCGGTCGTGGCGGAACCGGATGATTGAGCATATGAGCGAGCGCGGGGAGCCTTATTTGACCAGCGGGCGGCTGGGGTTGCGGCCCAAGGGGCGGCGGCATTCTCCATTATTTCCGGGGTAGTGGTTGAGCACTTGCGGTAGCTTGGGTTCCTTTCGAAAAATATTTCAGTTGCTCTTCCTTCCCTTCCTGAGAGCCCGGATATGGGTGCGGCGTTCAGGTAACGCTGGGTTCGCGGGATTTGATTTTTCGTTCTCATCACGGCCACACTGTAGCATTGCGGTGGCGGGGGGAAATTGCCTGGGTTTGGGGAAGTGGCTGGAAATGGGGGAAATATTTCGTCGAAAACGCCGTGAACGACTTGCCGAACCCTCTCCAAAGGCTCTTGCCTTTTGAGCTTTCATTGAGGGTGCGAGACGCGACCTGCCATTGATGCTTCCTGGCGCTTAGCAAGCGCCTTGCTATGGGTGAAATGGCCGCTGATTCGTACGGATGAACGCGGATACTGATCTGTTGGCGGCCGGACTTGCTTCCATGGCTTCAGCATGCTTGGGGAGGTGGGGCGCGGTGCTTGTTCCGAGTTGAGTGCGGATGATTTCGGATTAACTCGGATCGTTTTCGGCGCGGGAAGAGACTCTTCCTGCAAAGGCGGAATGACACTGAGACAACCAATGCTATTGCGTCGGGGAGTTTTGCAAGCGGCTCGCGGGAACGACTTGCAGAACCGACTCGAAAGGCTCTTGACTGTTGAGTTTTCATCTAGGGTGCGACGCGCGACCTGCCATTGATGCTGCCTGGTGCTTGGGAAGCCACTTGCCACGGGTGAAATGGCCGCGGATTCGTACGGATGAACGCGGATGCTGATTGGGTTGGCGGTCAGACTTACTTCCATGGCTTAGGCATGCTTGGGAAGGTAGAGCGCGGTGCTGGTTCCGAGTTGCGTGCGGATGATTTCGGATTAACGCGGATTGTTTTCATAGAGGGTGCGACGCGCGACCTGCCATTGATGCTGCCTGGTGCTTGGGAAGCAACTTGCCACGGGTGAAATGGCCGCTGATTGGAACGGGCATGGCTTCAGCGCCGGAACTGGACTGTGACGCGCAGGCCTAACGGCAGGTCCTTGGCGGCGTGGTCGAGGTTCACCAACACGTCGAGCATGTCGCGATCGCTCTTTTCGGCCGGATCGCCGGTGCGGGTACGGCGGCGGCCCATAACCGGCGCTTCGTAGCTGATGGTGGCGGGAAATTCTTTGCCCGGCCATGCGTCGCTCACTACGGACACGCGGCGCGCGGTGCGCACCTTTCCGATGTCCTGTTCATCCACTTCGGCTCGCACACGCAGCCTGGTGAGATCGGCTACGGTTAGCATGATCTTGGGATACGCGGAGCTGAGATACTCGCCAGCCGTGACAAAGGTTCGCAGCACCGTACCTGAGATCGGCGACGTGACCGTGCACTTGGTGAGGCGTGCTTTGGCGGCGGCGATGCGATCGCCGGCGGCGCGGATTTCGGCATCCACTTTGGCCAGGTCCTCACGCAACGGCTCGGCAGCGGCAGAGCGGCTTTGTTGGCGGGCACTTTCCAGGTCGGCTTCGGCAACGCGCCACTCGCGCTCGGCACGGTCGAACTCGCTCTTGGCTACCACATCCTTCGCCGCTAGTCCCTTCATGCGCTCGTACCAGGCGCGGCGTTCCACCAAAGTGGCCTCCGCGGAGCGGATCTTCGCCATTGCGGCTGCACGATCCTCGGGGCGTCCGCCGACCACGAGGCGCTCTTTGGTGCGGATGGAGACCTGCTGCTCCGATTCGTACTGCGCCAGTTCGGCCGTCAGGTCGGCACAATCGACCTGAGCCAGGACCTGCCCGGCCGCAACATGATCGTTCTGCCTTACTGCAAAGCGGAGCAGCACACCACTCGCGCCGACGCCGATATCGAGAGGGTCTTCGCGCGTCTCCACGCGGCCGGGGCAGGCAAGGACGGGCGCCTCCTTCACTACGGGAGCGCTGGCTGCTTCGACATTCTGCCGGACATCGCCGTTGGTCCGGCATCCGGTAAAGAGCATTCCCGCCATGGCGGCGAGCAGTGCGAGATAGGTATTCCGTCTCACTTGGTTTCCTCCAGGATTTGCCCATCGAGCATGTGCAGCGAGTGGTGGGCGTAGGCGCGCAGGCGCTCATCGTGACTAACGACGACAACCGTGCGGCGCTGGACCTCGGCGACCTCACGCAGCAGTGCGGCTACCTTAAGGCCGGCCGCGGAATCGAGAGAAGCGGTGGGCTCGTCGGCGAGAATCACGGGCGGGTCGTGGACGATGGCCCGCGCGAGGGCGACGCGCTGCTTTTCGCCGCCGCTGAGTTCGTTTGGCTTGCAACGCAATTTGGCTTCGAGCCCGAGGCCGCTCAGCGCGGCGCGCGCCCGCTCCATGCGCTCGCGGCGGCGGACTCCATTCAACCTTAATGACAGGGCGACGTTTTCCAGCGCATCAAGCGAATCGAACAGGCGAAACGCCTGAAACACGAAGCCGATGCGATTCAGGCGGAGGCGGGTGCGGGCGTCCTCGCTGATCCGCGCCACGGACTGGCCCATCACTTCGACCTCACCGGAATCGGGCCGCAGTATGCAGCCAAGCACGGAGAGCAGGCTCGTCTTGCCGCTACCCGAGGGGCCGGTCAACAGCGTCATTTCGCCTTGCTCAAAGCCGGTGGTGATTCCGCGCAGTACAGGCACTGCTGCCGCGCCTTTGCCAAATGTCAGGTGGACACCTCGAACGCTGAGCGCGATAGTCCGGGATTCGCTATGCACGGAACACCCTCCCCGGCTCTACTCGAATCGCCGCGCGAATACTGATGGTGCACGCGAGCGCGCACATAAGGAGCGTGGCCAGCGTCACGGCCAAAAACATCCATCGCGGAACAAAAACCCAGGTGACGAGGGCGCGGGCGAGATTGGCTGCCGGATCTACGGCGATAAACCCCAACGCCGCACCGCACGCACCGCAGAACATGGATTGCACCAGGACAATGCCACGCACAAAACCGCGCGAGGCTCCGACGGCCTTCAGCGTCGCGTACTCCTCGATGTTTTCCATCGTGGTGGCGTAGGTGGTCTGCGAGATGAGCACCAGCCCGATGACAAAACCGAGGATCGCAGAGAGCGAAAGCGCGCCGCCGGCGCCGGTCTGGATGAGCCAGTATTTGCGGGCGCGGGTTGAAAACTCGCTCGAAGTCCAGACGTCGTAATTTGGAAATCTGGCGCGAAGCCGGTCGCGCAGTTGTGCGAGGTCCTGGCCGTGGACGGCCTTCACCAGGATGAACATCGATTTTTCCGGCGGCACGCGCAGGAAATCGACGGCATCATGATAGGCGGTGAAGACATAAGGCGAGCCAAGGAACGAGGAGAAGCCGGTGGTGATTCCGGCCACGGTTCCGCGATGGCTGTTGATCTCGATTGCGGCTGGCGTGTGACCGGCGACGAGAAGCGCGGCATCCGTTTCATCGACGAGCGCGCTTTCGCGGCGGAGGCCGGTATGGACTTGGGGAACGGCGCCGGCGAAGCGTTCGTCAGAGCCGAGCACAAGTACGGTCTGGCGGTAACCATCGGGCTTTTGAAAGACCGTGAAGCCGGCGGCAACGCGGCCCGTATCGGCCACACCTGCCACGCCCTGGGCAAGTTCGCGCGTGCGCTCCTCAAGCGTGGCGGCGAAATCAAAACAGGGCACACCGCGGGGCATGATCCAGATGTCGGCGTCGTAGGAATCGATCACGCGCGACGCGGCCAGCGTGAAGCCCACCAGCAGGCCGGATTGAAACGTCATGAGAAAGACGGCGAAGGCGATACCGAGCACCGTCACCGCGAAGCGGGTCCGATCGTGAAGCAGGTTTCGCCAGGCCAGGGCAATCATGGCTTATGCGGGTTGCTTGGCCCGGGAGACGAAATCGATGACGTCGCCGACGGTTTTCAGCTCGTGGAGGGCGCTGTCGGGGACTTCCAATTGGAAGCGATCTTCCATTTCAAGCACGAGCTCGACAAGGTCGGCCGAATCGACGTTGAGATCGGCGATGAGCGACATAGAGTCTTTTATCTCCATTCCACCGGGCAGTTTTCTTGTGAAGCGCTGGAGCAGTTCTAAGACGGCTTCGCGAGTTTCAGTTCGGTCCATTTGATTCTCCTTGAAGTTGATGGTGGCCATGCCACGGGCGGAAGATGAGGGCTGCGTTTACGTCGCCAAAACCGAAACTGGTTTTGAGTGCGGCACGGGGGCGGAAGTTCAGGCAGGTGCGAACGACGCGGGAGTCGATCGAGGCGATCTCCGGATGGATGTCTTCGCAATTGATGGACGGATGCAGAAAGCCATGGTAGAGCTGCAGTATGGTGGCGACGCTCTCAATTGCTCCCGCTGCGCCCAGGGTGTGGCCAATCAGCGATTTGGTGGAGTTGATCCACGGGAAGCAATCGCCTTTGCGGCCAAGGGCGCTGGAGATACTGGCCACTTCGGCGGGTTCCCCACCGGTGGACGTGAGATGCCCGTTAATATAGTCGATTTCGTCAGGTTCAATCCTGGCATTTGCGAGCGCACCCCGTACGCAGCGTTCGACGCCAACGGGACTCTGGCGGGACATGGTGCCGCCTGAACGCTGTCCTCCGCTGTTTTCAAAGCAGCCAACCAGTTCCGCATAGATACGTGCTCCGCGCCGTGTGGCGCTCTCTTCGGTTTCCAGAAGCAGCGCCCCCGCCCCACCGGAGGGGACGAACCCATTCGCACGGGCGCTGAGCGGGCGCGACGCAGTCTCAGGAGAGCCGTTGGAGTCGCGCACCAGGACGTGCATGGCATCGAAACTCGCCCAGGTATAGACGGTGGGGGATTCGGCAGCTCCCACGAGCACTCGTTCGCACTCGCCCAGGCGCAACATGCGCTGCGCCTGGACCATGCAGGACGCTCCGGTTGTACAGGCTGCGCTCATTGAAATAACGGGACCTCCCGGGCCAAGCAAACCCGATACGCAGGCTGCAACTCCGCTCTGCATGGTTTGCTCCACTGAACGCGCGCCTAGTTTTCTGACTTGCTTTGATTGAACGAGCGGACCGACGGTGGCGCAAGAGGTCTCGATGCCACCCCCACCACTTCCAAAAACAAGCGCTAACTTCGGGTCTGCCTGCGCTTCATCGCCAGGCGAGTAGGGCAGTCCGGCATCACGCCAACACTCGATTGCAGCCAATGCTGCGAGGTTCATGACTACATTCATGGCGCGGCGCCGGGGTGGTAGCGTGATAGCAGCCAGCAGCGTCTCGTCCACATAAGGTGTGCCGCCAACCTGGCACGCCATCCCGCATTCGGCGGCCTCAGGACTGTGCGTGACGCCGGAACGGCCCTCGCGCAGCAGCGATTCAAAAGCCGCCAGGTTCGGCGCTCCTGGAGCGACGACTCCCATTCCTGTGATGACGATTCGCATAAATGACTCCCTACAGTGTTGCTGCAGTCGTTGCCGTCGGGACTCCACTTACGGAGGCGGCGATCACATCCGCACATTGATCCAGGTCTACAGCCGCATGGGCCGGAGTGATCTGCAGACGAAGCCTGCTTGCGCCGAGCGACACGGCTGGATATTCGACGCAGTTGACCAGAACTCCACCTTCGGCAGCCAGCGCAGCGGCCTGACGGCCACATTTCTCCGATCCGGTAAGGACTGGAATAATCGCGCCGGGGTCGCCTAGTACAGCCAGTCCACGATCCACCAGAGTGCGGCGCAGAAGGCATGAGGTTCCATGCAGTGTAGTTCGCAGTTTGGCTCCTTCGGAACTGCGGACGATGGCGAGCGCCGCGCGGACAGCGGCCACCTGGAGCGGAGTCATTGCGTTTGAAAACGTACAGGCGGCGCCGTAGCAGCGGACGTACTGCGCCACGGCTTCGCTGCGCACGGCAAGAAAGCCACCTGTAGAACAGAATGTCTTAGAGAAGGCGCCCATGATGAGATCGGGAACTTCCAGCGCTCCCTGCTCCTCGAGCCGTCCCAGACCCCTGGGTCCGAGCGCACCAAGGTCATGCGCGACGTCGACCATATAAGCCGCCGAATACTCGCGGCAGAGTTCGCCGAGCGCGCGAAGGTCCGGAGAGTCGGCATCCATCGAGAAGACACTCTCGGTGGCCAACAGGATTGCGTTCTGCGTGTCTCGCTCGCGGATGGAGCGCAGCGCCGTTTCAGCCGAAGCGATCGAGTTGTGCTCAAAGGAGACGACGTTTTCCGTTGCGGCGCGGGCGCCGGATTGGAGCGAGTTGTGGGCCAGTTGATCGAGCACAATGTGATCCTGGTGGCGGACGAGTCCGCGCATGGCGCCATAGGCTGCGCCCCACCCGGTGGGGAACAACACGACATGCTCACGCTTCAGGAAGCTGCCCAACTCAGCGCGGAGTAACTCAGAGATGCGGGAGTTTCCGATTAGCATATCTGACCCGGCCGAGTGCGGTCCGAACTCGCGCAATGCCTCGATCACGGCGGCGTGTACGGCGGGGTGGTCATTCAGGCCGAGGTAGTCCTGAGCCGCGAAATTGACCCCCTCTGAAGTGGTGCCATCCATGTTTAGCACCTTGGCACGCGTCTCATTCCGCGATTCGACTACTCGGTTGAGACTCCATGTTCCGCCGCGCCTGCGGCCGTCGAACCATTTCTGGAAGGGTTCTACGCGGCCCAGCAGGTCTATTCCCTTGAGAGGGTAGAAGGCCGCGGAGGTGTCTTTTAGTTGAAATCCTGGCTGCAAGCGTTGCTCCTTTGCGTACGGATTTGAATACAGGCGGAGGGCCAATGGGTGGGGTGTTGGAAAAGCAGGGAGTTACCAATGGAGCGGAGAATGCGGGGTGTCTGTTTAGATACCTGTGATTATGCCGGGATGCAGTAAGTAAAGGGGATTCCTGGTTTCTGCGTTGGGTATCCATTCAGATACCTTGCGGTTTTGAGAAGATATCGCTCACTTAAATGGGGTGAACTATTTGAAACGGACAGGCGAAACCGCCTGTCCCACCAACGGAGGTTCCGGGCTTTCAAGGGTGGAACAGGCGGTTTCGCCTGTTCGCTAAATGAGCGATACTCTGTTCAGAATTGTTGGGTAGCGGTTTAGTCGGAATCGACTTTCAGGTTGTAGTTGCGCATGAGACGATGCAGATACTTGACATTGATACCAAGTGAGCGCGCGGCCTCCACATACTGGCCGCGAGCCTCATCGACGGCATTGCGCAGGATGCGCCGTTTCGAGTCAAGCACCATGGCGTGATAACCGGCATCATCTTCGGAGGATCCGGTATGCGCCTCCACCACCTCTTCGGGCAGATCTTCCAGTTCCAGCCAACTGCTTTGACCGAGCACAAGGGCACGTTCAACGGCGTTCTGCAGTTCGCGGACATTCCCCGGCCAGCCATACGCCAGGAACGCGGAACGGGCGCGCGGCGAAATACCGTTTACAGCGCGGGACATGGCGGTGGCTCGTTGATGCAGAAAGTGGGTGGCAAGCGGCAGGATGTCTTCCGGGCGTTCGCGCAAGGGGGGCATCTTCAGAGGCACTACATTCAAGCGAAAGAACAGGTCGCTGCGGAAACGCCCCTCTGCCACCATCTCCCTGAGGTTGCGGTTGGTGGCCGAGATGAGGCGAAGATCCACCTTGATGGCGGTGCGGCCACCGACCCGCTCGAACTCCCGTTCCTGTAGAACCCGCAGCAGCTTGGCTTGCAGGGCAAGGGGAAGTTCGCCCACTTCATCGAGGAACAGAGTCCCCTTGTTGGCCAATTCGATTTTGCCTCGAGTCTGTGCGGTGGCGCCGGTGAAGGCTCCACGCTCATAGCCGAAGAGTTCGCTTTCGAGCAGTGTATCGGCAACCGCGGCACAATTCAGCGCCACAAACGGGCACTTGGCCCGGAGGCTGCCGGAATGGATCGCCTGGGCGGCGAGTTCCTTGCCGGTGCCGCTTTCACCAGAGATGAGCGCGGTGGAATCGCTCTCCGCAATACGGTGAATCGAGGTACGGGCCTGGCGAATGGCCGGGCTTTCCCCGATCAGTTTGTTCTTAAGCTGATCGACGCTGCCGGTTGGAGTCAGGCACGAGTTGCGTGCGTGCTCGAGCGGATGAGCCGCGATGGCGGCTATGGCGTTGGCGCATTCCAGGTGGTGGGTATCGAGTGGGGCCTCCGCACCATCTGATTCCATATACAGGATCGCCGTGATGCGAGGAAACTCTCCAATGGGAACTGCGACGATAGAGTGGTGCGAATCGCAGTCCGGGGCGGAGCGGCGTGCGATGTGGCCGACGCCCTCTTCAAGAATGCGATGAATTACGCCAGCATCAAGGGTGTTTAGCGGCAGGGGGCCGGTTTTGTCCCAGATGCATGTGGACTCGACGTCGAGGGAGTTGGTGGCGATAAGAACCACGGCTGCGCGCGAAGCAGGGGCGACGTCAAAGAGCAGCCCGATCAGGTTGCGCCGCAGGACGTCGAGATTCTGGCCGGGACGCAGTGCCGCCGCTGCGCGGACAATCCTTGCGAGGAGATTGCCTGCCGATTCGGGGATGGCCCGCTTCACAGCGGCGTGGTTGTCGTTAGTCTTCATCATTGACGAGAGAACTTTTCCATCACTTTCACCGGTGGGACTAACAGGGGCACAATCGGTCACACACTTAAAGCGTAATCGTAAGTCGTAAAGTGACAGTGTAAGTTGCCTAACTCCGGCGTCGCATCCCCCAATTGAGTGAATTCCCTAACCGTCAGAGATTTTGTGGTATGGTTATCTCCAATACCTGCGACCCATGTCTACTACTAAGATTGAAGTTCCAGTAGAACTACTGGATGCTATTTACTCCGTGCTAACTGACAGCAGCCGGTGGCCCGAAGCGCTGCGCCAGTTCTGCAAATTTGCGAGTACGAACTATACCTCGGTAACCACCATGCATTTCCGCGGAGGATTGCATACGTTGCACTTTGTGAAGTGGGGAATGAGCGATGAGGATGCAGAAGATTACTATCGCAATTGGGCGAAACTGGATCCCTGGATGGGGGACAAAGACCTGTCGGCGATTCCTCCCGGGACGGTAGCGGCAAGCCACGATTTTTGTCCGGACGAGATTCTAGCCGTCTAATCTAAGTTAAATCTAAATGAAAGTAGCAAGATTTCTGACAGAATCAGGAAGCCTTGGCTTGCGGAAAGGCTTCGTAGATGAGTTGGTCAAGTTGCGCGTCCACGCGGTCCAGTGACGCTCGCAGCGGGA
>Ga0118677_10005679_pt1 | contig 21660 bp, 19 predicted proteins | sample AliMusrvi5mmetaG_FD_86154 | JGI IMG/M metagenome (GOLD analysis project Ga0118677, IMG submission 86154)
CCGGCAAGCGGTTGAGCGCGACGATTTCCTTGGTGACTTGGTTCATGTCCGGCACCTTGCCTTCGGCGATTGAAGGTGCCTCGCGCTTGACCTGGCTCGGCAGGAAATACCGAGCCCCGTTGACCCGCAGCCGGCCCACCTTGCCCTCGACCACTTGCAGCCGGATCACGCCGCGCCGCGGATCCTGCTGCGGCACGAGCACCGACACGGTCTGGAATCCCTTATCCCGATAGGCCTTCTCCAATGCCAGCCGCGCCTGTTCCACGTCGCCGGGCGTGCGGCTGGATCCGAGAAACGGATAGACGGCCTCCTCCACCTCCAGGTTCTTCAAGCGCCGCGCCCCTTCCACCCGGTATTCGCGGATGTAGAAGGGGGCGACGTCTTGACCCATGGTGATGCCCCCCGCCAGCCCGGACCACACAGCTAGCGTGGCGAGAAGCCGCGTCATCCGGCTGACGAATTGGGAGGGACGGCTCATTTCGGTGTTACGAGTCCGCCGTCGGTTGAGCGTTTCACCAGAAAGGTGGCGTCATTCTTGAGGCCGCCGCCTGCAGTCGCGTCAAAGTTGGTGATCCGATCCCGCAAGGCGTTGGCAACCGTGAGCTGGAGGCCCGTCAAACCGCTTTGTGGTTTGAGAATCCGGTTGTAAACCCAAGCGGTGTACTTGCCATTCTGGATATTCGAATTGGTGAGCGCCACTCCGTTGTAGCTCAGGGCGATGCCACGGTTTGCCAGCGGCACATTGCCGCCGATGACGCGCGAGTTGGCATCGCTGGGCGTGACATAACCGATGTAGTATCCGGCGGTTGCGTTGGGATAGAGATACTGATAGGATTGGGTGACATCATCCAAATACTTGCCTTTGTAGGCATCGGAACCCAAGGTGGTGGTTAGAGTGGCGGCCAGCAGAGCGCCCGTCGAGTAGCCCCCGCTGCCCTGTGGACTGTAAATGCCGTTGAGGGTCTCGGCGGGCCACAGATCCTGCGTGCCGACCACCCCGCCATAAGTGACGCCGCCGGCTGTGGTTTGCGGGGTCGAGAATGTGGGCCGCCAGACGCGCACGGTGGTGGTGGTGCCGAGACCTATCTCGGTGTATGCGCCGTAGCGCTGGCCGGCATCGGTGTTACGGCCAATGGCATAGACGATTTTGTTGGCGTCGTTGGCAAAATCGCCCGTAAACAGCGCCAAGGGCACCGCACCGCTGGTATAGAGCAACTGGGCGAGTTGGGTGGTGATGTTGGCACCGCTCGCCGGGAAGCCCGGACTCGCATAGAAGCCCAACGGCGAGACCCCTACGATCTCCTCAATCACCGGACTGTAGGTCACGCCTTCATAGACACCATTGAAAGGCGAGGTGGCCTGGAAATTCGTGGAGAAGCCGAAGTCCGCCTTGTTGATTTCATAGTCGGTGCCAAGCACGGCTCCAGTTGACGACGGATCCACGATGGCACCTGAGCCGGTGCCGGTACTGACGACAAAGCGCTGGTCAGTATTGCCCGCTATCGCCGCGATTCCGGCCAACGCGCCTGAAAACGACACCTTGATCACCACCGCATTGCCGGCATAGGAGCCGTTCCAAGCGCCATAGTTGGCCCCGGTTGCGACGCTCAGGTTGGCCGCGCTCGCGCTGCCGTTGATGCCTTGGAATGTCCAGCCGGGGGCGAGAATATTCGAGATGGCGGTTTGGGTTGCGGTGCGGTCTCCATTGGAGCCCACGATACGGATGACGGTCTGGGCGGACGCTGCTTGGTTGGCCAGGAGAGCCAATGCGCCGAGTGCAATGAGTTGAGTTGGTTTCATAGGATGGGGGATGTGTTGGTTGGTGTTGGTTGGTGTTGGTTGTGAGATTGTTAGTTTGTTGGTTGGGGATGTATTGAACGCCATGGGGCCGTGGCTTATTGGGTTACCGCGACCTTGTAGAAACCCGTGGGCCGCGCCACCCTGACGGGATCGCTATCCACATACTCGATGGTGGCGGGGGATGCGCCCCCGGCGATGGTTGCAATCAACTGCCATGAGGAGGCGGCGAGGTCCTGGGAGTAGTAAATCAGATAGTTTCGTGCGGGAATGGTCTTGAAGCTCACCCCGGTGCCGGCTCCTGACCTGGAGAGGGCTTGCACGCGGAAAAAATCGCTTGGATCGTTGGGGTTGGTCCCTGCCAGCGCCTCGTCGGCATCCGACACGCCATCGCCATCGGTGTCGACCGGCGCAAGCGCTGGAAGCGACGTGAACTGCACGGCTCCGGCATTGCTGATGGTGAAGTTGCCCACCCGGGTTACCCCGGCACTGGCGATGCGAAACAGGTCCAGCACGGTTGCAGAGGTTCCGCCGGCGAAGTTACCCTCGATGCTGGCCCATGCGCTGGTCGATCCGAAGTCAGTGGTTCCGGCGGTGGCGACCTGATAGTTGTAGCTCGAGGTGTTTGCCGTGTTGGATTGGAAGGCGGCCACCGCGCTATTGGCGGTGGCATCCAGTACCCTGTAACCATAGTTGCCGTTGAGCACGCTGTTGATCTGGCTGGACGTTGTGTTGAGCGAGATCGTATCCAACGCGGGCCAGGCGGTGGCGATTGTGGTGAGCGGATTCCGCTGCCTACTGCTGTAGAGCTGCGGGCTGACTCCGGACCGCAAGCCGAAAATCCCCCAGAACAAATCCCCGCGGGAATTCCAGGTGGGTCCGTATTTCGCCGTGAGGTCAGAGCCGATGTCACCCAACCCGGAGACCGTGAAGGACGACCCCAAGGGCGCGTTTAGGAACGATGTGCTCGGCCCGAGTTTGACGATGTAGGAATCGGCGGCACCATCGCCTCCGCTGGCACGGAAGGCGAGGTAGATGTCACCGTTGGCCGGGGCGGGCACGGCCGTCGCGAAAGCGATCTCGGCTGCAAGTGCCAACCCCGCGATGGTTGCGAATGCGGTTCTAGTAGTGATGGTGGGAGGGATCATAATTGGGGTGCGGATTGAGGTTGCCGATGACTGGGTCAGGAGGGGGATGTTGAGGTGGTTTGGGACGCGCCGGATCGCATGAAACACCCGCCATTTACTTCCTTGTGGACCAATGACGTGTGCCGTTTTGCGGCGGCGCGGTGAAAGTATACCAATTAATCTCCTATTGGCAAGAAAAAATTTTGATGAAAAAAATAGTCAGCGGTCTGCCGCTCTAAAAAATCTGCAATCAATTGGTTACCAGCTATATAGGATTTATTAATGAAATTCGCCATTGTGGCGATGACGGATCGATTTACCGCCTCTCACACCTATCGGTATGGGAATAAAGCGGTTTTTCGCGGCGGCTGGCAGGGTCGACGCCCAAGGTGACGGGCGCCAAGTCCCCGCCGCGCAACCAGGCGTCGATTTCCTCGGGCTGAACGTCCTTGATCGGTCCGGGAAACGCGCGGGAGAACAAACCCAGCGAGCTGCGGAGCTGGTGTGGCTGCCCTGGTTGAAATCCCTGCCGGTATCGCTCGACCTCGGCGGATTCCGGGCCGTGCATGCCTGCTGGCACTCTGATCACCTGAATCGGCTTGCCGGTCGAGCGTGTACCCCTATGCTCGGTATACAAGTTCCGCGATGGGAATTTCCCAGGATTCGACGCGGATCGGTGGATGGTCGGGCATGGGCGTCGTCTCCTTCTTCTCTCGTTGGACAAACCCCAGCAAGGTGATCGATTCGATGCGGTGCTGATCAATTAGCGGCCGGAGTTCAGATGCGGCGTCTTTGGATAATCGGGCGAATTTTCGATAGGGCGCCTTGATGGGAGTCACGTGGATGTATCCCCTTGCATCGGAAATGGCGAAACCCGCCGCTTGGCTCCCTTGAATACGATCGAGTGAGTAACCACGAGCGCATCCACCAGGCTCTCGGTTACCAGATGCCGTGGCGGCTCTACCGCCCGCCTACCAGAAAGGTGGACTTCCTATCGACCGGATTTTCCTGGGACGACGTGAAGGTGCAAGCGGTCCCCGAGCCAGCTCCGGCGGCATTCGCCTCCCTGGGGCCCCGAACATGAGAAACTTCCGGTGCCGTCCCGCCCCGCTCCCAAGCCGATCATCGCCATGGTCGGAGAATAGCACCCGTGACGAAAGATCTCTCGCAAGATCTGGAAGGTTCTGTTTTTTATGCACTGCACGCGATTTTCGTTTACAGGGCCGATTTAGGGGGCATCTCAGGAAACCCTCAGCATGCCATCGCATAGCACACGGGCACGCAGACCGCCGCGAAAGCGCGTTTTAAGAAATTCCTCCACCCCTGGTGCCACCGCTTCATCCATCCAGTAACAGGGTTTGCATTCTTCGCTGCCTTCGAACTCGATGCCCTGAAAACGGAAACGCTGCCCTACCCACATCGATAAATCGACGCCCCGGACGATGAGATTCCGGCGGAACTCGCCGCCTGATAGATCCGGTCGATTGAAATGTTGGCGCACCGCGTCCACCGCATTGGCGTCAAAAAACGTCACCTGCCCCTTGAAATCCGGCTTATAGCCAAAGTAGCGGTCGCCCCGCAGCCCCATGCCAGCCACGCACTCGATCTCCGCAACACTCGTAATGCCGTGGTCGCCACGCGCCATGCCGTGATGGCCGCGAAAATCGTTGCCCGGGGAGATCCAGATTTCCACCAACTCCGCTCGCCACTCGGGAATGTCTCCGCTCCCTCGCCCGGTTTCGGCGGATTGGTTGTCGGGTCCCACCCACTCCGTGCTGCCATCGGCATAGGTTTCCTTCTTCCACACCGGCAATTCGTATTTCAGCCGCTCGATGATGGCGCGAGCCGCATCAAAAGCAGCTTCCCGGTGGGCTGATGCCACCCCGATCCAGACGGCTGACTCACCGATGTCGAGTGACCCGGTGCGATGCACCGCCACCGCCCGCAGGATGCCATGCCGCGCCGCCTCTTCCTCTAGAATACGCCGACCCGTGGCTAGCGCCAGCGCCGGATAGGCCTGATATTCGAGCTGGCTGACCACGCGTCCGGCGTTGTGGTTTCTAACACGTCCATCGAAGGTCACCTCCGCGCCGGCCGCGGAATCATGCAACTCCTCCGACAACGTCGAAATGTCGAGGGGCAAATCTGATAGGTGAAAACGGACTTCGGCAGGCATGTCGGGGAGGATCAGGAATGTTAGCCGCCGGACATCGGTGGCAGCAGGGCGATCCGGTCACCGTCGTGGAGCGGGTGGTTCCACGCAACGAATTCGTCATTGACGGCGACGCGGAAATCTGCGCTTGAAAGGCCCAGTCGGTGTGCCTCATTGAGTGAGGAGTATAGCTCAATGGGAGTGGCCGCAGGGTGTTGCAAGTGTTCTTCGGAAAGCCCGCGGCGCTCGGCGAGCAGGCCGAAATAACAGACATGATAGGTGGCAAGGGGAGTCATCGGGTGATAGCGGTTGCCCAATCGGCGGGGGTGTTGGCATTATCGAGGGCATGCGGGGTGAGCGGCTCAAGCAAGCGGCATGCGTGGCGGATGAGTGGTTTGCGCGGGCAGCGAATCCCCTCGGCCTGCGCCTGTTCGAGAATCGGCAGGGCCGCTGCGGCATAAAGTGCGCACAAGGGTTCCGGCAAGTCGTCAAACTCGCTGCGGTAGGACAGGAAAGGTTCGTCAAGGCGCTTTGAGGCTATCAACTGCGTGAGCGTGGCCAAGTCGAGACGCGGCAGGTCGCAGGCAAGGATCAACCAATCGGCCTCCGGGTGCAGACGCATGGCGGCGAGCATGCCACCGAGCGGCCCCTGGCTCAGGCCTTCGGGATCGCGAACCAGCATGACCTGCGGCAGGTCGGAAAATCCCGGCGGTAACACCTGATCATGGCGCAGGGACAGCGCAACAGTTTCACAACCCGCTTCCACTAACAAATCATAACAACGCCGGGCCAGCGTGCGCCCGTCCGGATGGACCAGCGCCGCCTTGTCCGTGCCCATGCGCGAGCTGTGGCCACCCGCGAGCACCAGGCCGCAGAGAGTGTTAGGTTGACGTGGAGTCATAACGGATCGGCGTGGTAATCCCCGGATTTGCCGCCGGTTTTTGCGACGAGGTGGAGGTCGTGGATGCGGATGGCTTTGTTGATAGCCTTGCACATGTCATAGACGGTGAGCGCGGCGACGCTAGCCCCGGTCATCGCCTCCATCTCGACACCAGTCTTGCCCGTGGTGGTGACTGCGCAGCGGATGACCAGGCTATCGTTTGTCAGGGTGATTTCAAACCCGCAGTGTTCGACCGGGAGCGGGTGGCAGAAAGGAATGAGCATGCTGGTGTTCTTGACGGCCATGGTGCCGGCGATGATCGCCGTTTGCATGACCGGACCTTTGGGGCCGTGGAGTTCGTTGCGTTCAAACCGGGCGATGAGATCCTCCCCGAGCGCCACCCGCACGGAGGCCACCGCCGTGCGGCGATTCGCCGGTTTGTCCGCGACATCGACCATCGTTGGCAGGCCATCGCGGAGGTGGCTGAATGCGGGGTTGGCAGGAGGGTTCATGATGTTAGATCCATGGTGTGAAAGGCAACGCGGCGGAAATCCCCGGAATGTCACTGCGAGGCGGCAGGGTAACAAATCCATCGCTCCTGAGCAAGCCGATGAAATCCCCGCTGTTGCCGGTGGCGGCGGCCTCGGCCCGGCCATCGTCGCGCAGGGTGACCGGCAGGTGGTGGGTCAGGCCGGGCAATCCGGCGATTTCATCGGTGGGGATCACACGCCGCCGCGTGGGAACCGGCAAGCCGCTGGCCACTGCCAGCGCTGGCATCACGAAAGCATGCAGACCGGTGAGCGCCGAAACCGGATTGCCGGGAAGCGCCATGATCACCTGCCCGTCCGGACCGATCCAACAACCGGCGGGTTTGCCCGGCCGTTGAGCCACTCCGTGAAACAACCGGGTGCAACCCATGGCGTTCAACATGCCCGGCAGGAAATCGCGTGCACCTTTGGACACCGCGCCTGTTAAAACGAGCCACTCGCAACCCGCCAGTGCATCTAGCAGAAATTGCCCGGCCGAACCGTTGTCATCGCCGAGTGTGCCAACATGACTGACAATATAGCCAGCGCGACGCAGGGAGCAGTCGATGGCATGGCCATTCGACTGGCGGATCTGGTGGGCGGCGGGCGATTCATGCACGGCCACGAGTTCGTCGCCGGTGGCAATCACGGCGATCTTCGGCATTCGAGAAACTTCCAGTGCGGCAGCGCCGCACGAGGCGGCCACGCCGATTTCGCGTGATCCTAACAATGTTCCCGGACGGAGCAAAATGGCACCGGCAGGCGCATCGCTGGCGGTCGGATGGATGAATCGCCCGGCAATCGCCGCGAAAGTTTCGGCGATGATGATCTGATCCGTGCCCGGCCGCGAAACCTCCTCAACCGGAACAATGCAGTCAGCCCCCGCCGGAAGCGGCGCGCCGGTCATCACCTCAACACAGGAACCGGGAGATTCTGATAGATCAACAACCGGTTGTCCGGCCGGAGCGGAACCGGTGACACGATAAGCGCGATGTCCCGTTGCCCAATCGGCCATGCGCAGCGCATAACCATCCATCATCACCCGGTCGTAGGGTGGAAACGCCCGGTCGGCGCGGATCTCCTCGCGCAACACCCGGCCGGCTGCCTGCTCGATGCGGCAGCTTTCCGCAGGCAACAACGGCGTGTGTCGCATCATCAGGCCGAGCGCCTCGCGGAATGGAATCATCGGGGGAAAATAGGGATGGGAGAATACAAATATTACGTCTTATGAGTCGCTGGTTTCCTCATCCGTCGCAGGAATAGCGACCAGCGTTTTCAAATCGAACCAGTGCTTGCCGACGAAGTGAATATTCCATTCTGTCCCGGCCAAGGTGACAGGAATCCTGACTGAAGCTGCGGTGTCTGCGGTCGCTTGATGCGAAATGATGGGTTGCGCAATCCGTGACATACATTGTGGTGAATTCAGGGTGACAGGTTCCATCGGAAAAGTTTGGTCTATTCCGGTTGTGTTGGTATCGAAGTCACTCCATGAGCTTTCAATTGGTCGATCAATCCCTCAATCCTTCGAAGTTCCAGTTTCTCCTGAGATGAAAGACCAGATGGTCGGGCTTCAGGAAGCGGAATCGCTTCCACTTCATCCAGCCAACGTCGGACAGCGTCGAGGGATTCATTGAGTATGGGGTCCATAAGAATTTGTTAATGGTCGTCGGCCTATGTCGCGTCTCTACAGCCCCATCAATACCCGCAATCGATCCTCAACCTCCTTCATCGTGCGGGAGCGGGTCCGGTGGGCATGAATCAGGGAGCGTAGGGTTGGAGTCCGTCGGCGCTGGTGCCGTCGAGTTGAGTGAGTTCGCTCCGGTAGTCAGCGGCAGCGGAGGGGTCGGAGGCTAGCTTGTCGTAGGCCGCCGCAGCCTTGGCAAGAAAGCAGTGCCGCCGATAGGTTTCCAATGCCGCATCCAGCACGACAGTCATGCTGGTGTCGGCCTCGCGGGCGAGTTGGGCGAGGAGGCTGCGGCTTGTCGCTGAAATGCGGACGGTGGCTGGCATGGGTTTAGTTTACAATCATGGATACAGTTTTGTCAACGCGAAGTCGCGGCATGTGGATATGGAGATCACGGGCAGGATGGGATGAGACGCTCCATAGACGACCGCGGAGCAAGATGCTCCTGCCGCTTTCCCATGAAAAAACTCCATTGTGTGAATCATTCCGACGGATCGCAACGAACTCAGGGAATCACAAATTTGGCGGCGGCGACCACCAGCACGGCGGCGAGGGCTCGCAACAGCGCCGGCGAGCTAGCACGGTAGCTGCTCCAGTGTGAACCAAGCCACCCCCCCGAAAGCACGGCGGGCAGCAGCAGCCACGCGAGTGCCGGGATGGCTCGGCCGGTGGCCAGGAATCCGCTCAGCCCCGCCAGCGAGTTGGCGAAAATGAAGGCGGCGGAAATGGCGGCGGCGGGCTTGGGCGGGCTCCAGCGGCAAAGAATGAGCAATGGCGTTAGAAAGATCCCACCGCCGATGCCGATCAGACCGGATAGAAAACCGATGGCCAGGCCGAGCATCATCAGGGTGGTCCGGCGCGGTTCGCGGAATGTCGACTGATCCACCTTGTACCCGCTGCCGAGGCGCCACGCTCCGACGATGAGCGCCGCTGCCAGAATGAGTTTAAAGACCGGCTCAGGGGATTGCAGCCAACCGCCGACCAACGCGGCGGGCACGGAGGCCGCGGCCAGCGGCCAAAACAGCCGGGGGCGGAAATGCCCGGCGCGAGTGAAGGCGGTGAATGCCAGCAACGACACGGCGATGTTGAGCGCAAGCGCGATAGGTTTCATCTCTGCCGGTGCCATGCCGAGGAGTCCCATCACGGCCAGATAGGCGGATGCGCCGCCATGACCCACCGAGGCATAGAGCGCCGCCGCCAGGAAAAACGCCAGGCCGAGCGCTAACGGAGAACAGGTATGCAGGGTGTCGGACAGCATGAATGGCAGGCGTGCTTGTGAGTGGACAGGCGAAGTCATTGGCCGGCCCCTGGCGGTTCACCCGCCGATGGCGATCATCGGGCGCTTGACTTCGAAATCATCGGCAAAGGCATGGTTTTGCGGTTTGTTGGCGATCGCTTGGTGGATGGCAGCGGGAATAGCAGAAACCGTGTTCGTGCTGGAACGCAGCGCGTCCAGCAGGTCGATTTCCCCGTGACGGCCCAGACAGGGGCGGAGTTTGCCGTCGGCGGTGAGCCGGAGTTTGTTGCAGGTCTCACAAAAATCCGCGCAGGTCACCGCGCCGATGAAACCGACCAGCGCACCGCGGTTGCGGAGGCGAAAATAACGTGCGGGGCCGTGGCCAACGGGTTTGTCCCCGGCAGGATCCAGCGGATCGTGCGCCGCCAGCTGCGCCATGGCCTCAGCGACGGGGGAAAAATGCCGGTCGCTGATGGGGCCACCGGGTGCGAGCGGCATGAGTTCGATAAAGCGGATGGGCATTCCCAAGGCCGCGCCGAATTCCACCAGCGGGATAATTTGTTCGTCGTTGATGCCGCGCAGCAACACGCAGTTGAGCTTCACACATTCGAAGCCGGCCGCAGAGGCGGCGCGGATGCCATCGAGTGTGGCGGCGAGACTGCCGCCAGTAAGTTGTCGATAAGCCGTAGCATCGAGGGTGTCGAGGCTGATATTGACCGAGCGAATACCAGCTTGTTTGAGCGGCAGCGCCAGATCCGCGAGGCGGAGGCCGTTGGTCGAGATGCCTAGCGTCTGCACCCCAGAAAGATCCCACATGCGACGGGCGATTTCCACAATGTCGGTGCGGACCAGCGGTTCGCCGCCGGTCAGCCGGAATTTGCGGAAACCCAGACAGGTCGCGGCAGCCGCAATGCGCACGATCTCATCCGCGGTGAGATGGTCGGCCCGCTGCGCCCATCCTTGGTAACCCTCGGGCATGCAGTACAGACAGCGCTCGTTGCAGCGATCAGTGACCGAAATGCGCAGGTAATCAATGTGACGTCCGTAGGGATCCATGGCGACTGGATTGGGATGAACCACGGCGACCTCTGCCACCGACGAGCTGAAAAAACGCACCGCGGCACCCTTTTCACAAGAAAAAATCAATTCACGCTTGTTTATTCTTGATTTGTCCGCGCATTTTGGCCAAAAACCTCCCGTGACGCGCGCCTCTGTGCGTTTTGTCATACCAGGACTTCCTTCAGCGATTTGAGCTTCAACCCTTATGTTCACCTACGGCAAAACAGCCACCAACGCGATTGCGGTGATGAGTTACCTTGCGGCGAAGGCACCCCACCGTGTCGGGTCGGCTGTCATCGGCAATGACAGGGACATCTCACCCGTGTTCACGGCAAAGTTGCTTTCCCGGCTTGCCAGCGCCGGTTTTCTGAACAGCCAACCCGGACCGGGAGGCGGCTATGCGCTCACCAAGGATCCCGCGAAAATTCGGCTGATCGAGATCGTGGCTTTGTTTGAGCAGATCGATGAAGGTTCGCGGTGTCCGTTTGGCGCCACCTGGTGTGGCCACGGCGCACCTTGTCCGCTGCATGACACCATCATCGACTTGGGCGAACGGAATCGCAGGTTTTTGGAAGAAACCCGGCTCTCGGTTTTTCAGACGCAGCCAAGCCGCGCCAAGCAGCCGCAGTCCCGCGTGAAAACCGCCGCTAACAAGCCCGCACCCAATACGAAGCCGCGGCACTCTGGCAAACCAACAACCTAGCCATTGCGATGCACACGAACCCAAGCTGGCCGTCCCATGTGGAAACACGAACCCCCACCTCACCCGCTGAGCCTAACTACCATTTCACTCCAACCTGCAAAGGGCGGGCGTGGCTCAACCATGGCGCGCTCGCGTCAATTCTGTTAGTAACCAGCCCGGGCGCATTTTCCCAGCAGACCGCGGCACCGGCGGTGCCGGTGAAGACCTCCCCACCCCCGGACCTGGCCGCTGCGCGCTTTCTGACAAGTTGCTCGGGTTGCCACACTCTCACAGAAGCGAAGCTGAACGGTCCCGGGCTAGTGACTGCCGCAACATGGCCAACCGACCAACTCAAGACCGCCATCAAGCGGATGGAAAAAAACGTCGGTCCTCTCAAGGATGAGGAATTGGCGGCGTTGGCGGATTTCATCAAGGATGGCAAAGCCAAGGAACGCCTTGCCGCCGAGCAGGTGAAGATGCAGGCCCGCTTCATGGCCAAGATGGCACCGCCGGATGCGGCGCTAGGCGCCGGGTTGTTTGCAGGTTCCCAAGGGTTGCACAATGGCGGTCTCGCTTGTGCCGCTTGTCACTGCGTCTCTGGCAAGGGCGGCAACCTCGGACCCGACCTAACCGGCATCTTCGCTAGAATGGGCGGCAAGACCCCGCTGATCTCGGCCATTGAAAAGGCCAACTTCAAGATCATGGCCCCGCATTACCAGCGCCATCCGGTCACCACTCAGGAGGCAATTCATCTGACAGAATATTTTTCCATAATCGATCCCAAGGCACCGGTGGCCGCCCGACCCGCCTTTGACATGGCAGGCACGGGTCTGGCAGGACTGCTACTGGCGGGAATGACCGTTTTCCTGCGGTGGCAGCGTTCGACACGCGGCCGCGACAACAAGCTGACACGGAGGAGAAAATAGACACATGAGCTGGATCCAAGATATATTTGCCCCTGAAGACCGGACCTGGGAATCGTTCTATCGCCACCGCTGGAGCTATGACAAAAAGGTGCGCAGTACTCACGGCGTCAATTGCACCGGTTCCTGCAGTTGGGAAATCTTCGTCAAAAACGGCGTCGTCGTGTGGGAACTCCAGGCGCTTGACTATCCCATTATCGACCAGGCCATCCCGCCATACGAACCCCGCGGTTGTCAGCGAGGCATCAGTTATTCATGGTATATCTATAGCCCGATCCGTGTCAAGTATCCATATGTTCGCGGCGTGCTGTTGGACTTGTGGCGCAAGGCGAAAAAGAGATTCCCCGGCGATCCGGTCGGCGCTTATGCCTCCATCGTCACCGATCCGGAATCCCGCAAGACCTATCAAAGCGCCCGTGGCAAGGGTGGCTTCCGGCGTGCCGCTTGGGCCGATGTCAATGAATTGATGGCTGCGGCCAATCTTCACACGGCGCGTCGCCACGGGCCCGACCGCATTGTCGGCTTCTCCCCGATTCCCGCGATGTCGATGCTCAGCTACGCGGCCGGGGCACGCTTCTGCCAGCTCATGGGCGGCGTCTCATTGTCATTCTACGATTGGTATTGCGACCTGCCGCCGGCCTCACCTGAAATCTGGGGCGAACAAACCGATGTCAACGAGAGCGCCGACTGGTATCATTCGAAATTCATCGCCACCGTCGGGTCCAATGTGCTCATGACGCGCACCCCGGATGCGCATTTCCTGGTCGAAGCCCGCCATAACGGCACCAAGGTCGTGGTGTTTTCGCCCGACTTCAGCCAGACGTCCAAAATCGCCGACGAATGGGTGCCGCTCCACCAAGGCACCGATGGCGCGTTCTGGATGGCCGTCGGTCATGTCATTCTCAAAGAGAACTATGCGGACCGCCAGGTGCCCGCATTCCAGGACTACATGCGCCAGTTCACTGACGCGGCCTTTCTCGTCACCCTCGATCCGCAAGCCAACGGCAGTTACCGCGCTGGCAAGTTGCTGCGGGCCAGTCATCTAGCAGAAACGTGCGGGCAGGAAAACGCCGAGTGGAAATTCTTCGTGGTGGATGCCACTAGCGGCAACCTGAAAATGCCCAAGGGGACCGTCGGCCACCGCTGGCAGAAGAAAAAGGGCGAATGGAATCTCAAGCTGGAGGATTGCATCACCCACGAGCCGATCACACCTGTGTTAGATCTGAAAGACTCGCACGACTCGACCCTCCCGGTTGAAGTGCAGGATTTCTCGGATGGCACCAATTCCCGCGTTATCCTGCGCCACGTCCCGGTCCGGCGGATTGATACGCTTGACGGTCCGGTCTATGCGACCACCACGATGGAGTTATACTTCGCACAGTATGGCATTGCCCGCGGTTTCGACGGTGAATGGCCTAACGGATTTGACGACGCCACCCAGCCCTTCACTCCGGCATGGCAGGAGCAATTCACCGGGGTGGCGGCAAGCGTGGCGGTGAAGTTTGCCCGCGAATGGGCGCGCACCGCCGAATTCACCGGCGGCAAATGCAGCGTCATCATCGGGGCCGGCGTCAATCACTGGTATCACAACAACCTGATTTATCGTGCCGTCATCAACTCACTCATTTTCTGTGGCTGCATTGGCAAGAGTGGCGGCGGGCTGAATCATTACGTCGGCCAGGAGAAACTCGTGCCACAAACCTCCTGGGCGCCCATCGCGTTTGGTGGCGACTGGGCCGGTCCGCCGCGCCAGATGAACTCGCCGTCATTCCACTACATGAACTCCGATCAGTGGCGCTATGACCGCGCATTTAGCGAGATGTGTCCGGTCAGTGATGCCGAACACGCCATGGCCCACGGTCACACGGCTGATAAGAACGCGATGGCAGTTAGGCTCGGTTGGCTGCCATGTTATCCCCAATTCACCCGCAGCAACTTCGATTTGATCCGGGAAGCCCAGGCCGCAGGCGCGCAGACCGACGCGGCGATTGTCGCCTGGGTGGTCGCGCAGTTGAAGGAACGCAAGGTGAAGTTCGCCTTGGAAGATCCGGACAACCCGGAGAGCTTCCCGCGTCTGTTCTATATCTGGCGCGGCAATGCGCTGAGTTCCTCGGCCAAGGGCCACGAGTATTTCCTCAAGCACTATCTCGGCACCCATCACAACTCGATTGCCGAGGAATGCGCCAAACCCGATATTGAGGACGTCACCTGGCACGACAAGGTGGAACTCGGGAAAATGGACCTCGTCGTCGACCTGAATTTCCGCATGGACACTTCCGCGCTGTATTCGGACATCGTGCTCCCCGCCGCCACCTATTATGAGAAGAACGATCTCAACTCGACGGACATGCACAGCTTCATTCATCCGCTGCAAGCGGCGGTGCCGCCATGCTGGGAGTCCAAAAGCGACTGGGAGATTTTCAAGGGAATCGCCGAGGCAACCGCGAAAATGGCCCCGCATTATTTTCCGGAACCTGTCAAGGACGTTCTCGTTTCGCCTCTGATGCACGACACGCCGGCGGAACTCGCACAGCCGACGGTCAAGGATTGGGCCAAGGGCGAGTGCGAGTTGATCCCCGGAAAGACGGCTCCGAATATCAAAATTGTCACCAGGGATTTCAGTCAGATCTACAATCGCTTCATTTCACTCGGCCCGAATTTCCGCGACCACGGCCTATCGATGCACGGCACCCACTACGACGTGGACGACGCCTACGATGCCTACATGGAGACTCATCCCACGGAGACCTGGGGCGGCAAGCAATACCCGAGCCTGCGCGTTGACAAGGACGCCTGCGATGTGATCCTGCACTTCGCCCCGGAGACCAACGGCGAAATGGCGTGGCGCGCCTATCAAAGCGAATCAATCAAGACCGGCATCGACCACACCCATCTGGCGCGTGACTCGCGCTCGGTGCGCTACACCTTCGATGATCTAATCGCCCAACCCCGGCGCGTCCTGACCTCGCCCTTCTGGACCGGCATCACCAGTGGCAAGCGCACCTATGCCGCCTATTGCCAGAACATCGAGGAGAATATCCCATTCCGCACTCTCACCGGACGTCAGCACCTGTATTTCGATCACGAAACTTATATTGCCTTCGGCGAAAACCTGCCTACCTTCAAGCCCCGCGGCGAATTGCGCCAGACCCGCGACCTGATCCAAACCCCCAAGGGCGGAGGCGGCATGGTGCTCAATTATCTCACCCCTCACGGCAAGTGGCACATCCACTCGACCTATGGCGACACCATGCGCATGAAAACGCTGTCCCGAGGATGCTATCCGGTGTGGGTTAATGACAGGGATGCGGAACTCATCGGCATTGAGGATAACGATTGGATTGAAGTGTTCAACGACCACGGCGTCGTCTGTACACGTGCCATCGTCAGTGCCCGCATCCCCACCGGCATCTGCCTGCTCTATCACGCCCCGGAACGCACGCTCGGCGTGCCCAAATCGCCAGAGCGCGGGATGAAACGCGCCGGCATCCACAACAGCCTGACGCGCACCCGCCTGAAACCGCTGTTTATGATCGGCGGCTACGGCCAATTCTCCTACGGTTTCAACTACTGGGGACCCCAGGGCGTCAATCGCGATACTTTCGTCATCGTCCGCAAATTGAACAAAGTCGTTTACTAGCATCCTATCAAAATCATGGACGTCAGAGCTCACGTATCCGTTATCTTCCACCTCGACAAGTGCATCGGCTGCCATACGTGCAGCGTCGCCTGCAAGAACGTATGGACCGACCGGCCCGGCGCCGAATACATGTGGTGGAACAACGTCGAAACCAAGCCTGGCACCGGCTATCCGACCCGCTGGGAGGACCAGAAAAAATTCAACGGCGGCTGGAAGTGGGACGGCAATGGCAAGCTGGAGATGCGCTGTCAGAGCAAGGCGGATTCCTATCTGAAGCTGTTCTACAATCCCAATCAGCCGAACCTCGACGATTATTACGAGCCGTTCACCTACAAATACGACGACTTGTTCACGGCCAAACTGGGCGACGACCAGCCGACGGCCATACCGGTCTCCCTGATCACCGGCGAGCCAATCGAGATCAAGAGCGGCCCGAACTGGGACGATGACCTGTCTGGATCGCCGATCTACGCAGAAAACGATCTGAACCTCGACAATCTAACCGAGGAGGAGCGCAATCAACTCTTCGAGGTGGAGCGGCTGACGATGTTCTACCTTCCACGCATCTGCAATCACTGCGCCAATCCCACCTGCGTGGCGGGTTGTCCGTCCGGAGCGATCTACAAGCGCGGCGAGGACGGCATCGTGCTCATCAACCAGGAAAAATGCCGGGGTTGGCGCGCCTGCGTCGCCGCATGTCCGTACAAGAAGATTTATTACAACTGGAAGACCGGCAAGAGTGAGAAATGCGTGCTGTGTTTCCCGCGGCTGGAAACCGGCCAGGCCCCGGCGTGCTTCCACTCGTGCGTTGGCCGTATTCGTTATCTGGGAGTCATGTTGTATGACGCCGACCGTGTGCCGGATGCCATGAAAGTTCCGGACCGCGCTTTGGTTGATTCCCAGCGCATGGCGTTTCTCGATCCGAACGATCCGGACGTGATTGCCGCCGCACGCAAGAATGGCATCAGCGAGGAATTTCTCGATTCCGCCAAGAACTCGCCGGCCTGGAGGTATATCATGGAATGGAAGCTGGCGCTGCCGCTGCACATTGAATACCGCACCATGCCGATGTTGTTCTATGTGCCGCCCTTGCTGCCGGTGATGGGCAAATCCGCCAACGGCACCTACACCCACGATGCCAAGAACTTCTTCACCTGCCTGGATCAAGCGCGCCTGCCGCTCAAGTATCTGGCCAGCCTGTTCAGCGCCGGCAACGTGGACATCATCGAATCGGTGATGCGCAAACTCATGGCCGTGCGCTACTTCAAGCGTTGGCAGAGCGTGCGGGATATGGATGAGCATGATGTCAACAAGATCCTGCGCGAGGCGCAAACCACCCCGCAGGAGGTTGAGCGAATCTATGCGATGACGGCTATTCCAACGCAATTCCAACGCTTCGTGCTGCCGCCGCTGCAACGCGAGGAAGCCATCGAAAGCACCTGCAGTCCCGAGGCCTGCAAGGGATGCAGCGGTTTCTCGCTGGAACCCACCTTCAACCCACGCGCATGACCACCGCCGTTCTCAACGCCCGTCCCGCCGCCGTAACCCTTGCCGCCGAACTCGCTCTGCTCGGCCGCCTGCTGAGCTATCCTGGCGCGGATTTCGAGCAAGTTCTCGCGCAGGCACTGGCAACGGTGGACAGCCTGCCTCTCCTGGCCTTCCATAGCGCGATCCATGCCCTAACCCAGGACGAGCGCGAGGAGTTATATACCGCCACGTTGGATGTGACTCCGAGGTGCGTGCCCTACGTCAGCATTCACCTGTTCGGCGAGGAGAACTTCAAGCGCGGCGAGTTCATGGCGGCTCTCCACAGCCAGTATGAGCGGCAGGATTTTGACACCGGCGGCGAGTTGCCTGACCATCTAGCGATTTTGCTGCGCTACGCCTCCGTCCTCGCCGAACCCGAGCGCCGCGAGTTGGTGGAATTCTGCTTGTTAGGACCCTTGCGGAAAATGGTCGAGTCGCTGGCTGGAGGCCATCCGTACGGATTTCTGCTGCAAGCCGTGGACGAGGTTCTGCACGCGCATTATCCCGGCATCGAGGCACCGCCCAGTCCGCTCGAGCAAATGCGTCAGCACGGCATCTGCCCCACCGTTTCGGATGGTTGCAACTGCGGGTCGGTTGCCGCACCGATTATTGATGGTCCTTGCGATCAAGACACGCCGGCTGAAGCCGGCGCTCCGTCCCATTTGCCAGTTCAATCCACCTCAGTTCCAACGTTCTCACAAAAATGATCGACCTATTCCTGTTCATTGGGCTTCCCTATATCGCCTTGATGGTGGCGATGATCGGCTGCATTCGGCGGGCTCGTCTCAGCAAGTTCACGATGTCGGCGCGCTCCTCGCAATTCCTGGAGGACCGGCAGTTGCTGTGGGGCTCCACGCCCTGGCACATCGGCATCCTCGTGGTGCTGCTGGGTCACTTGATAGCCTTTCTGTTGCCCAGGGTCTGGTCGAGCCTCCTCACGGTGCCGCTGGCGATGTTTGTCGTTGAAACCATCGGGGTCGCTTGCTCACTGCTGGCTCTCGCCGGTCTGGGCACCTTGATCTATCGGCGGATCACCTCGGCGCGGATTCAGGCGGTGACCACCACCGCGGATTTGTTGGTGGTGGCACTGTTGTTCCTGCAGGTACTGGTGGGATTGTTATCGGCCACCTCTTTCCGCTACGGCTCGGCGTGGAGCACCGGCACGGTGGTGCCCTATCTGTGGGGCCTGCTGATCCTGCAGCCGGACATGGCCTATGTCACGGGTTTCCCGATGCTCTTCAAATTGCACCTGATTGGCGCGTGGTTGTTTCTCCTGCTATTGCCCTTCACGCGGCTGATGCACATTCTGGCCCTGCCACTGCAATATATCGGTCGGGCTCCCCAACTGGTGATCTGGAACACCACCCGCCGCCGTCAGCATGCAGTGGCCGCCACGATCCGGGCCGAAAGCCGGCGCGAGTTCATCAAGGGCGCGGCCGGGGTGACCGGTGCCACCGGCTTGCTGGCCCTCGGCGTGTCCACCAAAGCCGTCAACTTCTTCAGGGGGGCCGGCAGTGATCCGGAGGCGGAGTCTGACTTGCTAGAAAAGAAGCTCAAACGCCTGCAACTCACCGCCGAGGAACGCGCCTTCGAGTTGGAGCGCCAACGCAATTCGATGATTCTGGTTTCCCGCTACGCCGAACTGGATGCGATGAAGGGCCGGTATTTCATTGATTACGCCATGCGGCCGGGACTCGCGTTCAAGGGCAAGGATGGCATGCCCATCGTGCTTTCAGCAAAATGCACCCACCTTGGCTGCACCGTCAGCAGTACGCTGGACGACAACGGCCGGATCATGTGCCCTTGTCACATCTCGTATTTTGATATTCTAACTGGCATGCCGAACGACGGCGCGCCCGCCAAGGCGCCGCTGCCGCAAATTGCCTGGGCTCTGGTGGATGCCGCCGGCAAGGTGGTCGTCAGTCGCCTGCCGGGACAAGAGCTGACAGGCATCCTAACGCCCGACGTACTCGCCCAGTGCAGTTTGTATATCACCAAGCCGACAAAGGCCAGCGCCTAGGACCGGCCTGTTACCCCGAAAATCAAGTTGGATGAACCACCAAGCATCAAAACCACTGATAGCACTGAGAACCACTGAGGTCACTGATGCAGATTTCATTTCAGTGAGCTCAGTGGCCATCAGTGTATCAGTGGTTAACCAGTCCCGCGCGACGAGCAGCACTCCGGTTCGTCCCCACCAACGCGCCATCCATCGCTAACATAGAAGCGCTCCCATGAACGTCAAAGAGACCCTCCGAACTGCCGAGAAGTATCTTGCCGAGCGGCTGCCGGTCGAGAAGATGAACTACGCATCAATGGTGCAGAAGAAGGAGGTGCCGGTCCACCCCCTGTCGTGGGGCTATTACATGGGCGGCTTGGCGATGTTTTTCTTCATGGTGCAGATTGCCACCGGCTTGATGCTGTTGTTTTACTATCAGCCGACGGTCAGTGATGCCCATGCCTCGGTGGAATACATCACCGAGCAGGTGCCGGCCGGGGCGCTGGTGCGCAATGTCCACGCCTGGGCCTCGTCACTGATGATCGGCAGCGTGCTGGTCCACCTGCTGACTGCCTTCGCGATGAAGGCGTTTGACAAGCCCCGCGAAATGACCTGGGTGACCGGCGTGCTTTTGTTAGGCATCACGTTTGCCTTCGGCTTCACCGGTTACCTGCTGCCGTGGCATCAGATCGCGGTCAACGCCACCAAGATCGGGCTGCAAACCATCGAGGAAGTCGGCGGCTACCTGCCGGGAGCCATGGCCGAGTGGCCGCGCATCGCCAAGGAGATCATCCAGGGTGAGGCGTCGGTGGGGCAGGCCACGTTGAGTCGGTTTTTCGCCCTGCACGTCATTATTCTGCCGCTGGCCATTTTCGGGGTGCTGGGGTTTCATCTGGTGTCGGTGCAATTGCACGGCATGTGCAAGGGCGTGGATGAGAAGCCCCGCCGCATGGAGAAATTCTTCCCGACGTTCTTGCTCAAGGACCTGCGGGTGTGGGGGGTTGCCTTCATGCTGCTGTTCATTCTCGGCGTGTGCCTGCCGTTTGAATCGCTGTTTGCCTATCCGTTGTTCGAGCCGTTCGACCCCAAGGGCTCGACCCCGGACGGCATCAAGCCGGAGTGGTATTTCTTCTGGGTCTATTACCCGCTCGAACTGCTGCCGTTGTGGGTGATTCTGCTCGGAACCACCCTGCTGGCGGTGGTGCTACTGGCCACCCCGTGGATCTTCAAAAACACCAACCGTAAGACCCTGCGCCTGCTGGCCATCGCGGCAGGCATCTATCTGCTTGTCATGACCCTCTTCGGCGACAACATCTATCACCTTTTCAAAGGCTAATCATGCGCTCCAACCCATTCACCGCTGGTTCCACCGCTCTCGTTGTTCTGGCGGTTGTCGCCGGGACCGCCCGCGCCTATCCGGAATTCCAGAAGTCGATCAGTCAGACATCCGGCCGCCTGGTCAATTGCGCCATGTGCCACATGCACTCGGACGGGCCGGAAGGCACCGCGCCCGGACAAATCGGTCACCTTGCCGCCGCCGAGCAAGTCGAGTTCGCGAGAGCGCGTCTCGCGTTTGAACCCAACGCCAATGTCAAGAGCCCGATCCTCAACCGTTTCGGCAACCACATCATCAACAGCCTCGGCAAAAAGCAGTTGCTGGAAATCAAGGCGATGGAACTCAGTGTGATGACTCGCGAGCTTGCCAACAGGCTGCCCAAGGACAGCGACTTGGACGGCGATGGCATCAGCGACGTGCAAGAACTTCTGGCAGGCACTCATCCGCTCATCAAGAGCGATGGCCGTCCCTGGCTCCTGTTCAAGGCCAACCTGGCCGCCAACCTCGTCCAGATTGTCCTGATGCTGGCCGCCACCGTGCTCGGCCTGTGGGGCCTGCACCACCTACTCCATGGCTTCGATGTCGCCACCTGCGCCAATGACGACGACGATGACGATGATGAAACCGAAACCTGAACGGGAAACAACCGTCCCGGCTATCGCATCCCATACGCACCTCGCCAACAGCCGAGACGGCCGCTGCCCATGACAGGCGGGACACCCGTCCTTCTATAATCCCACACACTAACCAATACCAACCATATGCCCCTACCCATCACCGACTGGCGCCCCGAGGATCCGACCTTCTGGGAACAAACCGGCAGGAACATCGCCTGGAAAACCCTGTGGATCACCACCCTGTCGCTGATTTTATCCTTTGCCACCTGGTTCGTGATGAGCGCGGTGGTGGTTCGATTGCCGGGTATTGGTTTCAAGTTCACTGAAATGCAATTGTTCTGGCTGGCCGCCATGCCGGGCCTGGCCGGGGGCACGTTGCGTTTGATCCACATGTTTCTGATCCCGATCTTCGGCACCCGCAAGGTGATCGCCATCGCCACCTTGGCGAAGATCCTGCCCTGCGTGGGTCTGGG
>Ga0118677_10005680_pt1 | contig 21657 bp, 16 predicted proteins | sample AliMusrvi5mmetaG_FD_86154 | JGI IMG/M metagenome (GOLD analysis project Ga0118677, IMG submission 86154)
GTATAGATAAATGTTCCCCCTCCACCGCCGCCGCCACCACCACCAAGGCCGCCAGCACCGTTAAGACCAGTTCCGCCGACCGCAATCTTCAGCACCGTTCCATTGATTAACGGACCACTCCCGCTCAGGATTGCGCCGTGGCCTCCTGCTCCTCCATTGCCTCCTGCTGCTCCATTTCCTCCATAGCCTCCTTGAGCTCCCGCAGCAGTGAGGGAGTAAGACCCACTCGTGGGGATCGTGAAGCTTGTAAAGGCTCCGGTGTAGTTGTATTGCGTGCTGAATATTTGCGCCCCGGCCTGTTGCGCCAGCGCGAACCAGGTGACGCACGTGAGCAGGGCGACAAAGAAAAAGGGGGAACGGGCGCGGGAGACCGTCGCCGGGCCAAAATGGCACATCGTGATTGGTTTCATAGACAAGGTATGAGGCGGGGAGTCTGTGGGGGAGAATTGATAGCCAATAAACATAATTTATAAAACAAACTTATTTCTCGCTCAATGCAATTTTAGATATAAGCAGAATTATTTTTCACACACCCGCAAAAGCATGCCGTCTTATAAGGCGAGTGTGTCGGCCTTGCACAGAAGTAAGGGCAATGCGTTAATTGCCGCACGGCTGGAAAACCGCTTCCATCGCGGACTGCCCCCCGGTAGCATGGCGGTATTCATTCAATGATGAACAACGCATTCCCCTCGAATGGTATTTTAACGCGTTTGTTTCCCGGCCTCGCGCTCTTCCGGGGCTATCAGGGCAAATGGCTGCTTCCCGACATTTTGGCTGGGTTGAGCGTGACCCTTGTGATGATTCCTTCGGTGATCGCCTACGCAGGGTTGATCGGAATCCCTCCGCAATACGGCCTCTACGCTGCGCTGGTTCCGCTGGTCGTCTATCCCTTGTTTGGCAGTTCGCGCCAGGTGATCGTCGGGCCTGACATCGCCATCTCCTTGCTGATCGCCAGTGCTGTCGTCCCATTGGCTGCTGGAGACGCCAACCGCGCAGCCGTTTTTGCGGCGATCATCGCCCTGTTGAGCGGCGTTCTCCTGCTGCTGGGTGCGCGTGCCAAATTTGGAGCCGTCGCGGATTTCCTCTCCAAGCCTGTGCTGGTCGGCTACATGACCGGCGCGGCGCTCATCCTCATGGCATCCCAGTTGAGCGCGCTCTTTGGCATTCCTCTCCGCCACACAGATTTCTTCCCGCTGCTTTCTGAATTGACGGGAAAACTGTCGCTTGCCAACCGCCCCACGCTATTGCTCGGCGGCCTGCTCCTGTGCGTTCTTATGCTGCTTCGGCGGATTGCGCCCAAAGCGCCCGGCGCGTTGCTCGTTTGCCTGTTTGCCACCGGCATCTCCTGGGCGTTGAACCTTGAAAAGCAGGGGGTGGCCGTGGTCGGTTCTTTCCAAGGAGGGCTTCCGATGTTCTCCATCCCCAATGTAACCATGAGGGACGTTCACGGGTTGCTGCCTGCAGCCTTCGGCATCGCCCTGTTGACCTACACGGAGTGCATTTTGCTGGCGCGTGCGTTCGGGGAGAAGAACCACTATGAGGTCAACCCCACTCAGGAATTAGTCGCCCTTGGCTGGGCGGATGTAATCACCGGCCTTTTCCAGGGGTTCTCCGTCACGGGCAGCCAGTCCCGCACCACCATCAATGACGCCTCGGGCGGCAAGACCCAACTGGTGAGCTTTGTCGCTGCGGGTGCCCTGGCCCTGTTCATCCTGTTTTTTACACCGATCATCGCCACGTTGCCAAAAGTCGCTTTGGCAGCCAACCTGATCTATGCGGGGTTCAGCCTCGTGGAATTTGACGTAATGTGGCGCATCTACCGGTTCTACCCGCGCTCCAGCTTCCATGCAGCCACCACAACGCTCTGCGTGCTGGCGGCTGGGGTCATTCCGGGGATTCTCTTTGGCGTTGCCATCTCGCTGATCGGACTCATCAACCGCATCTCCCGGCCCATGGATGCCGTTTTGCAGGCGGTTCCGGGCCACGGATACCACGACATCGGCGAGAATCCCACCGGCCAAACCGTGCCGGGCCTGATCGCTTACCGGTTCTACGCCCCCTTGATTTTCTCCAACGCCGGGTATTTCGTGGAGCAGGTTCGCCATCTGGTTGCCCATAGCCCCACCCCGGTTCGCTGGTTCCTGATCGATGCCCAAGCCATCACGGATATTGACGTGACGGCCGCTGAATCGCTCCGCAACCTCATTCAGGAGCTTCACGAGCGCGGAGTTGTTTTGAAGATCGCCCGCGCCAATCGTCCCCTACGGGATATTCTCGAACGCATCGGGGTCACACATGACCTCGGCCAGGAGAACTTCTTTTCCTCTGTGCACAAAGCGATCCAAGCTTTCCAAGCTCCGGGGTAAAGCCCAACGCGTGTGTTGGATTTCTCCCGACTGAACCCGCCCACGATCCGATCCGCCCGCGCCCGCTCAAGGGCCTCCGCGATCTCCGAGGGAACCGTCCGCTTGCCCGGCGGCGCGAAGCAGATGGCTGCCAGCTTGAAACGGGTAAGGCCGAAGGGATGCCCACCTGGGTGGCCAGGCAGTCTACGCCCGCTATCACATGGGGGAGGGGCAGCCAAAATCCGGTCAGGATGGTCTCGTGCGGGCGTGGAAGTCCTTGTTCCTTGCAAGAGATTCACTGCGCGGGAAAAATCACATCCGTTCCGGGACGCGGATGCCGAGTAGTCCCAACCCTTTCTGAAGCACGCGCGCGGTGAGTTCGCACAGGGCAAGGCGGGATTCGCGCGTGGCCCCTTCGCTCTTGAGCACCGGGCACGCCTCGTAGAAGCCGTGGAAGGTGTTGGCCAGTTCGTAGAGGTAGTTGGCGAGCAGGTTCGGGCGAAAATCCTCCAGCGTCTGCGGGACGCTCTCGCCAAACTGCAGGAGCTTCTTGGAAAGCGCGAATTCTGCGGGGTCCGCGAGCGCGAGCGCGGCGGGGGCGCTAAATTCTCCGTCGAGCTTGCGAAAGATGGAGCGGATGCGCACGTAGGCGTTCTGCAAATACGGGGCGGTGTTGCCTTGGAAGGAGAGCATTTTGTCCCACGAAAAAACGTAGTCGCTCAGGCGGAACTGCGAAAGCTCGGCGTATTTCACCGCGCCGATGCCGATGATCCGCGCGATGCTCGCCTTGTCCTCGGCGGCCATGTCCGGGTTCTTTTCCTCCACGATGCGCAACGCCCGCTGCTGGGCTTCCTCGAGCACATCGCGCAGACCGACGTTCTCGCCCGAGCGCGTCTTCATCAGCTTGCGGTCCTCCCCCAGGATGCTCCCAAAGGCGACGTGGCGCAGGTCGCCCGTGATGCCCATGCGCGCGGCGGCGGCGAAAATCTGTTCGAAATGCAGCGCCTGGGGCGCGCCGACGACATACCAGATGGCGTCCGCGTTCCAGCGTTGTTTACGGTATTCGAGGGTCGCCAGATCCGTGGTGGCGTAGAGGAACCCGCCGTCGCTCTTGCGGATGAGGCACGGTTTATCGGCCAGCGCCGGGTTGTCCCGGAAGAAGATGCAAACCGCGCCCTCGCTCACTTCGGCGGTGCCGCAAGCCAGCAACCGCTCCACCAGCGGGGCAAGCGCGTCGTTGTAAAAACTCTCGCCGAGGTGTTCGTCAAAATGGATGTCCAGCAAGCCGTACATTGCCTCAAATTCCTGCCAGGAAAGGGCGACGGTGCGCCGCCAGATTTCGAGATTCTCCGCGTCGCCCGCCTGGAGCTTGACGAGTTCCTCGCGGCAGGCCGTCAGCACGGCGGGTTCGCGGTCGGCCAGTTCGTTGGCGGCCTTGTAGAGCCGCACGAGTTCCTTGATGGCGTCCAGCGCCAGCGCCTCTTCGTCCCGGAAATGCTTCCAGCCGTAGATGACCTTGCCGAACTGCGTGCCCCAGTCGCCGATGTGGTTGTCCGTGACGACCTCGTGCCCCAGGAACCGCGCGATGCGGGTGAGCGTGTCCCCCAAAATCGTGCTGCGGATGTGGCCCACATGCATCGGCTTGGCGACGTTGGGCGAGCTGAAATCCAGCACGATGCGCCGGGGTTTCTCCGCCTGCGGCACGCCGAGATGGGCGTCATCGAGCAGGGCGCGCGTGGATTGAGCGAGGAATTCCGGCTTGATGCGGAAATTGATGAACCCCGCGCCGGCGATTTCCGGCGGCTCGCAGAAATCGGCGACGTCCAGCTTTGCGATCACCTCCGCGGCGACTTGGCGGGGGTTCGCCCGCTGCGCCTTGGCCTGCACCATGGCGATGTTCGTCTGGTAGTCGCCAAAGCGGGCATCGGCGGTGGCGGAGACCTGCGCGGTGGGATCGATCGCACGCAGCCGGGATTCGAGGAGAGTCTGGATGGTCATGAAAAAAAGAGTGGTCCGCAGATTATGCAGATTTTCGCGGATTTAGAAGAGGATTGCTCGTTTGCGGCGTTCGCGTGGGCGAGGCAGGAGCCTCGGGGGGGGCAACGGCATTCCCAGGCTGGGAACGAGGAAAACCCTTGAAAAAATCCCCGGCGTCATCAAACAAACCGCGCCAAGGCATTGCCCCGTGCCTGCCTGTCTCCGCGTCTTCTTCTAGCGCATCGGTGCGGAAGCCTCGAAGATGGAGAGGATTTCCTGCGGGTCGGCCGCAGTGGCGAGGCGTTCGCGCACGGAACGGTCGTTGAGGAACTTGGCGATGGCCGCCAGCGTGCGCAGGTGGGTCTGGAACTGGTCCTTGGGCACGATGAAAAGAACGATGAACTTGACCGGCAGGCCGTCGAGCGAATCAAATTCGATGCCGGTGCTGGAGCGCCCGAAGGCCGCCACCACCTCGCCCACGCGGTCCGACGAGGCGTGCGGAATGGCGATTCCAAAACCGATCCCGGTGCTCATGGTTTCTTCGCGCGCTCGAAGCGCGGCGAGGACCGTCTCCTGGTCTGCGGCCTTGATTTTTCCGAGGCGGACGAGCATCTCGACAAGCTCGACGATGGCGGACCAGCGTTCGGTCGCCTTCATCTCGGGTATAATTTGATCAACGGATAGTAAATGCCCCAGCGTCATGGTTGCCTTTTGAGAGAATGGGGGACTTTAGGAGGTCGATTCCCGCAACGCAAGAGCCTTTTCCAACCCGTTTCGAGGAATTTTCGCACCGGGGCCTTCCTGCGCGCGTAATGATTTTTCTGCTATCGCCCGGCCAAATCCCCCTGCTATAAAACGGGCATGAAGATATTGATGGCGAGCACGGAAATGGCGCCCCTGGCGCGAACGGGCGGTCTCGGCGACGTAATCGAGGCCCTCTCACTGGAACTCAATAAACGCGGTCACGAGGTGAGCGTGGTCCTGCCTCTTTACCGGAGCATCCGCGAAAACCCGGCGCTTTCCATCAAGAGCACCGGCGTGGAAGTGACCGTGAGCGTGGGCAGCAAGCGGCTGGACGCGGAGATCTTCGAGTGCCTCACCCCGGAGGGCACGCAGGTCTTCCTGGTGGGCCGGGACGAATACTTCGACCGCACCGGCATCTACGGCGCCGACGGGCGCAGCTACGACGACAACGCCGAGCGCTTCGTCTATTTCTCCAAGGCCGTGGTGGAGCTCGCCCGCCACATGGACCCTGCCCCGGACGTCCTCCACGCGCACGACTGGCAAGCCGCCCTCGTCCCGGTCCTCGTGAAGGAGCGCGGCCTGCCCTTCGGCACCGTGCTCACCATCCACAACCTCGCCTACCAAGGGAGCTTCTGGGGAGTCGATTTCGGCCTCACCAACCTCCCCGGCCATTACTTCAGCGAACACGGCGTGGAATTTCACGGTCGGCTCAACTTCCTCAAAGGCGGCATCGTCTTCGCCGATGCTGTCACGACGGTGAGCGAGCGCTATTCGCGCGACATCCAGACCCCGGAATACGGCTGCGGGCTCGACGGCGTGCTCCGGGCAAACGCCCGCAAGCTCGTGGGCATCCTCAACGGCGCAGATTACCACATCTGGAACCCGGCCATCGACAAAACCATCCCCGCCAAATACTCGCCCGAGGCCCTCGAAGGCAAGGCGTGCTGCCGCAAGGCGCTGCTCGAGGAACTCGGCCTCGCCCCGGAGCCGCGCGGCCCGGTCTTCGCCATGATCAGCCGCCTGGCGCAGCAAAAGGGGATCGACCTTCTCCTCCCCATCCTCGACCGCCTCCTCACCGACGACGTGCGCCTCATCCTGCTGGGCGAAGGCGACGAGACCTTCGAGCGCGAGCTGATGGTCGCCGCCCGCAAATACCCCGGCAAATTCGTCTTCCGCAAGGGGTTTGACGACGCGCTCGCCCACCGGATCGACGCCGGGGCGGACGTCATGTTCATCCCCTCGCACTTCGAGCCGTGCGGCCAGACCGCCATGTACACCCTCAAATACGGCACGCTGCCCCTGGCGCACATCACCGGCGGCCTGCACCAGATCATCCAGGACTACGACCCCACCGAAGCCACCGGCAACGGTTTCGTCTTCTTCGACGAAACCCCCGAGGCGCTCTGGGACGCCATCGGGCGCACCAAGAAAGTCTTCGCCGACCGCGCCGCGTGGAAGACCATCATGCTGCGCGCCATGCAGAGCGACTTCTCCTGGCCCGCCGCCGCCGCACGCTACGAGAAAGTGTACGCTGGCGTGGCCAAACCCAAGCCGAAGAAGAAGTAGGGAAGGGGCGCTCTGGCAATCTTCACACCTCCATCTTTTGTCCCGGATGTATAATCGGAGTCACAGCAAGTCACGCCGGGGCGAATTGAAGAATGGTGCGCGGTGCAGGGTTTGAACCTGCGACTTCCTGCGTGTGAAGCAGGCGCTCTACCACTGAGCTAACCGCGCATGTTTGGCTGGTGCCTCGCGCCGCCTGCGGCGGATGCCGCATGGACGTGGAGTAAAAAGTTCTTTGAAACCGGGCCGGTTTGCAAGTGCAAAAAGCGATTTTTCAACGGGGAAAAATCTGCCAGCGCGCTTCCGCCGAGGGAGAAGGGGCCTATCGCGTCGGCCGCGAGATCACGCGCCGCCTACATCGCCTTGCCTGTCAGGGTGAGGAAGGGCGGCAGGCCGGTCATGAGCTTGGAAAACGCGGCGAAATCCACCTGCTGCTGGCCGTCGCTGAGGGCCACGGCGGGGTGCGGGTGCACCTCGATGATGAGGCCGTCGGCGTTCATGGCGACGGCACCCCGGCAGAGCGCCTCGACCAGGCTCGCCTTGCCGCAGCCCTGGCTGGGATCGACGATCACCGGCAGGTGCGATTCCGCCTTGGCCACGGCCACGGCCGAGAGGTCCAGGGTGTTGCGCGTGTAGGTTTCAAAGGTGCGGATGCCGCGTTCGCAAAGCATCACGTTGGGGTTGCCGTGGGCGAGGATGTATTCCGCCCCGAGCAGCCATTCCTCGATCTTCTGGCTCATGCCGCGCTTGAGCAGGATCGGCTTGCCGCTCTGGGCGGCCTCGATGAGGAGTTGGAAGTTCTGGGCGTTGCGGGCGCCGATTTGCAGGATGTCCGCCGAGGCGGCCACGTGTTCCACATCGCGTTCGCTCAGGACTTCCGTGACGATTTTGAGGCCGGTTTCCTTTTTCGCCAATTGCAGGAGCCGCAGCCCTTCCTTGCCGAGCCCTTGGAATTCGTAGGGCGAAGTGCGCGGCTTGTAGGCGCCGCCGCGCAGGATGGTGGCGCCGGCGGCCTTTACCGCGCGCGCCGTGGTGAGGAGTTGCTCCTCGCTCTCCACTGAGCAGGGGCCCGCCATGACGGTGAAGTGCGGGCCGCCCACCTTGACGCCGTCCACGTCGATGATCGTGTCCGCGGGCTGGAATTCGCGGCTCACCAGCTTGTAGCGTTTCTGCACGCGCAGCACCTCCTGCACCTGGGGCAGGACGTTCAGGCTCTCCAGCGTGTGGTGGGTTCGTTCGTCGCCGATGGCTGCGACCACGGTTTGCTCGGTCCCAAAAATCGGGCGGGGATCGTAGCCGAGCTTGGCGACTTCGGCGATGACTTGATCGATTTGCTCGCGGGGCGTGTTGGGTTTGATGACAATAATCATGGAAAATGCGGATTCAGGTGTTGGAAAGCGCACAAACAGAGCTTATTTTTGGGCTCACGGAAATAATTTTTATTTTTTATGCCCGATTTTACCGGCGGCGGCATCCACGCCCTCCCCACAGAAACCCGTTCCATAGGCAATGTCCACATCGACCAGAAGATTCACGATCTGGTGCGCGACTACGGCTGCGAGGACACCGGCTTCATCCAGGAGATGATCGTCACGGCGCTCAAGCTGGGGCGCGACGGGCTCGGCGAGGCCGATCTAAAGCTCTTCAACCGCTCCCTGCGCGAACTCCGCTACGCCGCGCGCGTTTTTTCCAAATACACTGACCGGCAGAAAGTGGTTGTCTTCGGCTCCGCGCGCACGCCGCCGGACGCCCCGGAAGCGCGGGCCGCCGAGGAATTCGGACGCAAGATGCGCGAGCACGGCTACATGATCATCACCGGCGGCGGCGAAGGGATCATGGGGGCCGCCCAACGCGGCGCAGGCCGGGAAAACTCGTTCGGGCTCAACATCCGGCTGCCCTTCGAACAGCGCGCCAACGCGGTGATCGACGGCGATCCCAAGCTCATCACCTTCAACTATTTCTTCACCCGCAAACTCAATTTTGTGAAGGAAACCCACGCGGTGGCCCTCTTTCCCGGCGGCTTTGGCACGCTGGACGAAGGTTTTGAAGTGCTCACGCTCATGCAGACGGGCAAAGGGCGCATCTTCCCCCTCGTGTTCGTGGACAAACCGGGCGGCACCTATTGGCAAACGCTGTTTGATTTTCTTGAAAACCACCTGCTCGAACACGGGTTGGTAAGCTCCACGGATTTCCATCTCTTTCGGCTTTTCACCGATGTGGACGAGGCCGTGGCGCACATCCTCGGCTTCTACCGGAACTACCGTTCCTACCGCTGGGTGCGCAAGCAACTGGTCATCCGCCTGCGCCATCCCCTTACGGCGGAGGCGCTCACGGCGCTCAACCGGGACTTCGCAAGCCTGCTCGCCGAGGGGAGCATCGTCGCATCCCCTCCCCTGCCCGAGGAAGCCAACCAGCCCGAGCTGGCCGACCAACCCCGGCTGCTGTTCACCCCTCACCGTCACGACTTCGGCCACTTGCGCGCATTGATCGACGCCATCAACCTCGCCCCCACGCAAGCGCAGGAACGCGCCGCTGCGGAAATTCGACCCTAGAAGGTCGTTCACTGTGGTCGCGTTAAACGCTTTGGCGCGTAAGGTCAACACGTCATGGTCATCCCCTGTAAGCTCAACGTTTCCGACTTTTGGCAGATGCTCTACAAATCTGCGCCTCCGCCGCACAAAAAGAACCTGATCGTCAATCTTTCCTCAGAAGCAAGAAAAGCAACGACTCGGTTTGCGACTGTTCATTAGGGTTGCCCTTGCGCCCTGTCTGCTCCATTTTGGTTCACACACCATGCAAGACGAAATCCAATTAACCCGGGATTGCGAGGCGATCCAGATCCCGCAGGGAACCACCATCACGCTCCCGGCGGGCAGCCGTGTCGTCGTCACCCAGTCCTTGGGCGGCAGCTACACCGTGGCCACCAACGAGGGTTACCTGGTGCGCATTACCGACGCCAATGCGGATGCGCTCGGGTTTGAAGCGCCCGCCAAGCCGCTTGCCAGCGAGGCGGCGGGAGAAGTGGACGCGCAGGCCGTCTGGGAACAGCTCAAAACCTGCTACGACCCGGAGATCCCCGTCAACATCGTCGATCTCGGGCTCATCTACGATTGCGCCATCGAACGCACCGAGAGTTCCAAGGCGCGGGTGACAGTGAAAATGACGCTCACCGCCCCCGGTTGCGGCATGGGCCCCACCATCGCCGCCGAAGCCCGCATGCGCATCGAGAGCATCCCCGGTGTCGAAGAGGCAAGCGTCGAACTCGTCTGGGACCCGCCGTGGGATCAATCCATGATCAGCGAAGCCGGCAAGATGAAGCTCGGGTTGATCTGAGGCAGACTTCAACCGCAAAAAGGCGCAAAAACACAAAAGAGGAACCGCTCTCTTTTGCGCCTTATGCGCCTCTGTTTTTTGGACGTTTAATCCCGCCGCAGCTTCCCAAGTTCCTCCTTGAGCGCCGCCCGGCGCTTTTCAAAAAAACCCACCAGCCCGCGAACCAGCGCGCGCGCCTCCTTGTGCTGCGCGCTTTGCTCGGGAGAAAGCCGCACGTCGCAGCACTTCTCCGTGTGAAAGGCGAGCAGCCGCTCCAGTTCCCGGTCCAGCGCGGCTGCCGCCTCCTTCGGCACGCGGTTGAGCGCAGTCAACTCCCCGGCGATCGCCGCGCTCCGCTCCAGCTTTTGCTCCGGCGTCAAAGCGCTCCGCCCCCCTCGCCGCTTGGGGCCGCGCCCCCGGCTTGCACCTGCGGGGCACCCTGCGGCCCCGCCAACTCCACCACCTGCGCGAAATAACCGTCGGCGTTGTCGATTTGCAGACTCTTGTAAGCCGTCGCGAAGAGCGGCGCAGCCACCGGCTTGTAGGCATCCGGCACGGCGAGGAACTTGCTGAAAAGCTCCACGGCCAGCCGGGAGGACTCCAGGTTCTGCTCCTGCATGGCCCGGTTCATCGTCAGCTCCACGCCGACCTCCAACCCCCGCACGCTTTCCTGGCTCAAGAGCTCCAAGCGGCGCTCGCCTGCTTCCATGTAGGTGAACGTCTCGTCGGCGTCCAGGTAGGTATATTGATACGCCACCACCTGCCGCAGCATCGCCTCCAGCCCCCGTTTGACCTCCATCAACTGCGGCTTGTAAATCGTCGTTCCGGCGGCCTCCACCTGCGTGATCCCCGTGGCCGTGCGCTCGGAAGGCAGCCCGCCAAACACCCCTTGCGTGGCCGTCGCCACTCCCGCGCGAACCCGCCAGTTGGCGATCACCATTTCCAGAAGGAACTTCGTCTGTTCGTCCAGTTCCGGAATGCGCGCCGTTTGCAGCGCGTCCTCCGCCGTGTAGCCGTCGTTGAGGTCGAACACCTTGTCCGGCCCGATCTCGAACGGCTGATCGTCCTGCCACTGCACCACCGCCTCCTTGCGGCGGAACTTCACCGGGTTGGCCGCGAGATCGTTCCGGTAGAGAATCTGGTTGGTGAGCTTGTCTATCAAACGCTGGAAGCGCTCATACTTCTTGAACCAGCTCCGGCCATACCAGCGGTGCGGCTCCTTGTTAATCACCACCGCCTCGAAGGGGTAACGGCCCGTCGGCGTGACATTGGCGATGTAGTCCCAGAAAATCGGCACGTCGTAATCATACGCCAGCATCACGAACACCCGGCACGGGCGGCCGTCCCCGCGCGCATCAAAGCGCAGATACGCCTCCACCACGCGAAACTCCGGGTCCGCATCCGCCACCGGGATTTCCTCCCCCTCGCCCGGCAGCGGCAGTTCGGAGTCCGACTTTGGCTCGCAGCCCCCCGCCTGAATCTGCCGCAATGCCCGCTTCACATAACCTTCCACGCCCGCATCCCCCTCCTCCGCTGCGTCATCCAGCGAAATGCCCAAGTGCCCGCACAGTTCCGAGACGCGCATGGAAGTCATGTGCGCCACGAAATCCGCCTCGTGCAACGACGGCGCATTGAGCGGACAATAAAACTCCTTCGTGTGCAGCGGCACCGCCCTGGCCCCCATGTAACGCACGGCGCGGTCTGAAACGATCTGCTCCCGCCAACACAATCCCGGCGGCAGCGCTTCCGGCACGCTCCACGCCTGCGGTTCCCCGGGCCGCCATTCCAGCGCCTCCCCCGGCTCTCCATCCATCAACGCCTGCGCCAGCGCATCCGCCGGGCCGTCTTCAAAAACAAACTCCCCGTCCGGCGTCAGCACCGGCGCGTCCGCCCGCGCGTCCCAGAGGATCGAGGCGATCCGCTCGAACCGCTCCTCCTGCGTCTGGTAGAAGAGCTTTGCCACGCATTCGCCCAGCTTGCACGCCTGCGTCACCATTTCCGCGGAGACCGCCTCGAAATCGATCTGATCCGGCCCCAGCTTCCAGCGCAGATGGCGGCCCACCTGTTCCGCCAGCGCCGCGTCGAGCCCGGAGGGGTGGCGCGGATTGGCCGAAAACCACGGCGCGCCGCCGAAAATCTCCTCGATCAGGCGGCAGCGGATGTAATCCACGCCCGCGCCGATCATGTTCAGGGATTCGTTGGAGCGGGCAAACACCGCGTTCTCCCAGGCGCGGTGCGAGAAATCGTCGTCCCATTCACGGTCAAAGCGTTCGCGCTCGGCCAGCCAGCCTTCGGCGCGGGCCTCGTCGATCCCCTCGATGCGGCTGCGCACGTAGCGCACCATCCGTTGCAGTTGTTCTTCAGTAAGCGTCAATGCGGTTTTGAGCATCCCGCCACCGTAGAGCAGGAAATTTCAAAACCGCACGCCCGGGCCGGGCGGACGGCGTGAAATTACCGCGCCGAAGAAAAGCGTGCGCGCCAAGCCGCAGCTTATTTTGAAAAAATGCGGAGGAACGAAGATGGGAACGAGGACCAAGAACCGGGGCGGGCGTGATTTATATCTAACCCGAAAGCCGAAATTGGAGGGGATGAACTGCTACACTAGCAAACCGCACTCTCCCCTACGCCTTGACCCGCTCGATCTGCGCGCCGAGACCGTTGAGTTTGTCGTCGATGGACTCGTAGCCGCGGTCGATGTGATAGACGCGGTTGATTTCCGTGACGCCGCTGGCGCGCAGCCCTGCCAGCACCAGCGCGGCGGAGGCCCTCAGGTCACTGGCCATCACGGGCGCGCCGCTTAGCCGCTCCACGCCCTTGATGACGGCGCTGGCCCCTTCCAGGGTGATCTGCGCGCCCATGCGCTTGAGCTCGGAGACGTGCATGAAACGCTGCGGGAAGATCGCTTCCGTGATGACGCTGATCCCCTCCCCCTCGCTCAGGAGCGCGCACATCTGCGCCTGCATGTCGGTGGGGAACCCGGGGTAGGGTTCGGTGAGCAGTTCGAGCGGCTTGGGCTTGCCGTTGCCGGTCACCGTAAGGGTGTCCCAGGAGCTTTCGATGCCGTAGCCAGCCGCCACAAGGGCGTCGCTTACGCTCTTGAGATGCTCGGGCATGACGCGGCGCAGGGTGACCTTGGTTCCGGCGATGGCCGCGGCGACCATGAACGTGCCGGCTTCAATGCGATCCGGGATCACTTCGTGTTCTGTTCCGTGAAGTTCTGTGACGCCCTCGATCACAATCCGGCGGGTGCCAGCCCCCTCGATTTTCGCGCCCATGGCGTTGAGGAAATTGGCGAGATCGACCACTTCCGGCTCGGCCGCGGCGCCTTCGATCACCGTCACCCCGTCGGCCATCACCGCCGCCATCATGATGTTGTCCGTGCCGAGCACGGTGGAGCCGAATTTGCCGCGCAGATTGATTGTGTCCCCCTTGAGGCGCGAGGCGAACACCTTCACGTTGCCGCACTCCACGCGCACGGCGGCGCCGAGGGCTTCAAAGCCGCGCAGGTGGAGGTCGATGGGGCGGTCGCCGATGACGCAGCCGCCGGGGAGCGAGACGGTGGCTTCCTTTTCGCGGCCCAGGAGCGGTCCGAGCACGCAGACCGAGGCGCGCATTTTGCGGACGATGTCATACGGGGCGACAGTCTTGATGTTCTCCGCGCGCACTGTCACCATACCGCTGGCGCGTTCCACTTCCGCGCCCATGTGGCTGAGGATCTGGAGCATGTAGTGGACGTCGCTCAGGTCCGGCACATGGCGGATGACGCAAGGTTCCTTCGTAAGCAGGCACGCGGCCAGGATGGGCAGGGCCGAGTTTTTCGAACCGCTTACCCTGATGGAGCCGCTGAGGCTCTGACCGCCGTGCACGAGAATTTTATCCATAGATCGCAAACAAAAAACGTATGATTCCTTGATAATCAGCCACGGGGCGGATGTCGCGATAATTCTGCCGCGCCAACACCCCGGCAAGATGCCCCGACTGGTCATGGCCGATCTCCAGCACCAGCAGCCCGCCCGGCTTGAGATGGGCGCGCGCCTTCTCGATGAGCCGTTCGATGGTTTCGGTGCCCGCCGCCCCGCCGTCCAGCGCGAGGAGGGGGTCGTGCTGCACTTCGCGGCCCAGCGAGGCGATTTCGCCCGCGGGAATGTAGGGCAGGTTGGCGACGATGAGATCAAACGCGCCCTCCACGCACGCCAGCAGATCGCTTTCCACAAAATGCACACGGCCCGTGAGCCCCAGCCGCTCGGCGTTTTCCCGGGCCAGCGCAAGCGCTTCGTGCGAAACATCCACCGCCGTCACATCCGACTTGGGAAGTTCCGCCGCCAGCGTGAGCGCGATCACGCCACTGCCCGTCCCCACGTCCAAAATGCGCGGGCTTTCCGGCAATGGCTCCTTGAGCACCAGTTCCATCAACAACTCGGTTTCGGGGCGGGGGATGAGTGCGCGCGCATCCGAGGCAAAAACGCGCTTGTGAAACTCCACCGTCCCCAGCAGATGCTGCAAGGGAACGCCCGCCGCACGCTGGCGCACCAGCTCACGCAGGGGGGCCAGTTCGCGCTCCCCCAGGGGGCGGTCAAACTCCATGTAAAGCTCGATCCGCTTCTTCCCCAGCACGTGGGCAAGCAAATGCTCGGCATTGAGGCGCGGAGTCTCCACACCATGCCGGGCGAAATACTCCGCAGTCGCGCGCAGCAGCTCCAAAACGGTCTTCATTCCCCTATGCAATACGCGGGAACGCGGGAAAAGAGAACCGGGAAGTCAGCGGGCGTGAAAAAAGTCCTCTTTTCGCCCTGCGGATTTAGGTTGAAAGAACCGGGGGAACCCGTAAAGTCACGCGCATTCATGTCACTTGCAGAAAAAGTCAGACTCGCCGGGGTTGTCGGCGCGGGCGGTGGCGGGTTTCCCGCCCATCTCAAGCTTGCGTCGAAAGCCGACACCGTCATTGCCAACGGCGCGGAGTGCGAACCGCTGCTCCATAAGGACGCCGCAGTAATGGAAGCTTACGCCGCGCAGATCGTCCGCGGTGTGGAGCTGAGCATGGAGGCCGTGGGCGCGAAGGACGGTGTCATCGGCGTCAAGGCCAAGAACAAGCACGCGGTCAAAGCGCTGGAAGCGGCCTGCAAGGGCACGCCGGTGCGCGTGCATTTGCTGGGGGACTTCTATCCCGCCGGGGACGAATATGATCTGGTCTATGAAGTCACCGGGCGTCTCATCCCTCCGGGAGGCATCCCGCTTGCCGCTGGCGTCGTGGTCAACAACGTCGAGACCCTCATCAACATCGCGGCGGCGGCGGACGGCAAGCCCGTTACGCACAAGACCCTCACCATCGGCGGCGCGGTGAAAAACCCCGTGACGCTCGTCGTCCCCATCGGCACCTCGTTTGCGGCGTGCATCGAAGCCGCAGGCGGCGTGACCATTGACAACCCGGTCTATTGCTACGGCGGCCTGATGATGGGCGAAGCGAGCACGGATCTGAACCGTTCGGTCACCAAGACCTCCACCGGCGTCATCGTCCTCCCGCGCGACCACCATTTCGTGGACAAAAAGCTCACGCCGCTGCCCGCGCAGGCGAAGATCGGCAAATCCGCCTGCGACCAGTGCCGGGCATGCACCGAACTGTGCCCGCGCTTTCTGCTCGGCTACGGCGTGGAGCCTCACCAGGTCATGCGCAGCCTGGCGTTCACCGCCACGGGTGAAGCCGTCTGGAACGAGTGGGCTGCGCTCTGCTGCTCGTGCGGCCTGTGCAGCGTCTATGCCTGCCCGGAAGAACTCTTCCCGAAGACCGCCTGCGACAACTCCAAGGCCACCATGCGCGCCGCCGGGCTCAAGTGGAACGGCAAGATGGACATCAAGGTCCACCCGATGCGCTCCGGTCGCCGGACGCCGATCAAAGCGCTGGCTCGCAAACTCGACGTCGTTTCCTACGAGCACCCTGCCCCGCTGCGGGCGGAGCCGCTTTGCCCCGCCGAAGTCATCCTCCCGCTCAAACAGAGCGCGGGTAGCCCGAGCGTCCCCACCGTCAAATTGGGGGACAGCGTCAAGGCCGGCCAATCCATTGCCGAGCCGCCACCCAAGGCTCTGGGCGCCATCCTTCACGCGCCCTTTGCCGCCAAGGTCACCGCCGTCACTTCCGAATCCATTACCCTCACGAGAAAATAATGAACTTGAAATCCGTTGGTCTGATTGAACTTTCGAGCATCGCTGCAGGATTCGCCGTGGCGGATACCATGCTCAAGGCCGGAGACGTGCGCCTGCTGCTTTCCCGCTCCATCTGTTCGGGCAAATACATGATCCTCATCGGCGGGGCCACCGCCGGGGTGGAATCCGCCGTCGCCGCCGGGATCGAGGCCGCCAACGGCTGCCTCGTGGACTACACGGTGAGCACCAACCTGCATCCCGACGTGATCGCCGCCATCGGCCGCAGCTCCGTGGCCGAGCCGACTGGCGCGCTTGGAATTCTGGAATCCTTCAACGTTTCCGCGCTCATCGGCGCCGCCGATGCCGCCGCAAAGGCCGCCGATGTCACGCTGCTGGAAGTGCGCCTGGCCATGGCGCTCGGAGGCAAAGCCTTCGTGACCATGACCGGCAGCGTCTCCTCCGTTCAAGCCGCCGTCAGCGCCGGTCGCAACGTGCTTGCAGAGGCCGGGGTGCTCGTCAACGCCGTCCTCATCTCGCGCCCGCACCCGGACGTGTATCGGGAAATCGTTTAGAGCGTTTCAACAAGGTCCGCCCGGGGCGATTTCCGGGGAGATGATGCCTTTTTCCCGATAAATCGGGTGCGCCGCCCGGCGCAATGCGGGGATTTGCAGCCCAAAGGCCACGCCGCCAAGGATGCACGCCACGCCTCCCAAGGCAACGGCCACTGGAGCGCCAAACTTGTTCGCCAACGCTCCCGCCAGCATGCTTCCAAACGGGGACATCCCCAGGAACGCCATCGTAAAGAGGCTCATCACGCGGCCCCGTTTGTCATGGTCCACAAGCGTCTGGAGGACGGTGTTGGAAAGGGCCATCTGCGTCACCACCCCCAGGCCCCCCAACACCAGTGCAAAGATCGAGAGCGGCATCCAGTGCGATTGGGAAAACACCACCAGCGCCCCCCCAAACACAACGCTGCCCGTGGCGATGCGGATTCCCGCGCCGAGAACCGATTTCCGCGATGCGAGATAAATCCCGGCAGTCATCGCCCCCACGCCCGGCACCGCCATGAGCAACCCGAGCGTGTGCGCCCCGCCGTGAAACACTTGGGCGGCGAAGATCGGCATCAACACCGCGTAGGAGGCCCCCGTCAGGCTCACGAGCGCCACCAGGGAAAGAATGGCGCGGATGGGCGCGAACCCCCACGCGTAGCGCAACCCCTCGAGCAATTCGTGGTGCGCCCGTTTGTTGGTTCGCGCGCCACGTTCCACCGGGGCAAGCCGCATGACCAGCAGCGCCGCGATGACGGCGATATAGCTCAGCCCGTTAAGCAGAAAGCACAATGCCGGACTCACTCTCATCAGCAAGAGCCCGGCGATCGCGGGGCCGAGAATGCGCGAGCTGTGCACCGTAAAGGAATTGAGCGCGACGGCGTTGGGAAGGTCGGGACCGTGCCCCACCAAATCCACGAGAAACGTCTGCCGCGTCGGCATGTCCACCGCGAGGATCGTCCCCGCAAGGGCGTTAAGGGCGATGATCCCAAAAACATTGAGATGGTGCGAAAAAGCCAGGACGGCGAGCAGCAGCGCCTGGATCATCGAGAGCGTCTGCGTGATGACGAGCGTGCGGTGGCGGCTGAAGCGGTCCACAAACACCCCGGCCAGCGGCGTCAGAATAAAGAGCGGAAGCTGCCCGGCGAATCCGACCAGCCCCAGAAGCAATGCCGAGCGCGTCATCTGGTAAACCGTCCAGCCAAGGGCGACGCTCTGAATCCACGTCCCCACCAGCGAAATGCATTGCCCGCTGAAATAGAGCCGGAAGTTGCGGTGCCGAAACGCCCGCACGATCGACGGCAAGCCGGGGATCTCAGAGGCAACGGGGTTCGGGTTTTCTGACATGACGCATTACCATCGCAGCCAATCCGGGGAATTGCCAGAGCTTAGAGCCTGAGGAAACGCCTGAAAATCCGCAGACGACTTGCTGCGTAGCAGCTTATCTCCTACGAAGCGAAATCAAAATGCGAAGCCCCGTGAGTCTCCTCCCAGGGCAAACGCATCTCAATGATTCTCACGCAAAGCCGCAAAGGTCCGGAACAGAAAAAACCGGGCAATACCCCCTGTTTTTCCAAGATTTGTGAATTTTTGGCGATTGCTGCCTCTCTTCTTTTGCGCCTTTGCAGCTTTGCGGCTTTGCGTGAGAGTTTTTTCGTAATGCAATTCAGCAATGCGTCTCGATTATTTTAGATGCGTGAGCCCTGAGTCTCCTCCTTTCTGGGGTTGAACTTCCCTGCCGCTGTTGCTAGGCTGTTTTGTTTCAGCCATGAGCCATCCTGACGACACACCTTCCCCGGCCCCTTCCGATTTCATCCGCGACATCGTCTCCGAAAACCTCCAGGCCGGAAAATACCGCAAGATCGTCACCCGCTTTCCGCCGGAACCCAACGGCTACCTGCACATCGGCCACGCGAAGTCGATCTGCCTGAACTTCGGCATCGCGCGCGAGTTCGGCGGCGTTTGCAATCTGCGCATGGACGACACGAACCCGGCCAAGGAGGATGTGGAATACGTGGACTCCATCACCGCCGACGTGAATTGGCTCATCCGGGGCTGGGCGGACCACTGCCTGGGGCTCAAACCCAAGGGCGCGACGCCGGTGACGCAGGAGGTCAACGGCAGGCCGGACTATTTCCTCGGCGCCGCCCCCGCGGGCACGCCCGAAGCCGAACCGTTCTACGCGAGCGACTATTTCGAGCAGATTTACCAATACGCCCTGCAGCTCATCCGCCTGGGCAAAGCCTTCGTGTGCGACATGACGGCGGAGGAGACTGACGACTACCGGCGCAACGGCAAAGCCAGCCCGTTCCGGGACCGGAGCATCGCGGAAAACCTCGACCTCTTCGAGCGGATGCGCAACGGTGAGTTCCCCGACGGCGCGCGCACACTGCGGGCGAAGATCGATGTCGCCGCGCCGAACATCTGGCTGCGCGATCCCCTGCTCTACCGCATCCGCCACGTGGAGCACCACCACACCGGCGCGTCGTGGCGCATCTACCCGATGTATGATTTCGCGCATTGCCTGAGCGACTACATCGAAGGCGTCACGCATTCCATTTGCACGCTGGAATTCGAAGTGCACCGGGCGTTGTATGACTGGATACTCGAAGCGCTCGACCTCCCGCGTCCCCTCCCCCACCAATACGAATTTGCGCGCCTGAACCTCACCTACATGGTCATGAGCAAGCGCAAGCTCATGCAACTGGTGAGCGACCGCCTCGTCTCCGGGTGGGACGATCCCCGCATGCCCACCATCAGCGGCATCCGCAGGCGCGGCGTCCCCGCCGAGGCTCTCCGCGAGTTTGCCTACAACATCGGCATTACAAAATACGACGGCCTCACCGAGGTCGGCGTCCTCGACCACGCCATCCGCGACCATCTCAACACGCACGCCCTCCGGCGCATGGCCGTGTTGCGTCCGGTAAAGATCGTGCTCACCAACCTTCCCGCGGATCACTGCGAGGAATTCGACGCCTACAACCTTCCCGGGGCCCCGGAGGACACGCGCAAAATCCCCTTCACGCGCGAGTTGTTCATCGACGCCGAGGATTTCATGGAAACGCCGCCGCCCAAGTATTTCCGGCTTCGGCCGGGCGGCGAGGTGCGGCTCAAATACGGCTACATCATCAAGTGTGAGCAAGTAATAAAGGACGCGGGGGGGGACATCGCCGAACTGCGTTGCACCGCAGACCTCACCACCAAGCGCGGCGGCCCCAATGCCGACCGCAAGGTGAAGGGGACCATCCACTGGGTGAGCGCCTCGCGTGCCATCGACGCCGAAGTGCGCCTTTACGACCGCCTCTTCACCGTGCCCGAACCCGATGCGGATGGCGGCGACTTCAAGAAGCACCTCAACCCGCACAGCCTCGAAGTGGTCACCGCCAAGTGCGAGCCCTCTCTAGCCGACGCCTCCCCTGAGGAGCGCTACCAGTTCGAGCGCCTCGCCTACTTCACCCTCGACCCGGAGAGCGCCCCCGGCAGACTCGTGTTCAACCGGACGATCACGCTCAAGGACACGTGGGCGAAGGAAACGCAGAAGAAGTAAGAAACGGAGGAGTCCGCTGATTCCCGCTGATTTTTAAATGGCGAGTGATTGCGGTCCGAGCCACGGCAGCGTCGCATGCGGCGGTGTGCTGAAAAAGGGCCACCCCTCCCGCCCATCGGTTTAACTCGAAAAGCCGCGCAGAGTGGCAATCTGTGCGGCCCAAGGCAACAGAACAGCTTAAGGAGCGGGTTCCACAGGGGGCTCAGGGGATTCTGGAGCCTCGGCCAAAGGAACTTCCCCGGCGGTCCGTTTGATTTCGCGATAAAGCTCTCCCCGGAAAATGGGGATTTCCCTCGGCGCGGCAATACGGATGCGAACGGTATCCCGTTCGATACGCGTGACCATGATTTCGATGTTGTCCCCGATCATGATCGTTTCCCCTACTTTACGTGATAAGACTAGCATGTTTTTCGTACCTCCCTCTCGGTCGGAGCGCCAACTCCGCACCGTGATCTTTCGTAAGATAATCTCCGCTGAAATGCGAGGTCTCGCAAGTCATCAATGCAGTCTTTTTTCATTCTTTTCTCGCACACTTGCAAAAGAATGCCGCTCATATGGGGAACACAAAGGCACACCCTATTAGACGTTTGTTTAACCGCCGTAATATCTGGCCATGAGGCAGCCCTCCGCGTTTCCGTGGATTTCGCGCGGAGAAAGACCCGGGCGCAGAAGATTGCGCCCCCTTTTTACCCGCGTTTACATCCGGCCATTGGCCGGTTGCGTTGCCATTGCCACGGGGGAAACCCGGGGAAGATGCCGGTTCCGGGCGAGCGTCAAGACCAGCGTGGGGTCCTGAGCGCGGTATTGATGGAGCTTGTTGCGCAGCGTTCGCACGCTGATTTTAAGCAGATGGGCGGCCCGGGTTCGGTTTTGGTTGGTGATTTCCAGGGCACGCAAGACCTGCCGTTTTTCCATCTCTTCCAGGGTTAAGAGGGGTTCAGGGTGCGGAGCGGATTGGAACGGGGCATCCGCCGAACGCTTTTCTCCCGCATCCCGCAGCCCAATACCATTTTTGCGGTTCCGCAAGCCCTCCAGCGCCTCGGCTTCGATGCGGCCGGTCCCCTCGCTGACGATGGCTGCGCGTTCGAGCACATTTTCGAGTTCCAGCACATTGCCCGGCCAGGAATACGCCATGAGGTGCCTCAACGCCTCGTCGGAAATGCCCGACAAGCTCCCGCTGCGCCGGTTGGCTGGACGCTCCATCCACTCGCAGACCAGCATGGGCAAATCCGCTATCCTCTCCCGCAAAGGCGGCACATGCAGAGGGAAACCGTTGAGGTGGTGATGGAGTTCCTGCAAAAACGTCCCGCGCGCCACGCAGCCTGTCAGATCGCGTTGCGTCGTGGCAATGAGGCGGACATCCAGCGTCATGCGCCGTCCCCCTCCGAGGCGTTCCCAACATCCCTCGCGCAGCACGCCCATCAGTTTAAGTTGCAGGCACATCGGCAGCTCCGAGATTTCTTCGAGCAAAAGTGTCCCCCCC
>Ga0118677_10005681_pt1 | contig 21655 bp, 12 predicted proteins | sample AliMusrvi5mmetaG_FD_86154 | JGI IMG/M metagenome (GOLD analysis project Ga0118677, IMG submission 86154)
AAGATCAGGAGCGAATCGTGTCCGATACTCATACCGCCGCGGATAGCCGCCTGATTCCAGTTGTTGTATTCGTAAGATTTGGGCAGCCATTTGCGCGAGAGATCGACTCCCGAAAGCAGACTGCGGTGATTCATGATAATTCCAGAAAAGGCAAAATGAATCGCAAAAATGGTGATTATAACTCCGGGCCATTTGTGCAGCTTCCGGAATGTTTTGATAAGTTTCTTGCGATCCATTTGCATTGATAATTAGTTTTTTACCTGCTTTATAACCAGAGTTGATAAAGAATATTCAATAAAAGCGGCTGGCAATCAGCAACCCGCTGCCGGCTATTGTCTTTTAACAGGATTAAGCCAGCTGCAAGCTACCAGTCGCCAGTTGCTCAAAAATTAACCATTAACCATTAACCATTATTAATTATTCAATCTCTTTCTCATGACTCCATCCTCCCTTTAATCCGAAGATAAACCAAACCAGTGCAAGAGTTCCGGCAGCAAACATTGTATCGCCAAAAACGCGCATCCATTTCAGGGTAACCATATAAGGCTGCTGCATAAAGTCTGCAGAACGGGCAAACCATAAACCATCCTTAATGCTGGCTACTGTCTGTGCAAGACCTATCGGGAACACGCTTAAAAGTACCATGGCAGCCAATCCGATATTTATGGACCAGAAGGCAAATTTGATCCATTTATCTTTCCAGATCACCGATTTGTCCATATCACGCAAGACAAACAGCATAAGTCCGATTCCCAGCATTCCGTATACTCCGAACAGGGCCGTGTGTGCATGAACGGCAGTAGTATTTAATCCCTGCATGTAATAAAGTGCAATTGGGGGATTAATCAGGAATCCAAAAATGCCTGCTCCCACGAGGTTCCAGAAAGCCACAGAAATAAAACAGTAGATCGGCCATTTATAAGCCTTTGTCCATGCTGCCATCCTGCTGATTTTCAGGTTGTCGTAGGCTTCAAAACCCATCAGTACAAGAGGTACTACTTCGAGGGCGCTGAAGGTCGCCCCAAGAGCCATTACAGCAGTCGGTGTACCGGTAAAATAGAGGTGATGAAATGTTCCCAGGATACCGCCAGCCAAAAATACTACGGTTGAAAACAGAACGGCTGTCGTTGCAGTTGCTGCTTTAACAATATTTAAACGGACAAACAGAAACGCTGTAATTACAGATGCGAATACTTCGAAGAATCCTTCAACCCACAGGTGAACCACCCACCAGCGCCAGTATTCAGCAACAGCCAGGTTGGTTTGACGACCCCACATCAGACCGGCTCCATAGAATCCTGCGATGGCTATGGTTGAGATCAGGAACAGTGCAAGGAGATTACGGCTTTCAGATTTTTGTTTTAAAGCAGGCCAGATTGCACGACCCATCAGCAACAGCCAGATAATCAGTCCGACGAAGAGAAAAATCTGCCAGAAACGGCCAAGGTCCACATATTCATAACCCTGGTGACCGAACCAGAAGTTCTGTATTAATCCAAGCTTCTGCATAACTCCCATCCACTGTCCGGCTAAAGATCCTGCAACAATAACCAGCAGTGCAAAGAACAGAAAGTTTACTCCCAAACGCTGAAACCGGGGTTCAAACCCTGAAATAGCTGGTGCATAATATAATCCCGTGGCAAGCCATGAAGTGGCAATCCAGAAAATGGCAATCTGAAGATGCCAGGTACGTGAAATGGAATAGGGGAGCCAATCGCCAAGCGGAATGCCATAAAAAGCATGTCCTTCGACACCGTAATGTGCCGTAATTACACCCATGATGACCTGGACAAGCAGCAGGGCCGAAACAATCCAGAAATATTTTAAGGTGGCCCGTTGCGATGGGGTATGGGTTGCCTTTAACTGAGGATTGATCTTTGGAAATACCTCCGCCTCCTCATCCCTTTTTCGGGCATAATACCAAACCATGATTCCAATACCGGCCAGAAGGATGATCACGCTGAATCCGGTCCATAAGATTAATTCGCTGGTAGGATGATTCCCGACCAGCTCCTCTGCCGGCCAGTTATTGGTGTAAGAGATCTCCTGTCCGGGGCGTTCTGTTACACAAGCCCATGCAATCCAGAAGAAAAAGGCATTCAACTGGCGAATCCTTTCAGGATCCTTCAATGAATTCACAGGGATGGCATAGGCATCACGCAGCTTTTGAAGATCCGGGTTATTGCTGAATAATCCGCCGTAGAACACGGTATTGCTGGCGATGGCTTCGGCTCTTGCCTCCGAGACAACAAGCGTCTTTGTTCCATCCTGATACCCGTTCTTCCGGATGTCTTCCTGCAATTTGATCCTGAGTGCCGCCTGTTTTTGATGGCTTTCCTTAGCGTATGGAACTCCGTCGGCCTCCATGGCAAATTTGTCCAGCATAAAAACGGCCTCCTTATGTAACCAGTCGGCGCTCCAGTCCGGGGCCTGGTATGCTCCGTGTCCCCAGACAGTCCCGAGCTCCTGTCCTCCGACCGACTGCCATACATTCTGTCCATCTTTGATGTCCTGACCGGTGAAAAGCGTTTGACCGCTTACGTTCATCACCTTATCGGGAATTGGAGGCGCCTGCCGGTAAATCTCCCGGCCGTAATAAATAAGGACGGCAAATGAGATGGTCATTACCAGAATAAAGCTAATCCATAGTTTTTTAGTATTCATTGGCTTCTATTTAAAATTGATTAATTAATTTGACTATACTTCACTGATTTGTATTGTGATAGATCTGTTCCAGTCGGGCAATCCTGGCAATAAAGTCCCCTTTTGTAGAATTGGGTCCGCCTTTATTTTCCAATTGTTCAAATTGTTGAAACAGTGATTGCTGGTCAGATTCGGTGAGTGCACCATCTGCCATCCTGAAAAGCATATTATTCTCCTTGTAGATATGATTCTGAAGCAATTCGCCATATCCTCTTATATTAGTGCACACTAAATTAAAGGCGGAGAGATCCCCATCTTTTAAGAGTTCGATATTATCGGAAATTCCTTTTACAAACGCTCTTCCAATTGTATGTTCATGGAGCATCATGGCGACAGGACCCTGATTTGAGGAAAATCCATGCTCTGCCATCAATGGAAACAATAAAGTTTCTTCTTTGGCATGATGCAGTCCATCTGCATAACATTTGACCAATTCCACTGCCTCTTCCAGATCAACTATTTCAGGTGCAGGATGAGTGGTCATCGATTCCATCACATCGATCAGTCTGAGAATATAGACGTGATCATTTTCCAGATTTTGTGTTGCAAAGTTCATTCCTGTTAATTGTTTAATTTTAAAGCTGAAGGGTAAAGAATATTGTTTTCAAGATGTACATGGATATGGAGATCATCCTCAAATTGTTCGAGAAGTTTGAAGGTAACCTGGTAAGTTCCGCAGCTGTCTTCCGGAAGTTTGTAATGATCTGTTATCTGATTGATGCGATCCATAGCCCCACCTGCGAATTCATGCTCTCCGACCATTCTGTTAATTTCGGAAACAATCAGTTGTTTTGATTCGGAATCGTCATGTTCGAGAGCATGTTTGATGGCCGGGAACAATACTTCCTCCTCTTTTTTCAGGTGCTGAAGCAATTCATCATTGATCTGGGCAAAAAGTGAGGCGACTTCAACAAGTTCCGGGTGATGTGAACCATGAACAGTGGCAATCTTTTGGGTATAAATAAGTAAGTCAGGAAGTGTGTTGAGAACGTACTGATGATGGGTATTTGTAATATAATCGCACAGAAATCCGGGCCGCCAATTCCTGTAATCCTGTCCCGGACTGGGAGAAGTTGCCGATACCGCTTTAAGTTCAAGTTCTACCTTTTGTTGGTCAATCCCTAATTCAAGGCATGTTGCCTCCAGTGTTTTTTTTCCGCCACAACAGAAATCGATCCTGTTGTTTTTGAAAACTGGAGCGGTGCGAAAATCAATAGCGACCATTTCGCCGATTGACATTGAGTTGAAATTATCTGTTTCCATTTTAATGTAGATTAAATACGGTGCAATATTAGATAAAAATATTAAAAGACCAAAAGGTCTTTTAATATTTTTATAATTATTTTATTTATTTTTGACTCGATTTAAATCAGGAAGGAGAAACCATGTTTAATAAAGAGACAGAATATGCCCTGCGCGGGTTGGTTTATGTTCAGATTCAGCAGATGAAGGGGTTCAAGCCCGGAATTATTGAGATAGCCAAGGAGATTGATGCTCCGCTGTTTTATACCGGTAAGATTATGCAACGTCTGGTTAAGATGGGGTTTCTGATGTCTACCAAGGGAAAGGGTGGCGGATTTTACTTTGATCTGAGTAAACCGGATCTTCCGCTAAAAGCGGTTATAAAAGCCATTGAGGGGCCAAAAGCTTACTCCGGTTGCGGGTTCGGGTTAAAATCGTGTGATGACGATCAGCACTGTTCGTTGCATGATCAGTATGCTCCTATCAGAGCTTCGATTGATAAACTCGTCTCTGAGAATACCGTGCAAAGCTTGGCGAGTGACTTCAATAATTGCGATGATATTTTGCTAAAAAGGCTAATAGATTAAATAAATTGAAAAATCGGGCTCTATGACGTTTAATTTGGGTAATATAAATTTTGCTCTCAATGCATCTGGCAACTAGCAGCTGGCGGATTTTCGATAAGTGAAAATAGCCTATTTCAGTACAAGTTTAAGAATAAAAGTCAATTTACTACAGACATTCAAGTTCGCTGCCATTAGCTAATAGCTAACCTGAATCATTAACAGATTTGCAGAAAGAAAATCATATTTATCCATGCAGATGGTCATAGAGTCAAATATTGAGTGAATTTCCAAACCAAATGATATTAATTGAAATTTTATCATTAAAATTGCTGACAGAAAAGTTGTAATGTAATACTTTCAATCAGCTGAACAAATGATAAATAAGCCACATACTGAATATTACACTTCCTTCATTTTAAAAAATCTTATAGCTTTTCCACAAATTTATGTACGACTTTTGGGGTTGACGCTACTTATAATCTCCTATTCAAATGTAAATGGGAATCTGCCATCGGTGGATAAAAGAATCTACAAGGTGGCAATTGATAAGGAATTCGAACCTTATGAGTTTCTGAATCAGGATAATTCTGCGGATGGATTTACTCCCTCAATTCTTCTTGAAATTGGAAATAGATCAAATGTCTCTTTTGAATTTTGCCCAATGACCTGGAGTGAATCGGTTAAGGCACTTCAAAATGGTCAGGTAGATTTAATCAATATGATATACTCGGATGAAAGAGCAACTACCTATGAATTCTCTGAGCCCTACTGCGAAATTACTCAAGCACTATTCCACAATGACCAGATTCGCGACATTGTTGGTCCGACTTCGCTGGGAGGCTATAGGGTTGGATTTCAGAAGGATGATATTTCACTTAATTACATGGATAGTGATTCTAATATTAAAAGATATCTCTTTGATTCAAAGGTGGATGGCTTTTTGCAATTGAATATTGGCAAAATTGATGCATTATTCTGTGCAGAGCAGGTGGGAATAAACCTCATTTCGAAATATAAACTTAAAAATATAGACCTGGCATCGGGAGGGCTTTATGCTCAAAAATATGCATTTGCAACGCTTAAAGGGAATACTCAGCTCATTGGATTATTGAATATTCATCTGTTGGAATTACAGAATTCAGGAAGAATGCATACGTTGAAGGAAAAATGGCTTTCAGGAAAACCCCAGTTGCAAGGATGGCTGGCAAAAAATCAGTCAATTCTGTTTTCGTTGAGTATTTTGTTTTTCGGAATAGTACTTCTGATGTTCTTTTGGAACCGCACCTTGCAGCGCCTTGTTGATGCAAAAACGAAAATTCTGCAGGAGAGTGAGGAAAAATACCGTACCATCTTTGAGAATCTCCAGGATGTTTTTTATCAGATTGATTTGAATGGAATCATCCTCGATGTAAGTCCATCAATTAACCGTTTCTCGAGTTATGAGCGAGATGAGCTAATCGGTCTTCAGGTATATGATTTCTATGTAAATCCTGAAGACAGAGGGATCTTTGTTGAGACCATACTCAAAAACGGAGAGTTAAGGGATTATGAATTAAAGTTTAAAAGTAAATCCGGAGAAATATATGTTTCGATTAATGCCCAAATAATTTTTGGAGTCGAAGGAAAACCTGACCATATTAATGGTGCAATGCGAGATATTACTGAGAGGAAGCGGGTTGAGGCAGAACTGGAAGAGAGCAGGGAAAAGTACAGGGGGTTGTCGGAGGCTGCTTTTGAATCTATCTTTTTTTCTGAGAATGGGATATGCATTGAGCAAAATGATAACGGAGAAAGAATATTTGGATATACAACAGAGGAGGCTCTTGGCAGGTACGGAACTGATTGGATTGCTAAGGAATACAGGGATTTGGTGATGAAGAACATGCTGGACGGTTATGAAGAGCCATATGAAGCAAGAGCATTAAAAAAAGATGGTACAACATTCCCTTGCCTTCTAAGAGGCAGGATGATGTATTACAAAGGTAAAATTGTGAGAGTTACCTCATTAACGGATATCACTTCACTCAAAAAAGTGGAAGAAGAACTGAGGGAAAGTAAGGAGAAATACCAAAAGGATTTGGCTTTTCTTAAATCAATTTTCGAAAGTCCAATCGACATAATCATATTTGCTCTTGATAAAAACTATTGTTATACTGCCTTTACCCAATTTCATAGCAAGACAATTAAAAAGATTTGGGGGGTCGATATCAGGATCGGAATGAATATGGTTGAACTTATCTCGAACCAGGAGGATCGTGAAAAGGCTAAGAATAATTTTGACAGGGCCTTAAACGGGGAGTATTTTGCTGTAACCGAGGATTATGGAGATGTTAACCTGTACAGAACTTTTTATGAGAATTATTATAGTTCAATAAAAAATTCCGATGGATGTATTGTCGGACTATCTGTCTTTGTAGTTGATGTTACCCATCGGAAACAGGCCGAAAAACAGCTGGAACTTTTAAGCAGTGCTATTGATCAAAGTCCTGTTTCTGTTATGATTACAGACAAGATAGGGAATATTGAATATATTAATCCGAAATTTGCAGAGGTATCTGGTTATACCCGGGAAGAGGTAAAAGGGAGGAACCCCAGAATTCTAAAGTCGGGTTATCAGCCCCGGGAATTTTATGTGGAGCTTTGGAATTCTATTCTGGCTGGAAATGAATGGCGTGGTATATTTTATAATCAAAGGAAAAACGGTGAAATCTATTGTGAAAGTGCTGTGATATCCTCAATATTAGACTCTAAGGGCAGTATTTCTAATTTTATTGCTGTAAAGGAGGACATAACAGAAAAGAGGAAAATATTGGAAGACTTAATAAAAGCAGAGGAACATGCTGAAGAAAGTGATAAGCTAAAAACCGCATTTTTGAACAATATCTCTCATGAAATACGAACCCCATTCAATGGAATTCTTGGGTTTCTGGATATTTTGCAAAATGCTGAACTAAGTCACAAAGAAAGAGACGAGTACACCGGATTGGTCACAATATCTGCCACCCGGTTATTGAATACGATTAATAAAATTGTGGAAATTGCACAGATCCAGTCAGGACAAATGAAGCTTTCTGCCTCCCTGATTGAAATAAAATCGCTGATCAGCAATCTATTGGAACAATTTCAAACAGACATAGAACGTAAAGGGTTAAAAATCAACATCAATATTGATCTGCCTGAGCAATATGCAAGTGTCAATACTGATCGGATCAAATTAGTTTCCATACTGACTAATTTGATGGACAATGCCATAAAATTCACAAATAAAGGTTCAATAGAACTGGCAATTCGATTAGCAGGTCAATGTTTGGAGTTTTCTGTTAAAGATACCGGGGTTGGTATTCCCATAAGTAAACAGCAAGCTATTTTTGAAAGATTCAGTCAGGGTGATAATTCAAGTACCAGACAATTTGAGGGTTCAGGCCTTGGCGTTACAATAGCGAAGGCAATTGTTGAACTTCTCGGAGGAACTATCTGGGTTGAAAGTGAGGAGGGGATAGGATCAAAATTTTATTTTACTGTTCCATTGTGAGCTGTCACTTTAACAGAATTATAACCGGACATTTCCATAAACCTAATGATATAATTTGTTTTAGAGATTCAGAAGAACATGATAAAAAAGATTTTACTTTTATTCGTATCCATTGCTTTATTATTTGCCTGTCACGACAAACCCGAATGGGTGTCAACAACTGAAAAACATCCCTGGCAGGAAGAGTCGAATATAAAAATTCAGGAACCCTCCAATCCTTCCGATGTTGAGCTACTTCCTGATTCTTCTTTGCAAACCATCGAAGGTTTTGGAGCATGTTTTAATGAATTGGGATGGACTTCGCTTCAGGAATTAAGTGAAAATAACCGGGAGGATATATTTAAAGAATTATTCTCCCCTGGCGTTGGTGCTAATTTCAATATTTGCAGGATGCCTGTTGGAGCAAATGATTTTTCACGCGATTGGTACTCATACGATGAAACGGAAGGTGATTTTAAGATGAAAAACTTCACTATTGCCAATGATCTCGAAACGCTTGTCCCATTCATCAAAGAGGCTCAGAAACAATATCCGGGATTAAAAATATGGGCATCACCTTGGAGTCCGCCGTCGTGGATGAAATGGAATAAACATTACGCCTGCCATACCATCTACAAAGGGATGGATGCAAAATTTGACAATCACCTTACCCCGGACAAACAGGGACTTGAAGGGACCAATATGTTTATTCAGGATAGCATCTATTTTAAAGCTTATGCCCTTTACTTCTCTAAGTTTATCGATGCTTATAACAATCAGGGCATCACCATATCCACGATAATGCCTCAGAACGAGTTTAACTCCTGTCAGATTTTCCCAAGCTGTACGTGGACTTCGGCTGGCCTCACCACCTTCATCGGAAAATATCTTGGCCCGGTAATGGACAAACAACACGTAGAGATTATGTTTGGCACTATGGAGCGGCCGACAGAAGCGCTGGTCGACACTATTTTAAATGATCGGTATGCAGGGAAATATATTCAGGGGGTAGGGTTTCAATGGGCCGGTAAAAAGGCAATTGAAGGGATCCACAAAAGATATCCCGGTTTGAAACTTTACCAGTCGGAACAGGAATGCGGGGACGGAAAAAACGACTGGGAATACTGTAAATATGCCTGGACATTGATGAAACATTACCTGAATAACGGTGCCAATGCCTATATGTATTGGAATCTGTCGTTGTTGAAAGGGGGAGTAAGTCGCTGGGGATGGAAACAAAATTCGCTCATTACAGTTGATTCCGTCACAAAATCCTTCCAATATAACCATGAGTATTACCTGATGAAGCATGTCAGTCATTTTGTAAAACCGGGGGCAAAGCTTCTTCGGACTAAAGGAAAGTTCAACAACCTGCTTGCGTTCAAAAACCCGGACGAGAGTATCGTTATTGTCATTCAAAATGACAAGGATAAGGCAGAACCAATTGCCATTAAAATCGGGGACAAAACGATCGTTGCAACTACTCAGGAAAATTCGTTTAACACCATTTTATTGAAGAAAAACTTCTAGTTTCTGCGAGTTAAAACTTTGGAACTCATGAATTACCAACCTCCGTATAAACCATTTTGAAGAGCTTGCCGGTAATTTTGGAGGTTAAATTCATACAGGAACGGGGCTTTATGAGCACCACCGGTTTTGCGTTCCTCCAGCTTATTAAGAATTTTAAAGGAAAGCATTCTACGTTGGAAATTACGACGATCCAGATCTTTTCCAAGGATTGTCTCATACAAATTTTGAAGCTCGGGCATGGTAAATTTTTCAGGCAACAGGTTATAACCCAGTGGCTGGTAGTTCACCTGCAATCTTAACGTTTCGAGGGCTGAATTCAGTATTTGATTGTGATCTAGTATTAGGGAACTTGTTTCATTCAGGTTTTTCCAGATGCATAAATCTGAAAAAATATCAGGTGACGGTACTGCTTTTGAAAAGTCAACCAGCGCGTAAAAGCCTACAGAGATAAACCGTTGATTAAACCATTCCAGGCCATTATTCACTCCAGAGATAATTATTTCATTAGCTATCGGGTTCTTCTCAGAACGCCCGGGATCACCGAACACATTAAATGGCTTTAGAAAGATATTATCCAGACCAGTTCGCTCATTGAGAACTCGGTTGGCAGCTGATTCGAGCGATTCTTCCTTTCTGACAAATCCCCCGGGCAGAGCCCATAGCTCCGTATTTTTAATCCGGGTTAACAAAATTTTTAGCTGGTTGTCGTGAAATCCGAAAACTACACAATCCAATGAGACGTGTTTGAGAAATTGCAGAAGATCCGTATCGGGTTTTGGTCGCACCATTAAATGTTTTATAACAGCAAAAGTAAAATATATTCACTCCTTTTTTGAATTGTAAATAAAATAATCTATCATTGCGTCAATATGACACAAAAGATTTCATTTTTAATATAAGTTATTTTTTAATCTACTTTCAAATTTAAATTCAGGATTCGATGAATTTTAAAAAAACACTAATTATCAGGCATTTGCCTGTTTTGCTTTTGTTGTTGATTTCCTCCTCAAATTGGAATAAAACGATTGCAAGCGAACGGGTTGATCAAAAATCAGCCAATAAAATTATTTCTCTGATGTCTCTGGATCAGAAAGCCAGACTGTTGATTGGAACAGGAATGGTGATGGATTTACCCGATTCGATCATGAAAATGTTTGGGAACCACAAGGAAGATACAGGAGATACTGTTTATACCAACATGATTAACCGAATCCGGAAATATTTGCCTGGGGCCGCAGGAACTACAGCTGAATTCCCCGAATTGAGGATCGCTTCACAAGTATTAACAGATGGTCCGGCTGGTTTACGGGTTTTAGCCAAACGGAAAGGGGAAGCGAAAACCTACTATTGTACTGCTTTCCCAATTGCAACGATGCTCGCTTCAACGTGGGATACTGAATTGGTTTACCGTGTGGGACAGGCCATGGGAAATGAAGTAAAAGAGTATGGATCTGATATTTTACTGGCTCCTGCATTAAATATTCAACGCGATCCGCTCTGCGGAAGAAATTTCGAATATTATTCGGAAGATCCGCTCGTAGCCGGTAAGATTGCCGCTGCCATGGTAAAGGGTATTCAGTCGAATGAGGTGGGTACCTCGGTTAAACACTTTGCTGCAAATAACTCGGAAACAAACCGTATGTCAGTAAATACTATAGTCAGTGAACGGGCCTTGCGTGAAATTTATCTGAAAGGGTTCGAAATTGTTGTGAAAGAGGCCAGTCCCTGGACAGTAATGTCATCTTATAATAAAATCAACGGAACATACACCTCCGAAAGCCATGATCTGCTTACCAGTATCCTTCGTAACGACTGGCAATTTAAAGGTTATGTAATGACTGACTGGGGTGGTGGCAGTGATGTGGTTGCCCAGATGAATGCAGGAAATGACCTGATCATGCCCGGTCAGCCAAAACAAATTAAGGATTTGTTAGCTGCGGTTAAAGATGGGAGGCTCAGCCAGGAGGTAATTGACCGGAACCTCTCGCGTATTTTGAATATTATGCTCAGAGCTCCCCGTTTTAATGATTACAAATATTCAAATACTCCTGATTTAATGGCACATGCTGCAATTACGAGGCAGGCTGCATCCGATGGAATGATCCTGTTAAAGAATGCATCCAATGCCTTGCCGATTCCTGCCCCGGTTAAAAAGATTGCCGCTTTTGGAAATACATCCTATGAGTTTATTGCCGGCGGAACCGGAAGCGGAGATGTCAATAATGCTTATACCATATCACTGTCAGAGGGTTTGACGAATAACGGTTTTATTCCTGACAATGAACTGACCAAGGCTTATGAAACCTATATCAAAGAGTCACGGTCCAAACAAGGGAAGCCGAAAAACTGGCTGGCTGCATTAATGGGAGGGAAGGATCCTGTTCCGGAAATGGCTGTTTCACCTGTTTTAGCGAAAAAGATGGCGGTACAAGCCGACATGGCGCTAATCACGATTGGACGCATTTCCGGTGAGGGAAGTGACCGTACAGCCACAGAAGGTGATTTCTATCTTTCGTCTATGGAAAAGGAATTGATTACAAACGTATCTGATGCCTTCCATAGGCTTGGAAAAAAGGTGGTGGTTATTTTAAATACCGGTGGAGTAATCGAAACAGCCACCTGGCATGAAATCCCTGATGCCGTGTTATTAGTCTGGCAACCTGGACAGGAAGCGGGCAATTCGGTGGTTGATGTGATAAGTGGGAAAGTCAATCCGTCAGGAAAACTGGCGGTTAGTTTCCCTCTATCATATGCAGATGCACCGACGGCTAAGAACTTTCCAGGTGTTGAAATAAAATCAAATGGTGTAGACAAAACCGCTGATCTTTCGGGCTTTTCTTTTATGCGCAGGGTGCCGTGGGAGATCGTTTATGAGGAGGATATTTATGTTGGCTACCGGTATTACAATACTTTTAAAGTTCCTGTGGCATTCGAATTTGGGTATGGAATGTCGTATACAGATTTCGGAATCTCAAATCTCAAATTGAATACCACTGATTTTAAGAAACAACTTGCTATCTCGGTAGAAGTAAAGAATACAGGAACCGTTGCAGGAAAGGAGGTTGTGCAGTTATATATCAGTTCGCCTTCAGGGCAAATGAATAAGCCGGAAGAAACCCTGGCAGCCTTTGGAAAAACCAGGTTACTGCAGCCAGGTGAATCGCAAAAATTAAGTTTTGATATTGACGCCAAGGACTTCGCTTCGTTTGATGAAACTACTTCATCCTGGGTTGTTGAAGCAGGCGATTATAATTTGAAAATCGGCACTTCTTCGCTGAATATTAAGCAAATGGCTGGTTTTAAAGTTGCCGGACCAATAGTCGTTGGAAAAGTTTCAAAAGCACTTCAGCCAAACCGGGAAATCCATAAACTGACCGCGGACCGATAACAGAATAAAACCCTCGAGGTTTTCAATACCTTGAGGGTTTTATTTGCAGGTTTTTTTAGTCATTCAACTCCTTCAGTCGGAGCTTGTAAATGATCTTAAAGATTATCGGGAAGATAAATAGAGTCAGTGCGGTGGCTGTTACCAATCCTCCAATAACGACAATTGCCAACGGTTTTGAAGATTCGGAGCCTATGCCAGTAGAAACAGCAGCTGGCAGTAGACCTATTGCAGCCAGGGCAGCGGTCATGGTAACCGGTCTGATACGGGCAATCACACCCGATCTTATTGCATTATCCAAATGCATTCGTTCATGAAGGTTCTTCTTGAATTTGGAAAGGAGAATGACATTATTCTGGATACAAATTCCAAAAAGTGCGATGAATCCTATCCCGGCAGAGATACAGAAATTTGTACCTGTAAGATGCAGGGCTAATATTCCACCAACGATTGCAAAGGGTACATTCATTAGGATCAGGCCGGCATCGGTAACATTCCCAAAAAGCACAAAAAGAATGAAAAAGATGAGCACAAGGCTTATCGGAACTACAATACTAAGTTGTTTTGCAGCGCGTTGCTGATTCTCGAAGTCCCCTTCCCAGGATATCGAATAACCTTTTGGCAATGAAATTGCAGCTTTGACTTTTCTTTGAGCTTCAGCGACTGTTGAACCCATATCCCGGCCACGAGCTGAAAATTTAAGGGCGATATAACGCATATTTTTATCCCTGAATATGAGGATAGGACCGTTCACGTTGCGGATTGTTGCAATTTCTTTCACCGGAATCTGTGTTCCTGATAGGGTTGGAACCATCAAATTCCCGATATCTTTTTCATTTATTCTGAATTCAGGAAGATAACGGATCCGGATATCAAATTTTTTATATCCCTCATAAAAGATCGAGGCGGCTTTCCCGCCGATTGCCATTTCAATTACAGAATTACAGTCGGCCGTTGCTACATTATAAAGGGCCATTTTATTTTCATCGAGCTCAATCCTCAATTCGGGTTGTCCAAGATTCTTGATTACCCCCAAATCTGCCACCCCGTCAATATCTTTCATAACCTTAAATACACTGTCTGCTTTCGATTCAAGCATTTCAAGGTTGTCTCCATAGATTTTAACGGCCAGGGAGCCTTTCACACCCGAGACTGCTTCTTCCACATTATCCTGAATAGGTTGTGAGAAATTGAATACAATACCGGGGTATTTCATGAGTTTTAGAGTCATCCGGTCAATCAGCGCATCCCGGTTCTCCTTGCGATCCATTTCCTTTGTGTGATTGATATCGACAAAGAATTCGACATTGTAAAAGCCTGTTGGATCTGTTCCGTCATTTGGACGTCCTGTCTGGGATAAGACCTGTTTTACTTCAGGGAACGACTTGAGGATATGACGCATATCTTCCGAAATCTTAACGGCTTCATTCAGGGATACGCTGTTCGGCAATGATGCCCTCATATAGATGGCCCCTTCATTTAATTCGGGTAAAAATTCGTTTCCTAAGAATTTAAACGAGAAGAAACTTAATGCAAGTACGATGCCCGCAATGATCAGACTAATCCGCTTATTTCGGTAAGTCAGGTCGAAAAGACGGGTAGTATTTCTGATTATGAATGAGAGGAAAGGGTTGTTTTTCTCTTTTACATTCTTTTTAAACAGGATGCTCGACATGGCAGGAGCAAAGGTGAGCGCAAAGATCAAGGCTCCAAGTAATGCAAATCCCAGGGTAAATGCCAGGGGGGAGAACATTTTACCCTCGACTTTTTGGAATGAGAAGATGGGTAGAAGGGCAGTTATGATGATGAGCTTCGAAATAAAGATCGATTTGCCCATCTCGGTGCCCGTCTCCTTGATGATTCCCAGTTTGGACAGTTTATTGAATTTCTCCATCCCTATGGATTGGGCCTTATGATCAAGGGCGACAAAGATCCCTTCAACCATCACCAGGGCGCCATCTATAATAATTCCAAAGTCAATGGCACCCATAGACAAAAGGTTTGCCGACATCCCCTTAAGCCGCAGACAAATAAAAGCAAATAACAGGGATAGTGGGATTATCAGCGACACGATCAGCGTTGTTCGCCAGTCGGCCATGAAGATCAAAACGATAACCGTTAAGAATATAATTCCTTCAATCAGATTTCCCCGGACCGTGTTAACAGCATATCCAATAAGGGTTTCCCGATTATAATAAGTGTCTATTTTAACATCCGAAGGGAGAATATTCGTATTCAATTCTTCAATCTTATCCTTAACTTTTTCAATCACCTCGCCGGGGTTTTCACCCTTGCGCATAATAACAATACCCTCAACAACATCGGGTTGGTTATCCCGACCGACATGGCCAAGACGAGGCAGACACGATTCTATCACGGTAGCAACATTCTTAACCAGGATTGGACTATCGCTGATATTTTTAATAATGATATCCCCTATTTCCGAGAAATGGTCAAGAACACCAATCCCTCTTACCACATAAGCCTGGGTGTTGTGCTCAATGACGTCTCCACCAACATTGATATTGCTGCGGCTTACCGCCTGATAAACTTCAAGCGGGGTGATGTTGTATTTTGACAATAAGTGGGGGTTAACCTGGATCTCATAGGTTTTTACCTCGCCCCCGAAGCTGACAACATCAGCTACTCCTGGAACTGAACGGATCTGTCTTTCGATTACCCAATCCTGCATTGTTTTAAGCTCCCGAACTGTTCTCGATTCGCTCTTCAAGGTATACCTGAAAATTTCTCCGGTAGGACCTTGCGGGGGCTCTATATCCGGTTTTACCCCTTCAGGAAAATCAACACCCCCGAGCAGGTTATTGACTTGCTGGCGGGCAAAAGCATCATCAACTTCATCTTCAAAGATAATCTTGACCACAGAAAGACCGAAAAGGGTTGTTGATCTTACATTGATCTTCTTTTGAACCGAATTCATCTCGATTTCGATGGGTATGGTGACATACCTTTCAACCTCCTCGGCACTTCTACCCTGCCATTGGGTAATAATGGTAATCTGCGTACTGGTCACATCAGGAAATGCCTCAATAGGGGTTTTAAGGTAACTGAGAACGCCCCAAATGATTAGTATAGCAATACTGAAAAAAACGATGAACTTATTTTTCAGCGAGAATGCTATGATATATTTAATGAATTTATTCATTTGATAATAATTTGTTTTTTAATGGCCAAATGGAATAGCCATGATTAAGAATGATTATCATTTTCGGTTTGGGATTCTCGAATCATGGCTATTTCATCTGATTATAATTTGATTTTTATTTGCCAGATGGAACTCGCCATTGATAATCATCCATGTGTGTGATAAAATATTGCTCATGGCTCGTTTCATTGAATCAGAAATTTTGATGTGGTACTTTTTATGAAAAAGTTATGATCATTGGATCATGGCATTGTAAATCAGTAATTGCCGGTTGGTGATTACCTTGTCGCCTGGCGCCAGACCTGACTTAATGTAGGAATTCACACTGTTTGTTGTCAGAATATCAATTTTCTTGGCCTGAATATCACACTTGTCCTTGAAAACCAAAGCCCAATACTGATTTCTGTCGAAGATGACCGACCCGGCAGGTATCGCAACCATCTCTCTATTGGTTTTATGTTTGACGATTGCCGATATAAACATCTCAGGTTTTAACAGGTAATCCTTATTATCCAGTTGGATTTGAACCTTCATAGTTTTTGTATCAGGATCCAAAACATTATAGATTTTGTCGATTTTACCTGAAAATTTGATGTTTGGATAAGAGATTGTGGTTACTTCGACTTTTTCATTTTCGCTGATTTCGGCAATGTCTGATTCATAAACATTTGCCAAAGCCCACACTTTTGAAAGATCTGATATTGTAAAAAGATTGGTACTGTTATCAGACCTTATTTGCATGTTGGCATTCACAAATTTCTCAACAATGAACCCTGAAATAGGCGATTTGACTACATATCCGTTGGAACCATTTCCATAGATCGAGAGTACGGTGCTCGCCCGGTTTAATTCTGATTTGGCTTTATCCAATTCTTTTTGAATGGAAGTATACTCTTTATCAGCAATTATTCCACTTTTATACATATCTGCCGCAGCAGCAAAGTTTTTTTCGGCAACTGCAAGATTTGAGCGGGCTGTGACCAGATCATTTTCAGCTGATGCCATTTCGGAACTTCTGATAACCGCCAAAACTTGTCCCTTTTTGACCAACGAGCCCAGGGTGACCTTAACTTCAGATACGTTGCCACTGACCAGCGGATAGATGCGGACTACCTTTTCCTGATCAAAGGTTATCTTCCCAATCAACCGGAGCTCATCATAGACCGGTTTAAATGAAGCGGTATCGAGTTTTATCTGACTCATCAAACTGTCAGGGATGCAAAATTTGGAAACTGCATTTTTCTGATCACCCCCTTTATGGGTTGAACATTGGGTGAATAGCAGAAGTACACTGATAATCAATAATATACTTTTCATTTATATTGGTGTTTACTTGGTAATGATGTCTTTGCCAACGCTGAAGTTGAGATTTTCAAACGCATTAATCCGATTGTAAAGCAGCGTATTAAGCTGTACTGCATTCTCTTTGTAGGCATCGTAGTAATCAAGAAATTCGATCAGACTAATATTCTTCTTCTCAAAGTTCTTCAACATTTCCTGATTCAGGGTATCCAGGTCGGTCATGAATGTATTGTCGAATTTATTATAGAGTTGGTTCGTTTCCACAGCATTGGCATAAGCACCCAGCACATCCGATTTTACAATGTCCTCGGCACTCTTCAATTTATACTGACTGTTTTCCAGATTAAATCTAGCAGATTTTATATTTCCCTGATTCCGGTTAAAGAAGGGAAGGTCTATTTGTACGCCAATATAGTTATAATTATGAATGAAGCTCCCATTTTTATCCCAGCCTGCCGAAAGAGTCAGGTCCGGTACTGCCAGTGATTTCTGATATGCCAGATTAGCACGATTGATACTCAAATCCGACTGGGCCATTTTAAGATCATGCCGGTGGACAAATGCGGTATCAATGAGTGCCTGTAATTTGAGATTTTCGGGAGATAATTTCATCAATGCTCCGGCATCAAATTGCGGCAGGTAATAAATGTTCGAAGTGTGCATCATCACATTGAAGTCATTCTGGGTAGAAATGATCTGCGACGTGAACCCAATTTTCTCATTTTCAAGCGAAAATAATGCAGACCTCAGCCTAAGCAGCTCCTTTTTCGAAATAAAACCTTTTTCAAACTGGCTTTGATACCCGTCAATCAGCTTGTGCATTGAAGCGATTTCCCTGTTGTAAACAGCGATAATTTGCCTTAAGTAATAGAGATTGTAGAAATCGCTCCGAAGCGAATACTTCAGGGTGCGTAACAGATCAAAATAAACCTGTTCCTCCCGGTTGGCTGTGAGTTCTGCAATTTGAATCTGCTTATTCCGTTTCCCTGCCAACCGGAACAGTTTTTGGATTTGAGCGCTGCTCTCCCCTTTATCTGTCACATCAAACCATTTTCGGCCGCCGTTGGTCTGGTATTCAGTATTAATTACATTTTGAGTAGCGGCAATGGTGATGTTTGTAAATAGTTTTGCCTGAATGATTTGCGCTTTTGTCAAATTTATGTTGCATTTTTCGGCGAGGAGTGAGAGGTTTTGCAGAATAAAGATACTGTCTGCTTGCCGGATTGAGAGTTTCAACGAATCTTTGAAAACTTCCTGCCCCTTTATAGTAATCGAAAACAATGCGAGAGACAAGAAAATTAAGTTTTTAAGAGTCATAATTATTTTTTTCAAATTCAAATTTTAAAATAATTTATACATTGGCAAAGATAAAACGATGTTATGGTCTAATTCCCGGGTTCAATTTCGCTTTAAGATAAAAAATGTTAAAAGTGCCAATGTCACTCTCTTTAGGACAACAGGTTCTAATTAACAACCGCGTTTTAGTTTAACAATTAGTATGCCAATTATTTTACCTTAGATTTTGGCGTGCAGCCTTAATGAAAAAACGTTGACTGGTCCGCGGTCCATATTATACCCGGGATTAACTATAACCTGGTATGTACCTGAAAGGATCAGGTATTTTACAATTTGCAACGAATAATATAATTCGGTGAGATGTTCCCATCCGTAGTTTAGGTTTCCGTCACCGAGTTCAAATCCCCGGCCACCGGCTTTTAAATAATTACGATGAGGTGCAGAAAGTCCTGAGGTTACAACTGCCAAACCTAAATTGTCATTCTGTCGATGCCACCATTTGCCGGACATTGTCAATCCAAGGCTCACCGACCGGTCTATTTCTGTAAACTCCCATGATTCATTGTTCCCGTCATTCCAGCTTGCCCTAAAAAAACCTCCCAAATCCTTCGCAATTATTTGCTCGGCGTTAACCCCAAAACCATATTTTGTATGTCCGTACATTTCAGTTGCAAGAAGGTTTGGTGCAGTAGGATTCAATGCCAGACTTTCGTCGTATTTGCCCATATTGGCGCTTGTGAAAAATGACAACAACCGAATAGCTCCCTTATTCCCGTCAATTGTATAATTATGTGTATATTCGAGAGTATTTGAACTTGCTTTGGTGACATTCCAGTTCATTGTCATACCATTTGCCATTAGCGGGACTAAAGAAAATCCATACCGTAATTCATTTTGGAGTGTTACATATTCAATTACCAGACTTGGGGTGTAACCTCTGGTATTGGCAGGAAAATCCCAGGCACCATTGCTCATCAATGCCCAACTCATAAATTGTGTCCGGGGATCATGGCTATAACTGTTGTTATCGAAAAAGTCAGTCATACTGATTTTCCCAAGAATCAACGAGATATAACTCTCAGGAACTTTACCGGCAAGAGTATTGATATCACCCGATTGATATTTTGTATTCTGGTTTAATGGGAAATACTGTCTAAAGAATAATCTGGCCAAATCCAATTTTGGAGTGGGATTTTCAATTCTGTAAGCTTCGCCATTCGTAGAAGCACCAACTCCGAGGGAACTGCTGAGGCCGGAACCTCCGGCAACTTCAGGATTAATGGTTAGACTTGCCCCTAACCATAACCTGCCACAAAAATAAAGCGTTGATGTATAGGAGGATTTGAATTCAGATCCCGGAACCAAGCTGTTTATGCCTGTATATCTGGCATGAAATGCGGGCTTAAACTGGGAAATGGTCGTTGCCTGCGCATGAACCGAGAGTATTTCTTCCCTTAGGGAGTCTTTCGGCTGTCCCTGGGTGACAGATGCTATTGTGCTTAATATCAAAAATATAAAGCAGTCTGTTGTGTTGTGTGATTTTTTACTGAACATCGCTATAAAGTTGCAAATCCCTTAACAGGAAAAGCAAGGCTATCCGGTGTAAAGGGTCATATATTTAACAGGTAATATTCCGGACCAGAATCCATTTCATTTATTTTAAAAACGGTGCAAAGTTAAGACTTAATTTGGAAGTGAGCATCATAGGGGATTTCTCACTTTATAATAATGATTATCTTGGTCCAAAATATAAATGGTAAGATGGAGAAAATAAATCAATATATCGAAGAAAACAAGGAGCGTTTTCTCGAAGAACTTTTTGAATTAATACGTATTCCCTCAATAAGTTCGCTCAAGGAGAACAAATCGGGAATGTACAAAGCAGCAGCCTGCTGGGTTAAGATTCTGGGTGCAGCCGGAGCAGATTTGACAGAGATTTTTGAAACGGCGGGACATCCGATAGTGTATGCCGAGAAGATCATAAATCTGGCAAAACCCACTATCCTGATTTATGCCCATATGGACGTTATGCCGGCAGATCCGTTGGATCAGTGGAAATCAGGTCCGTTTGAGCCGGTGATCATGGATGGAAAAATTTGGGCCAGAGGAGCTGATGATGACAAGGGGCAATCGTTTATTCAGGCGAAAGCCTTTGAATATTTGGTCAGATCAAATACCTTAGACTGCAACGTAAAGTTTCTGATTGAAGGTGAGGAGGAAGTCGGTTCTCCAAATTTGGCCGGGTTTTGTTCCGGACACAGAGAGTTGTTAAAGAGCGATATTATTCTGGTCTCCGATACCGGAATGATAGCTAAGGATATTCCTTCCATTACCGTGGGGCTGCGCGGACTGGCATACCTGCAGCTGGAAGTAACCGGGCCAAACCGGGATCTCCATTCAGGTCTCTTTGGAGGAGCGGTGGCCAATCCGATCACGGAGCTTTGTAAAATGATTGCCGGAGTTACAGACGGGAATCATCGGATTGGGATACCCGGTTTTTATGATGATGTCAGGGAGGTATCTGAGCAGGAGCGCATAAAACTTTCCAAAGCGCCTTTCGATGAAAATAAATACCGGTTATCGGTAGGGGTAAATGCCCTGCAAGGTGATACAGGGTATACCACCCGCGAACGTACCGGCATCCGTCCCGCTTTTGATGTTTGCGGAATCTGGGGAGGCTATACAGCCGAGGGTGCAAAAACCATTATTCCATCAAAGGCATTTGCCAAAATCAGCGCCCGCCTCGTCCCTGACCAGGATCATCACAAAATAGCCGAACTCTTTAAAGACTATTTTATCTCTGTTGCACCGGAGTGTGTCTCGGTTGAGGTTACCCCATTGCATGGCGGACAGGGATATGTTTGTCCGGTTGATCTTCCGGCATATCATGCGGCCGAGTTGGCGTATGAAGATGTATTCGGATGTAAACCGATTCCGGTCCGAAGCGGGGGCAGTAT
>Ga0118677_10005682_pt1 | contig 21655 bp, 21 predicted proteins | sample AliMusrvi5mmetaG_FD_86154 | JGI IMG/M metagenome (GOLD analysis project Ga0118677, IMG submission 86154)
ACATCATGACTCAACGAATTGCCACCATCGAACGCAATACACTGGAAACTCAAATTACTTGCAGCATCAATTTAGATGGCACAGGTATCGCAACGTTTGTAACTGGCGTCCCTTTTCTTGACCACATGCTAGATCAAGTGGCTAGGCATGGTTTGATTGATTTAGACATTAACGCTAAAGGCGATCTAGAGATCGATGCGCATCATACTGTAGAAGACATCGGCATTACTTTAGGCCAGGCTTTTGCTAAAGCCATCGGTGATAAAAAAGGTCTATGTCGTTACGGACATTCTTATGTTCCTTTAGATGAAGCTTTATCCAGAGTTGTGATTGATTTCTCCGGTCGCCCCGGTTTGTACTATGAAGTCAATTTCCCCAAAGCGATCATAGGCCGCTTTGATGTCGACTTGTTTAGAGAGTTTTTTCAAGGCTTTGTTAATCATGCCGGCGTTACCTTACATATCGATAATATAAAAGGTGCTAATGCGCATCATATTGCCGAAACCATTTTTAAAGCTTTAGGTCGCGCCATTCGCATGGCTGTTAGCCCCGACCCTCGTATGGCAGGTATAATGCCGTCTACTAAAGGTAGTCTTTAATAAAGTCTAGTTGATCGCTTTAGACTTGCACCTTACCTCTCACAAAAGTTTTAATTTAATTATGTCCACTGTTGCTGTTATTGATTATGGAATGGGTAATTTGCATTCAATTGCAAAAGCCCTGCAACATGCCGCACCTGAGGTTGACGTACAAATCGCCACGGATGCCGAGCAAATTTTGCGAGCCGACCGAGTCGTGTTTCCCGGCGTAGGGGCAATGCGAGATTGCATGCAAGCATTGAATCAATCTGGATTATCTGAAGTCATTCGTGAAGTTGCTAAAACAAAGCCCTTACTAGGCATCTGTTTAGGCATGCAAGCCTTATTATCTAACAGCGAAGAAAATGGCAAGACCTTAGGTTTAGATATTTTCTCAGGACATGTGGTGCGCTTTGCAGAGAACTTGAGTGATAACGAAGGTAATAAGCTAAAGATACCTCATATGGGTTGGAATCAAGTACACCAACGACCACATGCCTTATGGAACAATATTCCTCAAGATAGTCGTTTTTATTTTGTGCATAGCTATTATGCGCAACCTGATGAAAGCTCTGCTATTGCTGCAACCACCGATTATCCGGACGCCTTTGCTTGTGCGTTGTCTCACAATAATATTTTTGCTGTACAATTTCACCCTGAAAAAAGTCAGACAGTCGGCCTACAGCTACTGAATAACTTTTTACATTGGGATGGTCAATCTTAGATCACTACATGTTGTTAAGGATTTTGTTTTTATGTTGTTAATACCCGCAATTGATTTAAAAGAAGGAAAATGCGTGCGCTTACGTCAAGGTCGCATGGATGATGATACTGTTTTTTCTGATGACCCCATCGCTGTCGCAGGACGCTGGGCTGCCGCTGGCGCAAAAAGAATTCACTTGGTTGATTTAGATGGTGCTTTTGCTGGCAAACCGGTTAATGCCGACATCATTAAAGCCATTGTCACGGCCTATCCTCATATGCCGGTACAAATAGGCGGCGGTATTCGTAATGAAGAAACTATTCAAGCTTATTTAGATGCAGGCGTGGAATATGTCATTATCGGTACTAAAGCTGTTAATGAACCCCATTTTGTTAGCGATATGGCTAGAGAATATCCACGACGCATTATTGTGGGTTTAGATGCCAAAGACGGTAAAGTCGCTATCGATGGTTGGTCTAAACTGTCTAAGCATGATGTTATCGACTTAGCGCAGCACTTTGAAGCTGATGGTGTTGAAGCCATCATTTACACAGACATTTCTAGAGACGGCATGATGCAAGGTGTTAACGTAGAAGCTACCGCCAGATTAGCTCGTGCCATTAAAATCCCAGTCATTGCCTCAGGTGGCATTACTAATATCGACGATATTAAAGGCTTAGGAGCCGTCGCTCATGATGGCATTATGGGAGCAATTACCGGTAGAGCCATCTATGAAGGTACATTAGATTTTATTGAAGCTCGAATACTTGCGGAATCTTATTAAGCGATGAGTTTAGCTAAACGTATTATTCCTTGTCTAGATGTCGATAATGGTCGCGTCGTTAAAGGCGTGAAGTTTGTTGATATTCGTGATGCCGGTGATCCTGTTGAAGTCGCTAGACGTTATGACCGTGAAGGTGCAGATGAAATCACCTTTTTAGATATTACCGCAACCCATGATAATCGTGACACCATCGTTCATGTTGTCGAGCAAGTCGCTAGCGAAGTTTTCATTCCGTTAACCGTAGGCGGTGGCATCAGAACTTTAGATGATATTCGCCGTATGCTGAATGCCGGAGCCGATAAAGTCGGCATTAACAGTGCGGCGGTCTTTAATCCTGAGTTTGTTAGTGAAGCGGCACAACGTTTTGGTTCGCAATGTATCGTCGTTGCTATTGATGCTAAAAAAGTCAGTGCCCCAGGTGCAGCCAATCGCTGGGAAATCTTCACACATGGCGGACGTAAAGCGACAGGTATAGATGCCATAGCATGGGCCGAAAAGATGGTTACTTATGGCGCTGGTGAAATTCTTTTAACGAGTATGGATAGAGATGGCACCCGTGAAGGCTTTGATTTACTGCTCACGCGTGCCATTAGTGATGCGGTTAGCGTACCGGTCATTGCCTCAGGCGGCGTGGGTAATTTAGATCATCTAGCCGAAGGTGTTATTACCGGAAAAGCCGATGCGGTCTTAGCAGCCAGTATTTTTCATTTTGCCGAATATACCATACAACAGGCCAAAGAACACATGGCCTCACGCGGCATAGAGATGCGTTTATGAGCAACGCTTGGCAAGATGAGATACGTTGGACAGCAGACGGCTTAGTCCCTGTTATTGCACAACAAGCAGACAGCGGAAAAATTCTAATGTTTGCTTGGATGAATCCTGAGTCCTTAGCTTTAACGGTTGCAGAAGGTTATGCCGTTTATTGGTCTAGGTCACGTCAACGTTTATGGCGTAAAGGCGAAGAATCAGGCCATAGACAAAAAGTAATTGATTTGTTTCTAGATTGTGACGAAGATGTTATTTTATTAAAAATTGAACAAGAAGGCGGCATTGCCTGTCATACCGGCCGTGAAAGCTGCTTTTATCGTCGTTTAATTAATAAACAATGGCAAGCTATTGAACCTATATTAAAAGACCCTAACACCCTCTATACAAAAAAATGAACGACACCTTACAACAATTAGCTAATATTCTGGAACAACGTAAACTAGAATCCGCTGACAAATCTTATGTAGCCAGTCTTTATGCCAAAGGCCTAGATACTATTCTAAAGAAAGTCGGTGAAGAAGCGACAGAAACCGTTATTGCCGCCAAAAATGGTGATAAAGAACAAATTATTTATGAAACTGCTGATTTATGGTTTCATTGTTTGGTCATGCTAGCCGATCAAGGCTTAGGACCCAACGATGTATTACAAGAACTACAACGCCGCTTTGGCTTATCAGGTCTAGAAGAAAAAGCGCAACGTAAAAAAAGCTAAGTCTCATTTAAACTATCACAGTAAAGCAGCATTAAGTTCAAGCTATAACAATTTAATAAGATCGTTTTGTAATTTATGGTAACTATTATTACCTAATACGTCACTGGAGTTAAAACATGCACGTCAGCATCACCCAATTATTAATTATTTTAGTTATCGTCATTGTCCTTTTTGGCACTAAGAAGCTTCGTAATGTAGGCTCTGATCTAGGTGGAGCCATTAAAAGCTTTCGCGCAGCCGTTAAAGAAGGCGAAGATGACAAAAAAACCACCGAACATGAAGGCGAAACCCTAGACGGCGAAATCACTTCCAAGAAAAACGAAAAAATATAAAATGTTTGAAGTTGGTTTTTCTGAACTGGTCATGGTCGCTTTAGTTAGCTTATTGGTGATAGGACCTGAGCGCTTACCTAAAGTAGCAAGACTAGCTGGTTTCTGGATAGGCAAAGCACGCAATATAGCTGCTACCTTCAAAGAAGAAATCAAACACGAGCTACATGCAGAAGAATTACGTCAAATATTTAATGAACAAGCCGAGTTACACGAATTTCATGCAGCGCTCAATGAAACAAACGAGGCTATCAATGCTATTCAATCATCAACCGCTCCTAGCACTGAAGAAACACTAGAGCAACCTATTACTCATGAACTCAAATAGTTTCGAAGAAGCTGCTCAGCCTTTCATCAGTCATCTGATTGAATTGCGTAATCGATTACTAAAAGTCATCAGCTTCGTGATTGTGGTATTTTTAGGGTTGTCAGTTTATGCCAATCAAATCTATAGTTATTTGGCAGGACCGTTACTAAAGCACATGCCCAAAAACAGCACCATGATTGCCATTGATGTTGCCTCACCGTTTTTTACGCCTTTTAAGTTAGCGTTAGTGGCCGCTATTTTTATTTCTATCCCTGTTATTCTTTACCAATTCTGGGCCTTTGTAGCACCTGGGCTTTATAAGCGCGAACGCCGGATGATTTTTCCGCTACTCATTGCTAGCACCTTGCTATTCTTTCTGGGTGTCGCTTTCGCTTATTACGTTGTTTTTCCACTGATGTTTGGGTTTTTAACAGCGGCTGCACCTGAAGGTGTGGCGGTCATGACTGATATTAGCAAATACCTCGATTTCGTTCTCGCCTTATTCTTTGCCTTTGGTATTTGTTTTGAAGTTCCCATATTTACCATCGTGTTAGTCTGGACAGGCTTAGTCACACCCGCTGATCTATCTGAAAAACGGCCTTATGTTATTGTGGGGGCGTTTGTTATCGGTATGTTTTTAACGCCTCCTGATGCTATCTCACAAACTATGTTGGCAGTACCGATGTGGATGTTATTTGAACTAGGCTTGCTGTGTTCTAGGCTATTTGTGCATAAAGATAATACTGATGACAACGAGCTAGATAAAATAGAACATCTTAGTGACTAACTGACGTTACGCAGTAACGAAAGCTTTACTCTCGTTTGCCGCGACTAGCTCCGCAGATTTTGTTGGGACTAGCCCGAAGGGGCGCGGCATGGATGCCGCGCGTCGGTAGGAGGGCAGGACGCCCTCTCTACCGACCCCCGACTAAATTGAGGAGCGCAGGAGAAAGCGGCAATCGAGTCGCCTTTTCTTTGGATACTTTCTTTTGGCGAAGCAAAAGAAAGTATCTCGCCTTCGGGTGCGATAACCCGATCAAAAACTATCGCTTTAGCGACTCAAAAACAATAGACATACTATTTGCGTAACATCAGCGACTAATACTACTCATTTATCCACTCGTAAAGCTCAGTTAAAGTCGCATCACATTTACAACAACTGGTGCCACACGAAGACTCTAGCGGTATTTTTCGCACACTGCCTTTTCTAACCCACTTATCCAACATGCCACGTAAAGCATCGGCATCCATATTAAAATGAGTCACCAAATCAGCTAAAGCACAGCGACGCTGTTGTTTTAAATAACTACGCAAATCAGATAATATCATTGACTGACTCTCGAACTTGTTTTGCCATAGCCTGCTTTCCTGTTAGCCATAACGCAGTTATCACTATCACAAAAGCACTGATCAAGCCACTAATCCACATCAAAGAGTACTCAGGATGCCGTTCAAAAGTCATGCCCTGATAAAACACCGTAGCGGTCATATAAGCAATACCAGTAGTCCAAAACACCACAAACACTGTCCAGCCCATATTAGTTTCTCTATGTATTGCCGCAGTTGCTGCAACACAGGGTGCATACAATAAAATGAATAACAAATAAGCAAAAGCCCCCACTTTTCCATCATAGCGTTGCTGCATAGCAGCAAAAGTATTGGCCTTAACTTTCTGTTCGTTTGCTGCAACCGCAATATCATCGACTGTGCCGATATTTAGACCTAGTGGATCTAATAGATTATCAGCAACCTCGCTTAAGTTAATCGGTATGGTCTGTAAAGCTGCCATTAAAGCCTCGTTAAGCTTAAAGGGCGCCTTATCAACTGAGGTCTTATCTGATACTGATAATTGACTATATAACGCATCTAGCGTACCTACCACAGCCTCTTTAGCCAATACTCCGGTAAAGACACCCACCGTTGCAGGCCAATTATCTTTTTCTATACCCATAGGCTTAAACATCGGAGTTAAAGCCTTACCTATTTCACTCAATACCGATTGATTACTATTTTCCTGACCAAAACTGCCATCAGTGCCCCAGGCATTCAGAAAATTTAACACCAAGACCATCGGTACAATGATTCTACCGGCGTTAAATAAAAAAGATTTAAGCCTATCCCAAGTCCTCGTAAATACACCCCGCAAGGTAGGCATATGATAGGCAGGCAACTCCATAATAAACGGTGAGGTCTCCCCTTTAAACAAAGTGTGACGCATAATTAAACCCGTCAATACAGCCACCGCTATACCTAACAAATACAAACCAAAAACAATATTCTGCCCACCCACAGGAAAAAATGCAGCTGCAAATAAGGCATAGACCGGCAATCTGGCTCCGCAAGACATAAAGGGATTCATCAGATTAGTCAGTATTCGATCACGCTGATTTTCAAGTGTTCGTGTCGCCATAATAGCCGGCACATTACAACCAAAACCAACGATCATGGGCACAAAAGACTTACCAGGCAAGCCTATCATGCGCATAAATCTATCCATGACAAAAGCGGCTCTGGACATATAGCCAGAATCTTCCAGTGCAGATAAAAACAAAAATAAGAAACCGATAATAGGGATGAAAGTAGCAACCACTTGTATGCCGCCCCCTAAACCATTCGTTATCATCACCTGTAACCACTGAGGACATGAATAATCTGATAACACACTACCTAAACCATCAATCAATAACGCGCCAACCGCTTGCTCAAAAAAATCAACAAAAGCACTGCCTATGTTGATAGTGAACATAAACATTGTGTACATCACCAACAGAAAAATCGGTATCCCTAAAAACCGATTTAATACGATATTATCTATTTTTTCTGTGACATGCCTACTGACTTCATTCAGCTTACAAACAGCAGCTTGCGTTATGTTATTAACAAAACCATACCGGGCATCTGCCGCCAAGATATCAATTTCATCATCCGTTTCCGTTTCTACTTGCTGCTGTAATTGACTAACAAAAGCTCTTAGCTCCTTACCTGCAAGTTGCTTAGCCAGCGTATCATCTTCTAAGGTACGCAGCGCTAACCAACGTAAATCACAGCCATGTTCTCGGGCAATATCAGCTAACGAAAAAGATAGTGCTTCGATCGCGCGCTCTAAAGCGGGGGCATAATTTATTGTTACGCTAGGAATAGGCATAGTAACAGCCGCCCTATTAATCTGCGCCTTTAATGCCGTAAGACCATCTTTGGTAGAGGCCGAAATAGGAATGACCGGACAACCTAACTGCTGAGCTAAATAGTCGCAATCAATCTTAATGCCACGACTTTTAACCTGATCCATCATATTCAGTACCAAAATCATCGGCACACGCATTTCTATTAATTGCGAGGTTAAATAGAGGTTACGTTCTATATTAGAAGCATCAATAATATTGATAATTAAATCGGCTTGCTTTGAGGCAATATAATCTCTGGCAACTTTTTCATCCAAAGACACTTGATCATCGGCAGCTTCTAGGGAGTATGTACCAGGCAAATCAACTAATTCAATTAGCTTATCGGCGTAAGAGTATTCACCTGTTTTCTTTTCAACGGTAACACCTGGCCAATTACCAACATGCTGCTTAGAGCCTGTAAAAGCATTAAATAACGTGGTCTTTCCACAATTAGGATTACCGACCACACCTACCGTAAAATCAATGTTCATCATTGCTTCTCTATCAAGACCACGGCCGCTTCATCTTTTCGTAAAGTGAGCGAAAAGCCACGTAATTTAATTTCTACGGGATCGCCCAGTGGAGCAAAACGGGTTACACTAAAAGTAGTCCCTGGCGTTAAGCCCATAGCAAGTAAGCGTTTACGATAAGCTTTACCTTCAGGTTCAAAGCCTATAATTTTACCTAAATCGCCTACCTTAAGATTTTTTAAGCTTAACACTCTATCCAGCTCCGAGGGGTATCAGTGACCGTCCTAGAGACGAGTCGCCAATAAGGAATGGTTCTCATTAAGAAATAATATAGCACAGTTTTAAACGCACTCATACCTAGTCAACTTAATAAGAGTCATAGTGCGTTCATCGACGACTATGAAGTCATAAACTCATACTGTTAAATAGTTAAATATGAATAAATTGTGGCGATGACTGGCAATAACAGCCCGTTCAAATTAAAATGTCTCATTTGTTATTGATAACACTCGATAACCGCACTGCGACATTCCATTCCAACGGACTTTTAATGACTGATTACAAACTAACGCACCTTAAAGAGCTAGAAGCCGAAAGCATACATATCATTCGTGAGGTCGCGGCTGAATTTGAACGCCCAGTCATGCTCTATTCCGTCGGTAAAGATTCCGCGGTTATGCTGCATCTGACCATGAAAGCCTTTTTTCCTGGCAAGCCGCCTTTCCCCATGATGCACGTCGATACCACGTGGAAGTTCAAGGAAATGATTGAGTTTCGTGACCAGATGGTCAAAAAACTGGGTTTAGATCTATTGATTCATGTTAATCAAGACGGTGTTGATCAAGGCATAGGGCCATTTAGCCACGGCAGCAAAAAGCACACGGATGTTATGAAAACCGAAGGCCTTAAACAAGCCTTAGATAAATACCAATTCGACGCAGCCTTTGGCGGCGCTCGCCGTGATGAAGAAAAATCTCGCGCTAAAGAACGTGTTTATTCCTTTAGAGACAAAAATCATCGCTGGGATCCTAAAAACCAACGTCCCGAACTATGGAATATTTACAACGGTAAAATAGACAAAGGCGAAAGCATCCGCGTGTTTCCTTTATCTAACTGGACTGAACTAGACATCTGGCAATACATTCATTTAGAAAACATCCCTATTGTACCTTTATACTTTGCCAAAGTACGTCCTGTTGTGGAACGTGACGGCATGTTGATTATGGTTGATGACGAACGTATGCCCATAGGCCCCGATGAAACTGTTGAAATGAAAAAAGTGCGTTTTCGCACGTTGGGTTGTTACCCCTTAACCGGCGCAGTCGAATCTGACGCCACTACCCTACCCGAAATCATTCAGGAAATGTTATTAACCACCACCTCTGAACGCCAGGGACGACTCATAGATCACGATCAATCGGGCTCTATGGAACAGAAAAAGCGCGAAGGCTACTTCTAAACCAAGTCTAACCATTGCAATAATAACGAGCATTCAGAGAATAATATGTCCCACCAATCCGATTTAATCAGTACCGATATAGATGCGTATTTAGCGCAACATGAAAACAAAGAGTTATTACGCTTCTTAACCTGCGGAAATGTTGATGATGGCAAAAGTACCTTAATCGGTAGATTGCTGCATGATTCCAAAATGATCTATGAAGATCAACTCGCTGCCGTGCAAGCTGATAGCGTTAAATCAGGCACTACAGGCGCAGGAAAAATAGATTTAGCCTTGCTAGTTGATGGCTTGCAAGCAGAACGCGAACAAGGCATTACCATTGATGTCGCCTATCGTTATTTTTCCACCGCGACACGCAAATTTATTATTGCTGACACACCCGGACACGAACAATACACACGTAACATGGCCACCGGTGCTTCTACCTGTGATTTAGCCATTATCTTAATTGATGCTCGTTACGGCGTACAAACCCAAACTAAACGCCACAGCTTTATCGCCTCTTTATTAGGCATACAACACATCATTGTTGCTATTAATAAAATGGATTTGATGAGTTATAGCGAAACGACCTTTAACGAGATCAAACAAACTTATTTAGACTTTACCAGCACCCTAGACTTACATGACATTTGTTTTATCCCTATGTCAGCCCTAGATGGTGATAACGTCGTTAATGCCAGTGAAAACATGCCTTGGTTTACCGGCGAACCTTTAATGGCCGCACTCAATAGCATTGAAATTGCCAATGACCATAACTTTACTGATGCGCGCTTCCCCGTGCAATATGTTAACCGCCCTAACCTTGATTTTCGTGGTTTTTGCGGCACGGTAGCCTCAGGTGTTTTTCGTAAAGGCGACCTCATCACGGCACTGCCTTCAGGTAAAAGCAGCAAAATTAAATCCATAGTCACTTACGATGGTGACTTAGATCAGGCTTTCCCACCTATGGCCGTCACCTTAACCTTAGAAGACGAAATTGATATCAGCCGTGGCGATATGCTGATCGGCACAGAACAACTAGCGCCCATTGTTGCTGATCAATTTAAAGCCACTATCGTTTGGATGACCGAAAAAGCCTTAACGCCAGGCCGTCAATACATCCTTAAATTAGCGACTCGCAGCGTCTCAGGTTCAGTGGCATTGATACATCACCGCATTGATGTTAATACCTTAGAGCACCATGATGCACAGGCTTTGCAACTCAATGAAATTGGTTCTTGCACTATTTCTGTGAATGCACCGGTAGTATTTGATGCTTATAAAACCAATAAAAGCACTGGCGCTTTCATAATTATTGATCGCTTAAGCAATGGTACCGTCGGTGCAGGTATGATTACCGGCGCCTGCGATGAACAAAATCAACTACCGGTCAGCACTGAAGAACGTGCAACCCGTTACAGCCAAAAGCCAACTGCTATAGCCTTAAACGGAGCGACCAGTAAAGACAGTGCTTATTTATTAGAACGAAAGTTATTTGATAATGGCCATGCTACTACGGTACTAGAAACTCAAAATACCGCCTTAATTCTAGCTATTAAACATGCTGGCTTATTGTGTTTATGCGTTAATTACAGTGCCGATCTAGCTGATATTAGTTTTAATACCGACCAGCAATCGATAGATGAAATATACAGCGCCTTGAAAGAGCAAAATATTATTTATTAAGGCTATATCCTATAAATGTTGGGCTGCATGCTTTTCGCAACCCAACAACATTGTGTCAGCATACAAAGCAGAGCTCAAAATAATCACAATAAACACAAGGTAGTTGCAGTATTATTTAAAATATTCGATACTTCGGTTTGGCTGATCTTTATCAACAGCCTACTTACCCATCTAACGACATAAAGTAGAGGCTAACACACGATGAGAAAATCTTTTTTATTAGCGTTAACATTAATCAGCATGACCTTAACCTCATTAAACACTTCGGCTGCTACAGACACTCATTATCCCGCTGCTGATTTTCAACCCTCTGTTATATACCAAGCTCCTGGCATAGCCACTAAAGAGACAACTCAAGAGGCCAATGACCCTAAATATCCTGCATCAAATTTCACTCCTACTGTGATCTTTATCGACAAACAAGCGGCCAACCAAAGCGAAGAGGTATTTGATCCAAAATATCCCGCTGCAAACTTCAAACCCAGAGTTATTTACCCTTAAAGGATAGGGTTAGCTTAAGTCTCACACTAGCTTTCATAATAAACTATCTTCAGATAATGCGACGGCTAACACTACTTACAGGATTATAAACACTCATGACTATCACCACTCAAGCACTGTCTAAATTGCAATATACGATTGAACAAACCTTAGCAAAAATAACCTCCAGTCAAAGGTATCAAGCATTACAGGCCATGACACCTGCTAAACGCTGGACAAGCTTAGGGCTATATTTTCTAGCCTCACAACTGGTTATATTTGGTTTGTTATATGTCCTATTTGGCAAAGTTGTGGTGATTGGCTTTTTTGCGAGCATTATTGCCGGCTTAGCTACCGGACTAGGCGCCTTACCCGCCCTATTCTTTAAAGACATTTCTAAGAATTTGTTCAACAGCCTGTTAGGTGCCGCTGCCGGTGTAATGTTAGCCGCCACGGCTTTTTCATTGCTGGTACCCGGCATCAGTTATGGCAACGTCATCTGGCCTAGCCATGGTATTTATATCGTTGCCATCGGTATGTTGATAGGCGCAGCATTTTTGCATTTTGCCGACCGTCAATTACCCCACGTCCATTTTGATGCCTTGCCCGATGAGCAACTCACTTCATTAAAGAAAGTTTGGTTGTTTATTATCGCCATCACTATTCATAATTTTCCTGAAGGTCTTTCAGTCGGTGTGAGTTTCGGTGCCGGTGATTTAAAAAATGGTCTAGTATTAGCGATTGCTATCGCTTTACAAAATATTCCAGAGGGCTTAGCTGTTGCCCTACCCTTAGTAGGCTTAGGCTATAACAAATGGAAAGCCATAGGCATCGCCACCTTAACAGGCTTAGTTGAACCCATAGGCGGTTTACTGGGCGTCACTATGGTCAGTTTATTTCAATCTATTTTACCGCTGGCAATGGGCTTTGCTGCAGGCGCTATGCTGTTTGTCATCAGTGAAGAAATCATCCCAGAAACTCACGCCAATGGCCGCTCACGCTATGCCACTTTTGCTTTATTAGGTGGTTTTATCATCATGATGATCTTAGATAATATGTTGAGTTAATGTAAGTCGGGTTAGCGATAGCGTAACCCGACATTTCGAAGTCCATGCGTCCGGTTACGGCTAACGCCTAACCAGACCTACCCAACTATCTCATCATGATTACCTTACCTGAACTACTCAACTCACTTAACACCGTTAATGTAATTAATGCCTATCACACGGGCTTACAGCAACTACAAATCTTATTAAATGTAGCTTCACTTTCTGAACTTTCAGCAACCACAGCCACTAGCTTTGCTTTAATTTTTGCTGCTGAATTTGGCGATAAGAGCCAGTTAGTCTGCATGATACTCGCTACTCGCTATCGAGCTTGGCCGGTATTTTTGGGTGCTATCGCGGCATTTGCCTTACTTAATACTTTAGCGGTTATTTTTGGTGCTTTATTAGCGCATAACTTACCCGAACCACTCATTGCTGGCATCGTAGCACTGTTGTTTGCTGTTTTTGGACTACATTCATTGCGGATTAAAGCCGAGGATGAAGATGAAGTACTGCCCGAAAAAAACGGCAGTCATTTATTTTTCACCACTTTTTTACTCATTACCGTGGCTGAGTTCGGTGATAAAACTCAATTAGCGGTAGTGGCTTTAAGTAGTACTGTCGCACCACTAGCCGTGTGGCTAGGTTCAACGGCGGCACTGGCGAGCACCTCTGCCTTAGGCATCATTGCGGGTCGTCGTCTTTTAAAAAAGATACCTTTAGTGTTACTTCATAAAGTCAGCGGAGCCTTATTTATGATATTAGCCGCTATTGCCTTATATCGTTGCCTTCAGAACTTAATTTAAGCAGCCACATCGACCTCAATGCGATGACATCATGGTCTTTTGTCCAATAACATCGTCTTCAATGTGGCGGCACACTGGTGTTTTATGCCGCCACATCGCTTTCAATGTAATGGCGCACTCTATGTTTTATACTGTCACATCGTCTTCAATGTAGTAGCACATTCTATGTTTTATGCGGTCACATCACTTTCAATGTAGCGGCACACGCATGTTTCATTAGGCCACATCGCTTTCAATGCAGAGCCGCATTAATCTGGGAGCGAGCCCACTATGTGGTGTTGTAAGCTATCAAAACATCAACATTACCGCTTTTAGCTATCAATTTAGCATTATTAAAGAGTGAATATTTCATAATACTTTGATAAATAGACAAGATTTAGTACAGTATAGGTATAATTACTAATATTAACGACTAAAAATCATTAAAGTAACTGCCGATGCCTAATAATCATTTACAGAAATTATTCATAGCTCAGCGTTTGTTAACATCGCAAGCTAGTTTAACTAAGATAGGCGCTCATTAATGCGAAACATCATGCATGATAAGCGCGATTTTTATCGACTACTGTTTGAAAATAGCGCTGATCCTATCCTTATTTTTAAGGACAATCACTTTATTGATTGCAATGCCGCAGCCTTAACGTTATTAGCTTATCCCAATAAACAAGAATTTCTAAAATTAGGGCCTGGAGATATTTCTCCACCTTTTCAAGCTGATGGTACTAACTCTCAAGAGAAGGCAGCAGAGATCATCGCTCGCACCTTAAGTTCAGGTTTTGAATGCTTTGAATGGACGCATCAATGCGCCGATGGCGACTTGATTAATGTTCAAGTCATGTTAACCGCCATGGTAATTAATAATGAGTCCATTATTTACGCTATATGGCGTAATATTCGTGAACAACAACAACAACAACAACAACAACAACAACAACTATTATCAGATAATTTACAACAAGCGTTAGAAATTTCAGAACTTAAAAGTACCCTACTTACTCAGCATAACAAGCAATTAAGCTCACTCAACCAACGTTATAAAACCTCTTTTGAACTTGCTCCTATAGGTATAGTACATCTATCAGCTAACGGGCATTTCTTGGAAGTTAATGAGGGCTTTTGCAATCTTATCGGTTATAGCTACGAGCAGTTATTTGCGCTCAATATTAAACAACTCGAATGTCCCTGTTGCCTGCCCGTTTTCGATAGCCTTATAGAGACCTTAGCAGAGTCGTCATCTAGCCTTATTCAAGAAACATGCTATCTACATCAAAATGGCCAAAAGATTTGGGGGCGCAGCACTTTTAAGATCGTCAAAGATGATTATGGCCAAATAGATTATGTGCTGCAACTCATTGAAGATATAACGCAATTTAGAACCAATCAACTGCAATTAACAAAACTATCTCAGGCCGTAGAGCAGAGTCCAAGTCCTGTGGTCATTACCGACTTGTCGGGTAACATAGAGTATGTTAATACTAGCTTTATAGCGCTTTCTGGTTATAGCAAAGAAGAGTTACTCGGAAATAATCAACGCCTGTTGAAATCAGGTAAAACCCCTGCCAGCACTTATCAGTCCATGTTTAGTGCTATGCAATCAGGTCAGAACTGGCATGGCGAATTTATTAATAACTCTAAACTCGGCGTAGAGTACATAGTGGCTACTAACATCTCACCGATACGTGATGACGATGGCCACATTAGTCATTATTTAGGCGTTAAAGAAGATATTACCCAACGTAAAGCGCTTAAACAAGCCTTAATAGACAGCCAAAGATTTACCATAAACATATTAGATTCGCTGCCTTCTGAAATTGCGGTAATCGATCATAATGGCGTCATTAAAGCCACCAATCAGCCTTGGCGAGACTTCGGCAATCAGAGCGGCATAAGTAACACGATTGATACATGGCTGGGCATTAACTATTTAGATTACTCGGACAACCATGATGAAATCGACTCAAATGACGGCCACTTTTCGATAAGCGCCATTAACGGTATCAAGCAAGTGCAAAACGGCAACATTGATATATTTCGCTTAGAATACCCTTGCCATATTGATACGCAAAACATCTGGTTTGAAATGCAGGTCAAAGCATTAAACACTGGCACTGGTGACATCATCATCCAGCATAATAATATCAATAAGTTTAAAGATATTGAATTTGAGTTAGAAGCCGCCAAATTAACAGCAGAACATTCAGCTGCCGCCAAGTCTGTATTTTTAGCGACCATGTCACATGAGATACGCACACCGATGAATGCTATTATCGGTTTCTCAGAACTGGCCTTATATCAAGATTTCAATACTGAAGCACTCGATTATTTTTCTAAAATAAACAGCGCTTCCACTAGCTTATTAAGTGTTCTTAACGATATTCTTGATTTATCGAGCTTAGGCGCTAGTGGTATTAAACTAGAGTACTTGCCATTTCAACTAAATAGCGTTGTTGAAACATTACATACGCTATTTATTGATGCCTGCATAAGCAAAGGCTTAAAGCTTAACTTGACTATTGATGATAGGGTACCTTTAGCGTTAATAGCTGATGCTAATCGCCTACAACAAATTCTTATTAATCTCTTGGGCAATGCCATTAAATTTACTGAGTCAGGCTCTATCTCTTTAGCGATAAGCTTGCAACAGTTACAACACTCAAGAGCCCAATTGTTATTTTCGGTTAAAGATACGGGTATCGGCATTGCTGAAGAACATCAACATAAGTTATTTTTACCGTTTAGCCAGATTGATGGTTCTATTTCAAGACGCTATGGAGGTTCTGGCTTAGGACTGTCTATTTGTACTGAACTATTAAAACTAATGGATAGTAAACTTAGCTTAAGCAGCTTACCCAAGCAAGGCAGCACTTTTAATTTTGAGCTAAATTTAGAACTTCAGTCGTTAAATTTTTCCCATAACGCCGTTAAAGTAAGTCCACTCCCTCTGTCTTTCAAAGAAAATGGCTCATTATTAGCCGGATATAAGGTCTTAGTGGTTGAAGATAATAAAATCAACCAGCAAGTAGTTGAAAAATTTCTCAGCTTATCGGGCATTTTAGTCAGTGTCGCTAATAATGGGCAAGAAGCACTTGAACAATTGGCTCAAAACGATTTTTCTGCAGTGTTAATGGATATGCACATGCCGGTGATGGATGGTTTTGAAGCAACGCAACAACTGCGCTTACAGCCTCGATTTGCAAAATTGCCGGTGCTTGCGCTATCTGCCGGAGTGACGTCTGAAGAGCAAGCCCGTTGCTTGGCAGTCGGTATTAATGAATTTATCTGTAAGCCCATCAATCCTCATCAGCTTTTCAATACACTAGTGCAATGGATCAAGCCAGAAGTCATCCCAGCACAACAAGTAGAAGAAGATATTCCGATATCTTATGATGACTTAGCCTATTTTGATTTTAAAAACATATTATCCTTACTCGGTGATAATAGAACCTTGCTAGCTGAGTTATTACAAGAATTCAAAAAGAGTATGCAGGGTTTTCTTGCAGAACTAAAAGATGCACTTGCTGCAGAAGATAAATTGGCGGCTAGTGCATTAGTGCATACGCTAAAAGGTACTACCTGTAATCTAGGTGTAATGCGTTTACATGCTGCCGCAATCGCCTTAGAAGCTGAACTTAAAGTACGCCTACCTAATGAAACCAAAGTACATAGCTTTAGCACTGTTTTTGTAGCGACGATGGTGAATTTAGATAACATACTCCAGCTTTTAGAGTAACAACCGGTTACCCTAAAGCTGGACTGGTGCTATTAATATAATCATGACTATTCAAGTTGGGTTGTAAGATAGCCTACTCAACGATCATACTAAGAACGATTACTGCAAAGGTGGTTCTGGCGGCAAATCTACTGGAGGGGGTGGGATATTGGCGCTGGACTCTGGATGTTGCGTAGGCATAGTGCCAGACTCAGCAGGAGTTATGGCATCTGGTGGCGGCGGTGGCATAGGCACGGCAGGTGCTATTTGAGGTTGCGCTGGCGCAAGCTGTCCAGATACCGGAACTTGATGCCCTTTTGCATACATACATTGCACAAAAGCCGCATCATAACGCTGCTGATTAATTTCCATAGAACTACTTGCAGTGCCGGTGCCGACTAAGCCACCCGCCAATAAACCTGTTCCTGCCCCGATAGCTGCACCTTTACCACCACCGACCGCCGCACCATAAGCTGCACCTATTGCAGTGCCTACCGCAGCACTCGCAACACCACTATTAATACCCGCTTGATTAGCACTAGTCCCACCGACTTGAGCTAAGGCAAATTGTTGGCAAGCCGCGTTATCATTACTGAATCTATCAAATGACATGCCGGCTCCCGGCAATACCATAACGCCCGGGCCTAAGGGCATATTGGCACAACCGCTTAATGCCATTAGCACTGTACTAGAAACCACAAGGGTAAAACGTGACATGGAGGTACTCCTATAATTAATAGATTAATGAGTTGATATGGGATCAGCTTGCTGCCAAGCACTAGAACATTCCCTTGGGAAAGGGGTAATATTCTTTGGGATAGGTCAATAATACCAGTAATTAACATACAGGAATAATTAACTACGGATGATTAAGTAAAAAGCGAAGCAACGATTACACAGGCTATGCTTGAGCTAAATAACTTGAGTTAATGTGAGAATTTTGACGTTGCCCCATACAGCGCATAGTCGCCAACTAAGCTGACTAATAAGAAGACTTATGACACTCTTGCATGCCATACAGTATGGTTAAAAAGATAATTGAAGTGCCGGAACGGCTTTAAAAACGGTGACTATAATGTATGATGCGTATCACTAAACTAACAACAAAAAGCCTTCCAAGGCTGTTAGCCAAGGAAGACTTATGATGCCTGTGGTCTTAATCCCATGAAAGTTGACCGTCTCTAGCGCGCTTACGGTTAACTTTAAGATTACTTACGATGGTGGTTGCTGCAAACAGCGTTGATGAAATAATAAATTCGCCTGATATAAAGCCTACCAAGCCGATAATAACTAATATTGCTATAGCAATATCTTTGCTGATGTCATTCATAAATAAATCCTTAATAAGTTTAGATAAATAGTTACTCTTTACTGCGAGTAAACTATATCGAAGTCTCTTATTGTTGACAATAGCGCTGTAGATTTATAGATTGTTTCCTAATTTTATACAATAAATTAATTGGCTTTTAAACAAAATAAGATAAAATCACTCAGTTTTTTACGTCTCTATTTATACTGTAATAACTCAAGAAAAGATTGCCTCTTTAAATCTAGATACTTTAAGCCTTCTAATCACAAGCCCCAGCCTCTAAGCTCAACACCATTAAGCACACATCGCATTATTCTAAAATGCAAAATCAGTATAAACTGTGAGTTCATTTTGAACAGATCACCATATTCTATTCACCTTGCTTACATAACCGACTGTAATAACTGGAGTTGCTCACATGATAAAGCTTACTTTTCCTAGCATTACCTTACTATTTTTTGTCTGCTGCTTGAGTGTGCCTACTTTTGCTGCAGATGATGCTAGCTTACATCAAGTGTTTCAAGCCGCAGAAGCTGGCAATTTTAAAGAAGCACAGTCTATGATGGACAATGTGCTCAAAAATCATCCCACTAGCGCTAAGGCGCACTTTGTTGAAGCCGAACTTCTGGCTAAACAGGGCTTGAATAGTCATGCCAGTGCCGAACTTAGCAAAGCAGAACAACTAGAACCTGCATTAACTTTTGCTAAACCAGAAGCACTACAAAGCCTTAGAAACCGTATTGCTGGCAGCGTACCTAACAACGCACAAGCTGCTATTGTTCATCAATCAGCCCCAAACATCGCTATGCCTAGTAACTGGTTAATGCCCGTTCTTTTATTTGTAGGTCTAGGTGTTTTGATTTTATTTATCATGGCATTGTTTCGTCGTAATACACAATCGCTACCCGCTAATAGCCATTCGGCTTACACACCTAACCCAAATAATGGTCCTGTCGGCAACCCTGGCATGGGCTCAGCCATGGGTCAATCGGCTGCTGGCGGCGGCATGGGCTCTGGTTTAATGGGAAACTTAGCCACTGGAGCTGCATTAGGTGCTGGCGTAGTCGCAGGTGAAGCGTTAATGCATCACTTTATTGATGGTGATCATAATAACCCAGCCACCCAAAACCAACAGCCCGACCATTCACCTTGGGGCTCGCAAGATAACACCAACAGCAATGCCAGCAGCGATAATAACTATGATATGGGCGGCAATGATTTTGGTGTTCAAGATTCATCCTCTTGGGATGATGATAGCAGTGGCGGTGGCGACGATGATAGTTGGTAATCACTAAAAGCTATCGGCTACCTTAAAAACCCGTAGCCTTCTTTATAGTAAAAGGCCTATCTGTGACTATCGCTGCAGATAGGCCTGCACCACATTCCAAAGACAGACTATGCCAATCTGAAACTCTGCCACAACCTTCAGGCACACTTAAAAACGTAGCTGGGTGCAGAGGATTAATGACACAGGCATTAAGCCCTAAAGCGATACCAAGTCCTGTAGCTTTTACAAAAGCTTCTTTCTGTGTCCAGAAATGATAAAAAGCCTGCATTTGATCTAACTCAGGCAATTGATTCCAATAAGCTCGTTCTTCTTTCGCAAAGCATTTATCTACCAAAGCCGCAAAATTAACACGCGCTTTACACACTTCAATATCAACACCTAACTGAGCCTGAGTTGCTATGGCAAACAGTACATACTCTCCCGTATGCGACAAATTAAAGCAGAGTTCAGGATAATGTTCTAAATACGGCTTACCCTGCTCTGTCCTGCTTATTTGCAATTGATCTGGCGACTCATTCAGCCATTGCCCTAGCAAGAATCTTAATCGACCATGTATTTCTACATAACGATACTGTAGCAACGGTTGTTTGATGCGTAATGCCTTGGCGTACTCTATCTTATCGAGCACAGTCCAATAACGTTGATCCTGATGAGTCTCAGCGCAGACCTTAGCTTGAAAAACAGTGACTTCAATAGTGTCCGACAATTGCCTTACCCTCACCACGCTTATCACTAGCTGCAGCCAAGGCCTTAGACGCCTTAGTTAACTGTACTGCTTGCATATCACCATAAGCATAAGGCGCAAGCTTTAATTGATGTCCCATTGCGGCTAGTCCTGTTAACTCTGCGTCAGATAAGGCGGATTTTTCATACTCAATAACATCAGGCATAAACTGATGATGAAAGCGTGGCACTTGCACCCATGATTCAGGCTCATTGCCTTTTGCAAAGTCCAAGAGGGCTAACAACACCATTGAAATAATACGACTGCCACCTGGCGTGCCTAATACTGCTACATGATGCTCATCCTCAAGAAAGGTCGGAGCCATACTAGACAGCATACGTTTACTGGGCGCGATAGCATTAGCAGTACCCCCAATAAAACCATAGCCATTCATTGCCCCGGGTAAACTGTCAAAATCATCCATTTCGTCATTCAAGAGCACGCCCGTACTTTTAGCAACAAAAGCTGAGCCAAACGTGAAATTGACACTGAGTGTTGCAGCCACTCTATTCCCATTTTCATCAATAATAGAAAAATGCGTGGTATTGGTGCCTTCCGACTTTAGTTTTATTTCACCTGACAACAGCTCACTCGGCATAGCCTTATCGATGCGCAGACTGCTACGCAAACCGGCCGCATAATCTTCATTTAATAAGCGTTTAACGGGAATATCTATAAAATCAGTATCACCTAAATACAAGAAACGATCATGATAAGCACGGCGTAGTGCCTCAGTAATGAGGTGCTTGCGAGTCAGTTCATCGCTATGTTGCAAATCATAGCCAGACAATACATTTAATGCCTCTATCAAGACAATACCGCCCGAAGAAGAAGGTGCGGCACTGGTGATCCTTATACCTTGGTAGACACCTTTAACAGGCTCTCTCTCAAGCACTTGATAAGCTGCAAGATCAGCTTTAGTCCAGATTCCTCCGGCTTGTTGCACGCTGCTCACTAAATGATCGGCAGTAACACCACTATAAAAGCCATCCCAACCGGATTCTGCCAAACGCTCTAAGGTTTGCGCTAGATCGGGCTGTCTAAGTATTGAATAAAGCTCAGGAAGCTTGCCATCTGTTAAAAATATAGCCGCACTGTCAGGGTAAGTATTAAGCACTTCGGCTCTGACTTTTAACATTTTTAAATAGTGTTCGCTAATAGCAAAACCTGTTTTTGCATAACGAATGGCGGGCGCTAAGCTGGCGGACAATGGCAATTGCCCGTAATGTTCCGCAATATGGACTAAAGCGGCGGGTAATCCTGGAATAGCTGCAGCCAAGGCACCATCGATCGCTAACTTAGGTATCACCTGCCCGTCTTTATCTAAAAACATATCTTTATGAGC
>Ga0118677_10005683_pt1 | contig 21650 bp, 23 predicted proteins | sample AliMusrvi5mmetaG_FD_86154 | JGI IMG/M metagenome (GOLD analysis project Ga0118677, IMG submission 86154)
AACCCGTCACCCGTTCACTTTAAGTTCTGTCTTTAACCATTTATCTGCTGCCCGTGATATTTTCTGTAGTGATCGGGTGACTTTCAGCTTCTGTCCCCGTCACCCGTTCACTTTAAGTTCTGTCTTTAACCTTTTACCAGCTGCCCGTGATATTTTCTGCAGTGACCGGGTAACTTTCAGCTTCTGTCCCCGTCACCCGTTCACTTTAAGTTCTGTCTTTAACCTTTTATCTGCTGCCCGTGATATTTTCAGCAGTGACCGGATGACTTTCAGCTTCTGTCCCTGTCACCCGTTCACTTTAAGTTCTGTCTTTAACCTATTACCAGCTGCCCGTGATATTTTCTGTAGTGAGCGGGTGACTTTCAATTCCTGAACATTGTCACCCGATCACTCCTGCCACCAAAATTTATTCCCCGGTGTATCTCAATTGCGAAAAATTCTCATTCACAGCCAGTTCATATTTGGTCATATTGGCAGCCTTCTTAATCCGCTTGAACGTTTTATGGGGATCGGGAAACGCAAAACAAAAGTAGCTCCAGAATTTTTCCATTCTCATCAGCAAATGACTGTTTCCATTCAGGATTCCGGAATAACCGACCAGTATCTCTTCATGAAAATTCTTTAGCGTTTCTGCACTTTTCACCTTGTTGGGCAAACTGCCGGTTCTTAGCGAATTGGGGAGAAACGGATTTTTCAGGATTCCCCGACCAACCATCCAGCTTTCAGTGGAACCAAAAAGATTTTTGAGCCGGCCGAAATCTTCAACCGATGTCAGGTCTCCGTTATAGACCAGCGGGTGTTTAATCCTCCGGCTCACCTCGGCGAACAGCTCTTCATCCGGAACACCCTTGTAGAGCTGTTTGGCAACTCTTGGATGGAGGATAACCTCATGAATCGGGAAATCATTCAGCACATCGATGACCTGAAAGATCTCGTCCGAAGTATGGAGTCCGGATCTCATTTTTACCGAAAGCCTGCATTTAAATCTGGGCAACGACTCTTCAAGGATTACTCTAATCCGTTCGGGGTATGGAAGGAGTCCCGAGCCGAGCCCTTTGTTGGTCACCATGGGGTAAGGGCAACCTAGATTCCAGTTGATCTCGTGGTATCCGGTCTCCTGCAATAGTCCGGCAAGAACGATAAAATCATGGGAATTTCCGGCAAGAATTTGCGGAATTAGCGGATATCCGCCATTATTCACTGGGTTGATATCCCGCTGGTGCGAATTTTTGACAGTCCCGTCGTTTTGACGCAGGATGTATGGGGCAAAGTATTTATCGATCCCCCCGAAATATTTCGCATGTGCCATCCGGTAGATATGGTCTGTTGACTCCTGGAGCGGGGCAAAGTAGATTTTTGGCGATGAATTTATCTGCATAACTGCAAATGTAGTGATCTCCTGCCAATTTATATGAAGTGAATTGGCCTCTTAGTTTATTGAACGAGAAGTATCATTCCTTTATTTTTTATCTTTGCACCGCCAAAAAAGTATGAAGTATGATTGTTTCCTTGCTGGTCGAAAAAGAGAATCCAAATAACTTTGTTGCTGATTTACAGGCGCAGAGTGACGGGTTGTCTCCACAAAGCAGTAGGGGCTCCAATACCTCCTCCCTGGGAAACAAGACACAGAAAGGCGCGAATAAAACTATTTATGCCAAAAACAGGCTTAAAAAGGAGATTCTTCAGAAGAAGGCTTATACCGAAGAAGTTAATGTCAAGGATGGTTCGTGGAATATTTACACGGGCAATCCGGGTTATTACACCACATCGGGTGATACGGTATATTTTGGAACGGTGAAATCGCTGTCAGACTCGGCTTTTCTGAAGGCTCAGCGTACGATCGTTCCAATATCGGTAAAGCCGTATGGATTGGTTGGGAAGGAGCGTGTTGCACCCGGACAGGATTGGATTTTGGGTATTATCCTTATTTTATGGGCGGCCTTTGCTTCTATTCGGGTTGAATTCCCGGAATATATGGGGCAGATTTTCTCCAGCCTTGTGAATCTTAATGCTGCAACGCGCTTATTTCGCCAGCGCGGCTACAAAATGATGTACGGAACTGTTCGTCTCGACCTGATTTTTTACCTGATAGTGCCCCTTTCCGTGTTTCAGATTGCCCGGTTTTTCAAGGTTGATCTATCCGGATTTCACCCAATCGTTCTTTTTATCGGATTATTATTGGTCATAAACACCTATTTTTTCATCAAGATATTCATCCACCGATTAGTGGGGTCCATCGCTATGCTAAAGGAGCAAACAGATGAATTAATATTTAATATTCGACTGTATTATAAGGTATTAGGGCTTATCTTGCTGCCTGTAGTTACGGTGCATGCCATACTGGCTGAAACCAACTTTATTACCATTTGGATAATGGCTTTCCTGATTGTCCTGATGAATGTAGCAACAGTGATCAGAAGTATTTATTTGGGATATCAAAAAGACATTTCAATTTTCTATTTGATTTTATACCTTTGTACCCTTGAAATTCTACCGCTGCTTTTGATTTTCAAACTCATCATTGCAACATAGAGGAGTTTTGAAATTCGAATTTTAAAAAGTGAATAAGTTGAAAATTAGAAGAATATTAGTATCGCAACCAGAGCCGAATCCTGGAAATTCGCCTTACAATGATCTGGCGGTTAAGCACAATCTGAAAATTGACTTTCGTCAGTTTATTCAGGTAGAGGGTGTTTCTGCGAAAGATTTTCGAAAAGACAGGATTTCGATTCTCGATCATACTGCTGTCATTTTTACCAGCAGAACGGCCATTGATCATTTTTTCAGAATTTCACAGGATTTGCGTCTGACCATCCCAGACACCATGAAGTACTTCTGTATTTCAGAGGCTACAGCCTTCTATCTCCAGAAATACATCGTATACAGGAAGCGAAAGATTTTCTATGCCAATGGTAAGTTTCCCGATTTATTGGATGTATTGATGAAACACAAGGAAGATAAATTTCTGATCCCATTGTCCGACGTTCATAAAGATGAGATTCCGATCTTGCTTGAAAAGGCCAAAATCCCTTTCACACAGGCTATTATGTATCGTACGGTGAGCAGTGATCTATCTGATCTGAAAGATGTGAATTACGATATGCTCTGTTTCTTTACCCCTGCTGGAATTAAATCATTGACGCAGAATTTTCCCAATTTTGAACAAAATGAGATTAAAATAGCCACTTTTGGTCCTGCTACTGCTCAGGCGGTCCGGGATGCAGGTTTGCGGCTCGATGTAGAAGCCCCAAGCCAGGAAGCTCCATCTATGCCTGCAGCTATCGAGAGGTTTGTCGCTGAATTCAATAAAAATAATAAATAGAAGATTTTTAGCATTTTCATCTGAAGGAGGTTGTCTCAAAAGTAAAAAATGGCTTTTGACAACCTCTTTTTTGTTCTCTTCAGTTTATGGTAGCTTACACATTTAGAAAGGAGGAAAAACTGTGCAGTCAGAAGATCATTGGTGAGCTCTTTCTGACAGGCTCCTCATTTTTGTGTTACCCCCTGAAGGTAGTCTGGAAATTTGAGCAACTTTTGCCACAGGTCCCTGCACAGGTGGTATTCAGTGTCCCTAAACGGCTTTTCAAAAAAGCGCACGACCGGAATTTGCTCAAACGACGAATGCGTGAAGCTTACCGTTTTCACAAGCATGAACTATATTCATTACTGCAGCAAAACGAACTGCGAACAGCTATGATGATTGTCTATATCGCAAAAGAGGAGCTTGAATTTGCGGAGATCGAGAAGGCGATGATAAAAATTGCCGGGCGGTTTAAGAATAAACTGTAGAGACGCAATTAATCGCGTCTCTACAGTTTATTTATAAATCGCTGTCCATAATCTCGGTCTGCATCCGTACCGAATCCTCATGAATAAGCTGGAATATTTGATTTACCAGCGTTTCATCAATGTTGAGTTTACGGGCCAAAGTAACCCGATCCTGCTGGATCTGTGTCCATCGGTTGATCTGGAGAGCAGTCACTTTATTTTCTTTTTTATACGTCCCGATCTGCCTTACAATCTCCATCCGTGAGGCTAAAATCTCCATGATTTCGTGATCGATCCCATCGATCCTTGAACGGAGGGTATCGAGCATGTTTTCGAACAGCGGATCGTTTGAACTGGCATATCTGATCACCAGTTTATCGAGTATTTTGCCCAGTTCCGAAGGGGTAACCTGCTGGTCTTTGTCGCTCAATGCGCACGAAGGATCGATATGGGATTCAAGCATAAGGCCGTCAAGGCCAAGATCAAATGCCTTCTGCGAAATTTCGAACAGGTATTCACGTTTTCCTGCAATGTGACTCGGATCGCAGATAATAGGCAGATTAGGCATTAGCTGCCTCAGTTCGATCACGGTCTTCCAGCTTGGGTAGTTTCGGTATTTTGACTCGCCGAAGGGGGTAAATCCACGATGAATCGCCACAAGATTTTTTAATCCGGCATGATTAAGTCTTTCCAATGCACCAATCCATAATTGAACATCCGGATTAACCGGATTTTTTACCATCACGATCTGATCAGTTCCCTTGAGAACGTCTGCAATTTCCTGCACCACGAAAGGTGACGCCGTTGAGCGGGCACCAATCCAGAGTACATCGACTCCTGCCTTAAGGCATTCTTCAACATGTTGAGCATTGGCCACTTCAGTCCCGGTAAGTAATCCGGTCTCTTCCTTCACCTGCATGAGCCATTTCAGGGCAACGGGCCCCATTCCTTCAAATGAACCCGGGCGGGTGCGTGGTTTCCAGATACCTCCGCGGTATACCATAACCCTCTTATCTTTTGCAAGTTCCCTTGCCGTTGCCATCGTTTGCTCTTCCGATTCAAGGCTGCATGGCCCGCTGATCAACAACGGATTGTCTATATTTGGTAACCAGTGGCTAATCGGCTGGATGTCTAATTGTGATCCCATGATTGTTTATTTTGTATAAAATTTAATAATTGTTTCTTCGTTTTTGGTTAAGGATGAATTTTCTCCCTCGAGTACACCCCTGATCTTGTTGGCGTTTACGATCAATGATGACAATTGTTCATGATCATTATTTTTGAGTGAATTCTTAAATTCTTCGAGATGATGGATATATACTTCAAGCGCTTCGTAAATGTAGTCACGGTTTTGCCAGAAAATAGGTGACCACATTTGTGGAGAACTTTTCGCAAGACGAACAGTTGATTGAAAACCTCCTGAAGCAAGATCGAAAATGATATTGCGATCCTCAATGGCTAAAACCGCATTGGCCAGGGCAAAAGAGGTGGCATGTGGCAGATGGGAAATAAATGCGGTAGTGTGATCCTGCTCATCACTGGACATATAGGCAATCGGCATTCCCAGTGACTGGAACATTTTCTCGGCAAGTGCCAGATGCTGTGGGCGGCATTTTTCATGATCACAAATGATGCAAATTTTATGTTCGAAAAGATGCTCGACCGCAGCAGTGGGACCACTGTTTTCAGTTCCCGACATGGGGTGCGCAGGGATAAAATTTCCGCGTAAGGGGTGATCCTTAACCCCTTCTGTAATTTGGCGCTTTGTTGAACCTACGTCCACAACTGTTGTGGAGGGGGAGATGTGATCCAGAATGACCGGAAGTAACAGGACAATCTTGTCAACCGGTATCGCCAGGATGACCAGATCGGCTTCTTTAACAGCTGTTTCCAGCGGTTCAATCCGGTCAGCAATCCCAGCTTCCAAGGCAATCCGTGCATTCCCGGGATTATTGTCAACGCCGATAATCTCAGTGGCAAATTTGGTTCTTCGCAAATCCTTTGCCATCGATCCTCCAATTAATCCAAGACCTATAACTGCAACTTTCATTTTGAATTTTTTATTATATACAAAAAAAGGTCTCCTATTTTGGAGACCTTTTTTTGATTCAATATTGTTTGACAATACCTTACCGTTCAGTCCCCATACGAAGGCCGAGATAACCAAACCAAAAATAAAAAGTATTGTTTTGTAGCATTCCAATTGTTGTTATTCGGCGGCAAAAATAAAAATAATATTCGAAAATAATAACAATAACCCTTTTTTTTGTTTAAAAAGATGATTTTAGTCAGTTTGGTGAGTTGAGCTGAAAGGTGCCCGGTAAGTTATGTGCTCTATTTCTTAAGATCAATTTGGATTAACTTTAATTAGCAACCATGGCTTATCGTATATTTGTAAGTTAAGTGTGATTTTGTAGAACTGAACCAACAACAGGAATAACAATGAAATATAAACATACCAGAGGGGGCGAAATTGATGGACATTTAGATATTTTTGTATCGCACAATGAAGACAATTTTGAAGGAGAAATATCAAAGTGGGAAGAGATTTTAATACATGGAGATCCTGAAGGACTGAGATCATTTGCGAAACTATTAAATGATATCGCTGATCTAAATCAAGAAGAGGTTGATGACAAGGACCTTCCAATTGGTGCCAGAGAACATTATCATTTAACACCTAAATTAGAACTCGCAAACAGTTCCGTTACAGTAATTGTAGGACGACTTGACGCTAAAGGGACTGGTGTTTTTTACGACAGATTTATACCCAAAGACACTTCAAAGTAAAACAGACAAACCAATGAGCAATATATAAAGCTCGGCGGACAGAAAAACCACACATAGTAACCGCTACAGCAAAGGCGGATTTGCTTGTTCGTTGAAACATTTGAATTCTTTACATACATTTGTGCCGGCAGACAGTTGAGCAACAATTTATTCCCGCACTTGTCATATCGTCGGCCGGTAAAAATAACATTCATGGAAAATCAATCACAGTTCAGGAGCATTATTCCTATCCAGGTTAGGTTTAGCGATGTTGATATGTTGGGGCATGTTTCGAATACGGTTTATCAGAATTACTATGATGCCGGGAAATTGCATTATTTTGATGAGGTGCTGCCTGAAATGGATTTTATTAACATAGGTGTGGTAGGTGCCATGATTAAAATAGATTATCTCAAGCCTATCTTTATGAGGACCAGTATTCTGGTTGAAACACATGTGACCCATGTAGGGACCAAAAGCCTTACGATGGAGCATCAGCTTGTGGAGGAACATACCGGTGAATTGCTGTCTACCTGTTTGGTTGTTTTGGTTTGTTATGACATCAAGGGGCAGAAAAGTATCCCGATACCTGAACAATGGAAAGAACAAATCCGGAGATATGACCGGGAGGTAATCCTGAAATGAGAGAAACCAGGAATAATTAAAATCTTTAATTTGATGGTAAAACTCTCAGAATTATTGGCGTTTTAGGGTTGCCGGTACCTTCCGTTATCTTCCCCGATCAATGAAAGGTATGATTCATAACGGGTAGCAGGAATATCTCCGCTTTCGGCAGCAGCCTTTACCGCGCATCCGGGTTCATGGGTGTGGGTACAATTGAAAAACCGGCACTGATCAAGTAGCCCAAACATTTCAGGAAAATAGTGGGCAATCTCCTCCTTGCCCATATCGATCACCCCAAATCCCCTGATTCCCGGGGTATCAATGATCATGGCTCCATCAGAAGTTTCAAACATTTCAGCAAAAGTAGTGGTATGTTTTCCCTGCTGGTGATGATCGGAGATGATCCCTGTTTTAAGTTTAAGTTCAGGATCAATCCGGTTAAGAATTGAGGACTTCCCAACTCCTGAAAGACCTGAAAAGAGGCTTATTTTCCCGGTTAGTTCCGCATGCAGGAGCTCCATGTTAAAATTCTTTTCGGCTGAAACCTGAAAACATTTGTACCCGATCGATTCGTAGGTTTGGAGGTACTCCTCAAGCTTTTCGTAATCTTTATCAGTATATAAATCGATCTTATTGAAGACCAGTGATGCCGGTATGCGGTAAGCCATTGCCGAGATCAGGTAACGGTCGATAAATCCCGGCAGGGTAACGGGATAATTCACAGTCACGATGATAAAGGCCTGGTCAATATTGGCCGCAATGATCTGACTCTCGCGTGAGAGATTGGAGGCCTTTCGGATAATGTAGTTTTTACGGGGTTCAACAGACGAAATTATTCCGGTTACACCCTCTTTGGTGGTTTCATCATATTGAAGTTCAAACTCAACACGGTCACCCACTGCAACCGGATTGGTAGTGCGGACCTCTTTCATCCGAAGCTTTCCCTTGATGCGACAGTCAATCTGTTCCCCGGCATCCGATTTTACCGAATACCAGCTTCCTGTTGACCTTATGACTAATCCCTTCCCCAATTGAGTTATTTTTTAACGGGATAAAAATACGTTAAACTTTTGAGCCTTCACAGTTGTTGCATATATTCGGTAGTTATCCGTGGTATTAAACCTTCCTCAGGTAATTTTGTCATAGGGATATAACATAAGGGCCGAAAGAGGATTGAAAATATACGGGATTAATTCCTGATTTGGTTACTTTTGTAAATTTGTCGGGAAATTGATAATTATTAAACGGTTTCATTTCATATGAGTAATAAAATATTGAAGGCAGCACTGGGAGTGTCCATTGTGGTTATTCTGGGACTCTCGTTCTGGGGATTCAAAAGCGATCAGAAAAATTTCGAAATTTCTAAAAATCTGGATATTTTCTATACCCTGGTTCGGGAATTGAACCTCTTTTATGTGGATGAGGTAAAGCCAGATAAACTGATCAAGAAGGGGATCGATGATATGCTCGAAACTTTGGATCCTTACACGGTATTTATTCCCGAATCGGAGATGGATGATTTTAAATTCATGACAACGGGCGAATATGCCGGAATTGGCGCAATGATCAGCAAAAGGAGGAATCAAATTGTTGTAGCGGAACCTTATGAAGGATTTCCCGCTCAAAAAAGCGGATTAAGGGCCGGTGATATTTTTCTGGAAGTTGATGGCAAGGCCGTTGATAAAATGGCGGTTTCTGATGTGTCAGACATTTTGAAAGGCCCGGCAAAAAAGCCGGTTAAGGTAAAGATGCAGCGCCCTGGGGAAAAGAAACCGTTTACCCTGGATATCTTGCGTGAGGAGATACAGATCGACCCGGTTACCTATTATGGCATGATCGATGAAAAAACGGGTTATATCAGGTTGTCGAGTTTTACGGATGGCTGTGCCGAAAATATTCGAAGTGCATTACTCAATCTCAGGGATACCAGGGGGGCAACCTCTCTGGTTCTTGATCTACGGTCAAATCCCGGCGGTTTGTTGGGCGAAGCGGTGAAGGTAACCAACCTGTTTGTGAATCATGGACAAGAGATTGTGAGTACAAAAGGAAAAGTTTCGCAATGGGATAAGACTTATCGGGCCACTGAACAACCTGTTGATTCTGTGATGCCTCTTATCGTATTGGTAAATAGCGGATCAGCTTCGGCCTCAGAGATTGTAGCCGGTGCACTTCAGGATCTCGATCGTGCTGTCATTCTGGGTAACCGTACCTTTGGTAAAGGGTTGGTTCAGACAACCAGAGATCTCAGCTATAATACCAAGCTTAAAGTGACTACGGCCAAATATTATATTCCCAGTGGCCGATGTATTCAGGCACTCGATTATTCACATCGCAATGCTGACGGAAGCGTTGGAAATATCCCCGATTCACTGATCTCGCAATTTAAAACCAAAAATGGGAGGCATGTAAAGAATGGAGGAGGTGTAACTCCGGATATCCGGGATGTACAGGACACTTTAAGTACTTTGGCCTATAAACTGGTACAGGATTATATGATTTTCGATTTCGCTACCGAATATGCAGCAAATCATAAAACAATAGCCTCTCCCGACAAATTTGTCGTAAGTGATGAAATTTACAGCGATTTTCATCGGTTTTTGGCCGAGAAGAAATTTTCGTATGAATCCAGGAGTGAGCAAACATTAAAGACTCTGATTGAAACGGCCAAACGTGAACGTTATTATGAAGGTGCCCAAAATGAATTTGCTGCACTTGAAAAAGGTTTAACCTTAAATCTCGATCTGGATCTTGGTAAATTTAGTGAAGATATCCGCGAATTGCTCAAAGATGAAATTGTTTCGCGTTATTACTATCAAAAGGGGGCAATTATTGCATCTTTAGGTAATGATCATGAGATCAGACATGTAAAAGCTCTTTTTCATGATCCTAAGGAATTTGGAAAATTATTGTTACCAGAGTCTGATAAAGCCGGCAAATAACAAATGATTCGATGACGCTTAGCGTGGGTTATATAAATATTGCTCTTTTTGGAGCTGGCAATTAATATCCAGCCGCTGGCCGGTTATTTCTAGAGAGAGTCACTTTCTTCAGAATAAGATTAAAAACCTATTGACCGGTATTTCAGCTAGCCGCCGGTAGCTAAAAGCAATCAGCGAAATTATGGAATTGAAAAGGTTGTTGGGAACAGGATTGCAAGGCATGCAAAGATCAGGATTATGACAGCCAGTGCAATGGAAAAAAGGGTAATTCCCAGCTTAAATCGTTTGTTGGTTTTAATCAGTTCACGGCGGGCCAGGACCTTATTGATTCTGTCCGAGAGTTTTATAAGTGCATATTGATCTTTGACAATATAATCGTATCCCCCAAATTTCATACAATTGATGGCAACTTCAATACTGTCCTGCCCCGATAGAAAAATAAAATCGATCGTAGGATCTTTTTTCTTGGAGGCTAGCAGTACATCTAATCCGTTTATTCCATCAAGCAGGTAATCCTGTATAATAATATCCGGGTTTAGATGAATGTTTTTAAGACACTCTTCGCCACTTTCGAAACTCATTGTGCGAATTCGTTTATGCGAACGTAAGTGATTAACAATGAGCTTATTGTACACTGAATTGTCTTCAACAATGAAAATTAGGGGGTATTTTGGTGTGCTCATAGTAATTGATATGTGTCAGTGATTGGCTTTTGCACAATATTCAAAATGACTTCAACTATCCTATTATATGTCGTAAATTTAAGAAATTGAATTGAGATATTCAAATTTTGAATTCTTTTTATATCTTCGCTGAATTAAACCATCAAAAAAATAACATGAAAGTCCTGAGTATTCTTCTTATCCTAATTGTTCTGATGACCGTAGGTTGCAAAACTCAAAAAATTGCCCCAAAACCGGAACCTGTAAAGTCGGAAAGTGTAAGTTCAGAACCAGCAAAGTCGGAAACTGTAGCCAGATCTTATGGTACCACTTCTATTGGAGCTTCATCTGTAAAAGGCAGAGAAGAACGGATTACCGCTGCACAAGGTGAAGCCAGTGATTTAGGGTCCAAAAGATTCTACATTATTCTTGGTGTTTTTGGTAAGTATGAAAATTCCTTAAGGTTCAAAAAACAGCTTGCTGCTGAAGATTTTGCTCCCGGAATTCTTGTTAATGAAGCTGGACAATTCAGGGTTTGTGTGAATAGTTATGATGATGAGAGTGCGGCCAGAACCAAACTTGGTGAGATCCGCCAGAATGTTAAATATAAAGACGCCTGGCTGTTGATCAAAAAGCAATAATATTAAAATACTTCGCCCAGATTAAAGAAGAATCCGTGTGAACCACCTACTCCAAAACCATAGTCAATCGCGACATTGGTATTGGAGTATTTGTTCATTTTGATCCGTAACCCGAATCCTCCCCCCGGAATGACCGGAAATGCATCTTTAAATTTTTGATATACAGACTCTATATTGCCAAACACAACGGCACCCAGGATACCATTCTGTGTAATTGTAAATCGGTATTCTGATTCCAGGTAGTTAATATCCTTTCCGGTGTACCTGCCCGGTACATATCCCCGACCGGTGTTGGAATATGCATCCCAGCCAATGCTTGGAGTATCCAGGTATGGAGGTGTCCCTCCAAGGGTAAAATTGTTGTAATTCCAAAATGCAAGGACATTGTGCGAGGATGCAGGAAATTTAACATAGGTCCTAAGGTCTACAATAAGAGACTGCCAATTGCTGTCGCTTCCCAGAAGTTTAAGGTTTGGACGGTATTGCACATTTGCGTAACTCCCTCTTTCCGGATTCACCGGATTCCTTCTGTTGTCAAATAACAGATTTAGGGATATTCCTGTCGAGAGTGAGTGAGTTATCCCTTTCTGTAGCATTTTAAAATCGCTAAGCGCTTTTCCTGCAATGGTGTCTGAGGTGATATTCCAGTGATAATCTAAATTGTACCCGGCTCCTGCAAATATGCTGGGGGTCAGCTCCCGGTATACTATCTCGGAAATCCGGAGGTAGGAATATTTAATATTCAGCCCATCCGACAACATACTGTTTGTTCCTAATCCAAAGGTTTGTGTTGGAAAATTGTAATACCGGGTATCTCCTAAAAGATGCAGCTTATACTTTTCATAAAACAAGGTACTGTTGGCTGTAAACCAATATTGGTGGTATTGCGAGTAATACCCATTAATCAGGAGGTTCGAAAACCTGCTTTTACCCGCATCTGTGTAAAATGAGGTGTTTGTTACAATAGCGCCTGTGAGTCCTGATTGCAAAGAATAACCCACCACGGGCAGAATCGAAAAGAAAGGTCCGTTTCCCTTGGTTAAAGTACTGTCCTTTCGCAAATGGGTTTTAAAGCCCCCCTGTAAAATATCGACAATGTCTTTTTGTCTCGTTAAAGTACTATCCTGTTTCATAGCCATTTCCGATTGTCCGAACACTGAAACAGACAATAAAACGGAAAGCAATATGGTATAGCAACTAGCTTTGGGAAAGGATAGATTCATCAAAGGATAACTAATTGTAAGATTGGCATATTAAAAGTTATAACCACAGTTAGACTATGATTCCATCAATTAGTTTAACAGGAATATGGTAATCTAAAAATTTTGGACAACTCAACAATAGGGTAATGGTTGTTCTATTTTGTCTTGTAATGATCGGAATTAAGTGCCTCCGGAGCCCATTGTGTCATGAAATCAACAACTTTCTTTTTCGAATAGCCATCGCCCTCCTCGAGGTAGGATGAATTTTGGGTATGGATACGGTTGCCAATGGCATCAAGAATTACGAAAACAGGAAATCCGAATCTTTGAGGATAATCAAGCTTTTTCAGGGCTGACAGGTTGCGGTTCTCCTTACTGTAGTTCACCAGTAAAAATATATAGCTTTTGTCCATCAAAGCCTTGATGTCAGAATCTTCAGTAATAAATTTATGAAATTTAAGGCACCATGGACACCAGTTCCCACCAATCTGCAGAAAGAGATGTTTATTTTCGGCCTTTGCACGAATTAAGCCCTGACTGATGGCCGAAGAAACATCGGCCTCCGGATTATAAATGCGGGCTGCCTGTCCATAAGAGTTGCTCAAAAGAAACAGGCAGACAATCGTAAATAGTACTCTCATACGGTAAGAATTTCTTTTTCTTTAAAGGCAATTAATTCGTCCACCTTCCGGGTAAACTTGTCGGTTAAAATTTGAATTCTTTCAACAGTATCTTTCTCTTCATCTTCGGAGATCTCCTTTGACTTGAGTAATTTTTTGAGATATTCGTTGCCGTCCTTACGGGCTGACCGGATGCTAACTTTGGCAACTTCACCCTCTTTATGGGCATCTTTTACCAGGTTCCGGCGCCGTTCTTCTGTAGGAACTGGAACATTTATCCGGATGAACTCCCCATTGTTTTCAGGATTGAAACCCAGATTTGAATTGATGATCGCCCGTTCAATTGGCTGAATCATCTTCTTATCCCATGGTTGAATGGCAATTGTTCTGGCATCAGGTGTACTGACATTAGAAACCTGCATAATCGGGGTCGGTACTCCATAGTAATCCACAACAACACTCTCAATCATTCTGGGGTTGGCTTTGCCGGCACGGATATGTGCCAGCTCGTGATCAAGATGTGCAATGGCATGTTCCATCCTTTCGGTGGACTCATCGATTAGCATTATAATTTCGTCGTTCATATGGCGAATGAATTAAAACTTATTGTTCAGGACAAAGGTACGATAAAAATAAAATTGCAAAAGCTGAGCTTGGATGAAATGTGAGAGAAATTTAACTTTTGATCAATTTATTAGGTGCAACTGGCTTCTGGCGGCTGGCTTGAATAGCTTTAGATCAAATTTTATCGTTCCGATTTATCGTGTGATTCTGGAAACAATCATCGAATAAAGTACAGCGAGTTGCCAGCTGCTAATCGCCAGCTGCTCTTTTTCTTCAATTATGAACAACTGTACCAATCGGTTCCCCTTTCAGAACCCTGATCAGGTTCCCTGGGGTATCCATATCAAAAACCACGATAGGCAGGTTGTTCTCTTTACACATTGTGGTGGCTGTCAGATCCATGATCTTCAATCCCCGGTTATAGATTTCATCAAAAGTGATCTCTGTAAACTTTACAGCATTGGGATCTTTTAGGGGGTCCGCAGTGTAAATGCCATCAACCCTGGTTCCTTTAAGCATGGCATCTGCTTCAATCTCGATTCCCCGGAGTGAAGAGCCGGTGTCGGTTGTAAAGTAAGGATTTCCTGTTCCCGCAGAAAAGATGGCCACTTCACCTTTTTCAAATGTTTCAATGGCTTTATCTTTTGAATAAAACTCTCCGATAGGTTCCATCCGAATGGCTGTAAGAACCCTTGATTTAACCCCGGCAACGGTTAGTGCCGAATGAAGTGCCAGACTGTTGATGACTGTTGCGAGCATCCCCATCTGATCGCCCTTGACCCTGTCGAACCCTTTTGAGGCTCCGCTCAGACCCCGGAAGATATTTCCGCCGCCAATCACAATACCTATTTCTACACCAAGTTCTGCCGCTTCTTTGATTTGGGTGGCATAGTCCGATAACCTTACCGGATCGATTCCGTATTGCTGGTCTCCCATTAATGACTCACCCGAAAGCTTTAGTAAGACGCGTTTATATTTTACCATAATATTCTATTTGAAGGACAAAATTACACCAAAAAAGAGTTTAAACAAAAAGAGCCCCAAAATTGAGACTCTTTTCATTTATAGTGTAAGCCGTTTTAGATATTCAACGTAAAACGGATAAAAGAGGTAACTTTTACATCCTTGTCAACTCCATTAAGGTATTGACGAATGGTTGATTTATTGTCTTTTACAAAATCCTGATTCAAAAGTGTACTATCCTTGTAGAATTTGTTCAGTGCTCCCTGAGCAATTTTATCAAGCATTGCTTCGGGTTTTCCTTCAAGGCGAAATTTTTCCTTAGCGATCTTTAACTCCTGCTCAACAATTTCGGGTGCAACATCACCACTGTCTACGGCCACAGGGCTCATCGCAGCAATTTGCATTGCAACGTCTCTTCCTGCCTGGTATTCAATAATTTTAGTGAATCCCACAAGAGTAGCAAGCTTATTTCCCGGATGGATATAAGGAACAACATTTGCAGCGGCAATAGAGGCATAGTAAGGCAACTCGATTTTTTCACCAATGATACCTGTTTGTTCAAGTACCTGTTCGCCTACTGTCCGGCCATCCATCACTAACGCTTTTACTTCTTCAAGATTCGTGCATTTGCTCGCAATTGCAAGATTCAGGATTTTTTCGGTGAGGGCAATAAAATTTTCATTTTTAGCCACGAAATCTGTTTCGCAGTTTAATGACAATACGGCTCCGAAGCTTTTATCTTCAGATACTTTGGAAAGAACTACCCCTTCAGAAGATTCCCGGTCAGCACGTTTGCTGGCGACCAGTTTACCTTTTTCGCGGATGATTTCGATAGCACGGTCAAAATTGCCGTCAGCCTCTGTAAGGGCATTTTTGCAATCCATCATACCAGCACCGGTTGCTTTGCGCAACTTTGCCACATCAGCAGCAGTAATATTCATTGTTTAATAAATTTTTAAAGTTAAAAACTAACTACTTTACATCAAGTGCATCTTCGTCGGCTAGATCTTCGTCAATTGCTTCATCTTCAAGAAGATCATCGTCGCCTAATAAATCTGCAATGGTATCATCAGCCAATTCTTCTTTCTCATCAGCTTCTTCAGCATCGTCTTCCACAATGATCTTGACAACCGATTTGCGTCCGCTTTTTTTCAGAGCCAGAGGCTTTTCGTCTGTCTCGTCTTTTTCACGTTCCACCTTACGATCGGAAAGTCCGTCTTTAATGGCTTCGCACATCGTTGTGATGATCAGGTCAATGGATTGAGATGCGTCGTCATTTGAAGGGATAATAAAATCGATTCCTTCAGGATTTGAGTTGGTATCAACCATTGCAAAAATTGGAATAGAGAGACGCTGAGCCTCACGTACGGCAATTTTCTCCTTCAATACATCCACAATAAAGAGGGCAGCAGGAAGACGGGTAAGATCAACAATCGATCCTAATACCTTTTCCAGTTTTGCCCGCTGACGGGTAATCTGAAGTTTTTCGCGCTTTGACATGTTGTCCCAGGCAGTGTCTTTAATCATCTTATCGATTGAAGACATTTTCTTGACTGCTTTACGAATGGTAGGGAAATTCGTAAGCATACCACCAGGCCAGCGTTCTGCAACGTATGGCATATTGATGGCTGTAACTTTTTCAGCTACAATTGATTTTGCCTGTTTTTTGGTGGCTACAAAAAGAATCTTGCGGCCTGATCTTGAGATTTGCTTCAGTGCTTCTGCTGCTTCGTCGATTTTGACGATGGTTTTCTGAAGGTCAATAATGTGAATTCCGTTCTTCTCCATGAAAATGTAAGGAGCCATAGCCGGATTCCATTTGCGTTTGAGGTGACCAAAATGGACCCCTGCATCGAGTAGTTGCTTAAATTCTGTTCTTGGCATAATAATGATTTGTTTACGTTCTGTTCAGTCAATTACCCGGTAGTCCAAAAGGAATCTGGAGTCCGGGTAATTTAGATGCTAAACAATATTTATTAAAAATTCTTTCAATCTGTCGATTAACGTTTTGAGAACTGGAAGCGCTTGCGTGCTTTTGGACGCCCTGGTTTCTTACGTTCCACTTCACGTGGATCACGGGTTAGAAATCCGGCAGCCTTCAGTTTGGGACGGTAATCTGCTTCGTTGATTTTGAGTAAGGCGCGGGAAATACCCAGACGAAGTGCTTCGGCCTGACCATTTAAACCACCGCCGTCAAGATTGACCTTAATGTCGTATTGACCTGCAACCTCGCAAAGATTTAAAGGCTGAAGTACAATATATTGTAATGTTCCAACTGGAAAATACTCGTTTAATTCCCTTTTGTTGATGGTAATATTTCCTTTTCCTTCAGAGAGATATACACGGGCAACAGCTGTTTTCCTTCTGCCAATAGTGTTAATTATTTCCATGATACTTATCTAATATTGTCCAGGTTTATAAATTTTGGCTGCTGTGCTTGCTTGTCATGATTTGCGCCAACAAATACATGCAGGTTTGTGAAAAGTTTGCTTCCGAGGCTATTTTTTGGGAGCATCCCTTTAACAGCTTTTTCCATCAGTCTTTCAGGATATTTCTTCAGGATATCGGCAGCCGTTTGTGTGCGCTGACCTCCAGGATAACCCGTATGACGGATATATTCCTTTAATTTCCATTTATTCCCGGTTAATCGAACCTTTTCAGCATTGATAATGACAACGTTATCACCACAATCTACGTGAGGGGTGTAACCTGCCTTATGTTTGCCTCTGAGGACAATTGCCACTTTAGCGGCCAAACGACCCAGAATCTGGTCTGTGGCGTCAATGACGACCCACTCTTTGTTTACCGTTGCTTTGTTCAACGATATCGTTTTGTAACTTAAAGTATCCACTTTCGTTTCAAATTATTAAATGTGACATAATCTCTTTTTTGCTGATTCACACGATCAATAGGTATTGTAACAGGGTTACTGACAACGAATTGTTAATAACATTTTGCTAAGGTTGCTACCATACCCGATTGATACTTCAGCAAATAAAGATAAAATCGGGACTGCAAAAGTATAGAATATTTTTGATTTTGCAACTTGTGGAGAAAAATAACTTCAACTAAATCAATGCAAAGCAATTCCGGAGACCGGAATGTGCTTTAGACTCCTTCTCCGGTTATTTTTTCCGTTTGGTAAGGACTTTAAAATTCACAACAAGGTATAATCCTTCACTATTCACCGCTTTCATCCGAAGGGTATCAAAATAGTAATCAAACATAAATCCAAAGTAGGTATCTCTCATGATCTGATACTGGTAGTGGTATTTCAAATCAATCATTTCGTGATTTGTTAGCCAATCAGTTCCTGTTCCGGGATAATTCTGAAAAATTGGCGTTCCCTGTGGAGTATAAAACAGATGTCCGTGCCAGAAAGCCCCAGTTAATCCGCCATAGGTTGAGTTGATGTTTCCGCTGGCATAGAACCCCCATCCGTTAGCTTGTTTAAATATAAGGTTGTCTTTTGGATAAGTTGAAAGGGAGAAAGAGGTGTTAAATTCCAAATCAGTGATCAGACTCCCGGAGCTATTTTTTTTGAAGACCAAACCAGGGGTGATGGTTATAAAACTTTTAGCCAATCCGGGAGCCGTGCCAATGGTTCCCCCTTCGTGCATCCCATAGAAAGTAAATGGGGCGGAGAGTGAAACCCCGTCATGATTTAAAAGAATAAGTTCAGGTCTTACTCCGAAAACGAAACGCTCCTTGTAGGGATCTCCAGGAAGGATCATTTGTTGCCAGTCAATCCACAGATCGGCAGAAAAACGGGTTGAATTGTATTTACCCTGCAGCCCTGCTTCGGGAGTTGCGGTATAGAATCGCTCCGGATTATAAAGTTGTTCAGGAAGGGAATGACCCATATCTGAATTTAGATTTCCCAGAATCACAGCTATTTTATCAGTTGCCTGATAATGTAAATTGAACCAGGGCGAAATGTGTGCATAATCGTCTCTTCCATTGTACTTCAAAACATGGCCACCAAGTTCGAGCCTGAGCTTCGGATCAGCATAGTAGACTGCCTTAGGGCGCAACAAGGTACCGGTGATCGTATAATCTGCACTGCGCTCCAGTTTGTTTTCATTGTTCTTGAAAAAGTTCACATTGTCGAGTGCAAAGTAGAACTTCCCGGTGCTGTCAGGTTTAAATGATTCATAATTTTTAAACAGTTGGTAACTATTTTGGGCGATAGATGAGCTACCGGGTAAGGCAAACAGGATGGCCAATATGCTTATATGATAAATCTTACCGATGAGAGTTAATCGTTTTGAATTCATCTTGATTTTGTGAAATGGTACATACAAATTTATCTTCTTTTAATGATAAACTGATCGTAGAAAAACAGCACGGCAGAGGCAACTATTCCGATTCCGGCGACGACGTACCAAAAGGATGCGGGGTGGTATTTATCCCACAGATATTGGGTGAGCTGACCGGTATTCATATTCATCCTTGCGGCAGCGGTTTTGAAAAATTCATTTTTGGTAAACTGGCCCCCGATTGCAGGAAGATCAATATTCCTGGCTAACGCCTCTTTTTGGGTCAGGGTAATTTTATCAGAAAGGTTCTGATAGACGTTTCCTGATACAATCCCTGCAAAGAGATTTCCCAGCGCTACCGGAATATAGGAACATCCGATGTAAAGTGCGGTTTTGTCTGAAGGAGCTATCCGGCCAATATATTCGGTGATCTTTGGTGAACTCATCATCTCGCCGATAGAGAAGACAAGCAAAGCGACAACAATAAACAGGGAGTTCTGCGTGGCCATACTGAGTCCCAACCCGATTGATGCAATGAGGATTCCTGCGATCATTGCACTCAAAGGTTTGTAGCGCATCACAATTGCAGAAACAGCTATCTGAAAGAGGATAATATAGCCGGCATCCACATTTAAAATATATTCTGCCGGAATAGTTCCTTCCGTTGTACCTAGTTGATGGGCAAGCCAGGGCCAGGCGGAATTTAAGAAATCATAGAGAAGTGCTGTGTTTACCCACTGGTCGATAAATACCGGCAAGGTCATGTAAAACTGCATATACATAGTCCAAAAGCCGGCTATGATCACAAGAAACAGTGCAAATCTCCAATCAGACAGGGCATTGCCAATATTTCCGAAAATGTGGCGTATTTGCTCCGAAAATGTATAACGCTGCTTCTCGTCGGTACTTTTCTGAACCGGCTCTTTATAAAAAAAGGTGAGCAGAATGAAATTAAGGGCAATAACCGCCGCAGATGAATAGAATACGTAATCCCATGAAAACTTTCTAACAAATCCGGTTACGAAGGGGCCGATAAACCCACCGATATTAACCATCATATAAAAAATGCCAAACCCTATGGAGGAGCTCTGCGCGTCAGTGGTCTTGGTTACTGTTGCCGCAATGATCGGTTTAAAGAGAGCCGCTCCGATGGCAAGAAGCAGGTATATGACGAAAACGGCATTGAATGATTTGAAGGTCGGAATAAGCAAAAACACTATAGTATATATAGTATATGCAATATAGAGTGTTTTACGGTAACCGATCCGGTCCGACAATGCACCGGTAATAATGGGGAGCAGGTAAAGGAAGGCGGTTCCTATCCCCATGATCAGCCCTTTTTGTGTTTGCGAAAATCCTAAAGCTCCCTCGTCAGTGGAACCTGTAAGGTATAATGCGAAGATGATATAAAAGCCATACCACGCCCATCGCTCAAACAACTCCATCATGTTCGCGATCCAAAATGTGGTCGGATATCTTTTTAATACAGTGATAATGCTCATTCAATTCAAATTTTAAAAGCTCAAAAGTAGAAAAATTGAGATAGATATGACCGAACAGCAGCTCTTTAAAATGCGTATCTTGGCGCTCTGAATAATTGAGTGCCAAACAGGGATCTGAAAAGGAACCGTTGTGACTCAAATTAAAAACATTTTTAAGTGAAAAACAAAAGGGTACAATATCTTGATTTAGGGTTATCCGATTATATGGTTACCTGGAAAAGGCAGGAAGAGTTGTTGAAGCAGATCGTAGATCTGAAGAAGAAAAATAGTGCCACCGATCAGGATTCCCGGATAGCCACCCCCAATTACCTGATCTTTGTTGAACACCCGCATGTATATACCCTTGGAAAGAGCGGTGATGAGCACAACCTCTTACTGAATTATATTCAACTCCAGGCAAAGGATGCCTCATTCTTTAAAACTGACCGTGGTGGAGATATCACTTATCACGGTCCGGGGCAACTCGTGGGTTACCCCATCCTGGATCTTGAGAATTTCGGGATTGGTCTTCGGCAGTATATATATAATATAGAAGAGACCATAATCAGAACACTGCTTATATATGGTATAGAATCTTCGCGTGATCCAAATGCGACGGGTGTCTGGATTGATGTGGGGAAACCTTCGGCGAGAAAGATCTGCGCAATCGGGGTGAAAAGTTCCCGTTTTGTCACAATGCACGGCTTTGCATTGAATGTAAATACCGATTTGGAATACTTTAAACACATTAATCCATGCGGTATTTCAGACAAAGGGGTTACTTCTCTCGGGAAAGAGCTTGGATCAACGCAGGATTTTGGGCGGTTAAAAGAGCTTGTTCTCGGGAAATTTGCCGAAGTCTTCGGTTCAACAATGGTCTGAAGACCTTTTTTACTCCTCAATTTCACCCTGAATAGAGTCATTCCATCATGTAATTTCAAGGCTTAACATTGGGTTAACATAGCTATTGTGCTGAAATAATGGCATATGCTATAAGGGATGAAAAAAAAGAAAATAAAAGATCATTTTTTATTGCAATTTGGTGATACGGGAATTAAAACCGTTTACATTTGCACCACGATTTCAGGGAGCTGTTTTAGCGAGATGGGGTCGGCGTTCACTGAGAGATTTGAGGGAAAATAGGGAATAGGATTTAGT
>Ga0118677_10005684_pt1 | contig 21649 bp, 20 predicted proteins | sample AliMusrvi5mmetaG_FD_86154 | JGI IMG/M metagenome (GOLD analysis project Ga0118677, IMG submission 86154)
TTTCAGTCCCATCACAGAAGATGAACTCGACCTGCTTTCGAAGTACTGGGAGAACCAGCCGATGAGCATCCGCTTCCGGCTGGGGCGATTCGACTCGCACATGCGCCAGCACACCGTGCAGATCGATAAAACGCTCATCACGCTCGGACGCGCGCCAGGCGAGGCGCCCCGCCTGTTGCGCCTGATCTATGCCGCGCTCGGCGAGGTCGAAGGCGCCGGTATCGGCGCGCCCGACATTCTCACGAAATTAAGCGCGCCAGCGGCGCAAGCGATCCACGCCAAAGCCATAGAACTGGCAGCGATTCTCAGCGCCTGAGAACGATCAATGCCTTATTCACCCGCAGTTACAGTCTGTCGCCAGCCCATAATTGGCGAAGGCATTGAATATAATGATGCCGTATTAAGGAGAATGGCATGACAACCGTATCACTCACCCTTCCTGATGAACTGGCGAAGCGCCTGCCGGCCGACACCTCCGCGCGTCAGCGCGTTGTGGAATTGGGACTGCGCGAATGGCGCATCGTGGAGGCACTAGAGGCGTACCAGCGCGGCGAAGGAACGCTGGCATATGCGGCAGAGCGAGCGGAAGTGTCGCTGCGCGAAATGATCATTTCCGCTCGTGTGCGAAGCATTCTGCCGCAGGTGAATCCCTCGTCACTCACTCTCGAAGCCGCTGCTCAATTGTGACTCGAATCAGCCATGCTTATCGTCGCGGATGCCTCGCCCCTAATCGTTCTTGCCAAACTCGACCGGCTTGGACTGCTACAAGCTGAATTCCAACAAGTCGTCATACTTACCCTGGCTGTCTGACAAATATGCGTATTACTATCATCGCCTACGGCACCCGCGGCGACGTGCAGCCAGCCATTGCGCTTGGGCGCGCGCTACAGACCAGCGGCGGACACCGCGTCCGAATCGTCGCCAGCGCCCACTTCAAGCCCTGGATCGAGAGCCACGGACTTGAGGCGGCTTGCTCGGATGTCGATGTTCATGCCCTGCTCGAAAGCGAAGCAGGCATCGAGTGGGTGGAGAGCGGATCGAACCCGCTCAAACAGGTGCGCATGATTCAACGCATCGTCAAAAGCGGCGTCGGGCGCGCTATGCTGCAGGACGCGTGGGACGCGGCGCAGGACGCCGGCGCGCTGATCAGCAGCTTCACCTCCGATGTCTATGCGGTGTCGATCGCACAGAAACTCGGCATCAAACACATCAGCATGCCGCTCCAGCCCGCATTTGTCGCCACTCGCAGCGGCGCAGTGACGCTGAATGCTCCTGTGCCGCACCGGAACAGCTTGCTCAATTACCTGCTCGGCAAGTGGTTCATCGAATCATTTACATGGCGGTTGTATGGCGAGGTGGCGAATGCGTTCCGCGTCGAAGTCCTCAAGCTGCCGCCGCAAACACAGCCGCAGAACTTCGCCGCGATGCGCCGCATGCTGGTCATCCAGGGGTTCAGTGCACACGTCGTGCCCCACCCCGCCGACTGGCCGACTAGTATTCACACGACCGGTTACTGGTTCCTTGACGAACACCCCGACTGGCAACCGCCGCAGGAACTGCGCAAGTTCCTGGATGTGGGCGACCCTCCTGTCTGTATTGGCTTTGGTTCGATGACCGGGCGCGACCCATTGGGCGTGACGCGCCTTGTGGTCGATGCCGTGACGCAGAGCGGTAAACGGGCTGTGTTGCTGTCGGGCTGGGCAGGCATCGGCGACGCGAACCTGCCATCAACAATCCTGCCCATGAGTGAAGTCCCGCACGAATGGCTATTCCCGCGCATGGCCGCCGTTGTCCATCACGGCGGTGCAGGGACGACCCGGCGCATGTCTCCGCGCCGGCGCGCCCTCGATCATCATCCCGCACTTTGCCGATCAACCCTTCTGGGGGCGGCGCGTCGAAGCACTTGGCGCAGGGCCGCGCGCCATCCCACGCGATCGCTTAACAGCCGGCACACTCGCAAGCGCGATCCGCCAGGCCACTACGACGCCCGTGATGAAACGCCGCGCCGCTGAGCTTGGCGCGCTGATCTCTGCAGAGGACGGCATTGGGCGCGCTGTCGCGCTCATCGAGCGTTTTATAGGCTAACATTGCCTCATCTTGCGCCTTGCGCGCATTTTTAAGGAGTGTGTTGGATGGCAATGAAGGGTAACCCGATCACCGAGCAATTGTTTGACTATATCGTCGAGAACTTCTCTGAAGAAGATGACTTGCTGCGCAGTCTGCCGGCGGACGCGGCGAAGCAAGGCGTGCCGATGATTCACATCTCGCCCGAGCAGGGCAAGTTCCTGCAAGTGCTGATGAAGGCCGCCAACGCGCGCCGCGTCATCGAGGTCGGCTCACTGTTCGGTTACAGCACCATCTGGCTGGCGCGCGCGCTGCCCGCCGATGGCAAGTTGATCACGCTGGAACTCAACCCGCTGCACGCGCAAGTGACGCGACGCAACGTCGAACGCGCCGGGTTGGCATCGAAGGTTGAAGTGCGCCAAGGGCCTGCGGCAGAATCGCTGGCGCAGATGACGGAAAAAGCCTCCTATGACTTGGCGTTTATCGATGCTGATAAACCCGGCTACATCACCTATCTCGACCACCTGCTCAGGCTGGTGCGACCGGGCGGCATCATTATTGGCGACAATGCCTCCGCAGCCGGCAATGTGTGGCAGTGGAAGAACAACCTCGGCGCGAACGCCGACGAGTACATCAAGGTCATTCATGCGTTCAACCACCGCATGGCGACCGACCCGCGCCTGACCTCGGTGCTGGTGCCTATCAGCGACGGCATGTGCGTTGGCGTCGTTAACCCCTGATCCTTTATCAGCCATGACAGCGCGACGGGTCACCACCTTTGCAATCCGGATTGCGGCGCTGTTGTGGCTGCTCACGTTGATCCAGCCGCCCCAGGTGCTGGTCACCCTCGGCGAGCAACAACACGTCAACACGCGCAACCCCATCGCGGGCGTGCACACTCGCTTCATCGATGAAGCCGAGACGTGGAAGATTCAGCGCGGACTGGCGATGATCCGTGAGATGGGCGCGCCGTGGATCGTGGAATTCTTTCCGTGGGCTTACATCGAACCGCGCCCGGGACAATACGATTGGGGCAGCGCGGATCGGATCATTGATCACGCCAACCGCCAGGGACTGCGCGTAATCGCGCGCCTCGGTTTCACGCCGGACTGGGCGCGCCCCGATCCCAACGTCACGACGACCACATTCACCTATCTCGATGCCGCCCGCTATGCCGATTTCGCGCGTTTCGCTGCCGCCTTTGCGGCGCACTACAAAGAACGCGTGACCGAGATCGTGATCTGGAACGAGCCGAACCTGAGCGGTGAATGGGGTATGCGGCCAGTTGATCCGGCCGGCTATGTCGCGATGCTGCGCGCGGTCTATCCCGCGATCAAGGCCGCCAACCCCGCTGCGGTGGTGCTTGCCGGCGCGCTTGCGCCCACACTGGAACCGGTCGGAAGCGCCCAGGGGATGAATGACCTGGACTACCTCGCAGCGATGTATCAGGCGCTTGGCGCTGAGGCGCGCCCCTATGACGGCTGGGCGATTCACTCGTATGGACGCACCGCGCCGCCCGAGGAACCACCCGCGCGCGATCGGCTCAACTACCGGCGCGCGGAATTGCTGCACGATGTCATGGTGAGTCACAGCGATGGGCGCCTGCCAGTGTACGTCACCGAGGCGGGGTGGAACGACGACACGCACTGGGCGTTTGGCGTGACGCCGGCGCAACGCATCCGCTACACGCTCAGCGCATGGGACTATGCCCAGGCGCAGTGGCCCTGGGTGCGCTGCGTGGCGATGTGGGTATTCAAACTGCCCGCCCCCGCCCACGGCTACCGCGACCGCTTCACATTTATCACGCCAGCGCTCGAACCCCTGCCAATCTATGAGGAGATCAAAACTGCGCTTGTCCCTTGATGTCACGATGGCTTTGCAAACTGCACTCTCCTCAGTTACAATTACCATCGTCAGGTATTGGAATGAATCAATCGCAAAAGACGCTGATCGCCCCAGGATGGTTTCGAATAGCAGTGCAGGCGCTCGTGATGATCGCGGAATCGAGAGAGCCGTGCTCAAGCGCGGAGATCGCGCACGATGTTGAGGCGCACGCGGTGTTCCTGCGGCGTGTGCTGGCGCAGCTCGTGCGCGCAGACATCGTCCATGCGCGCGAAGGGCGATCGGGTGGATACCAGCTTGCCCGCCCTGCCGGGCAGATCACGCTCGCTGACATCTACAGCGCCGTCCAACTGACGGACCCGCCCGACGATGATGAACTCGGCGACTGTCAGAGCGCGCGTCTGCAAAGCGCGATGGAAGATATCCAGCAAGAGATCGAAGTGCACGCGCTTCGCATTTTAAGCAGATACACCATCGCCTCACTCCTACACCGCGTCAAGCAAAACCTGACTTGACACTGCTACTGTTTCGGCCTATACTGTAATCATAATTATTACAGTATAAGAATGAGTAAAGTAAAACAATATGCATAAACCCGCTGAAACCACACATCCGATTCATGACATCCTGACACATCGCTGGAGCCCCCGCGCCTTCGCGAACACACCTGTCGAACCCGAAAAGTTGCTCGCACTTTTCGAAGCCGCGCGCTGGTCAGCCTCTGGCGGAAATTCACAGCCGTGGGCATTTATCGTCGTGGCCCAGAGCGACGCTGATAGCTTCGAAAAGCTGGTTGACACGACAATGGGCTTTAACAAAGTATGGGCGAAGAATGCGCCAGTCCTGGTGCTGGCAGTTGCCAAACCCGGCCGCCCCGGCACACCCGTCGGGAAATGGTCCTACTACGATGTCGGGCAGGCTGTCGCGCACCTCAGCGTTCAGGCGAGCGCTCTGGGATTGTACGTGCACCAGATGGCTGGCTTTGACGGCGAAAAGGCGCGCGCCCTGTTTAGTCTGCCTGCCGATACCGAGCCAATGACACTGTTTGCCATCGGCTATTACGGCAACGCCGACGAGTTGCCCGAGGAACTGCGCACTCGCGAGCTTCAACCCAGAACGCGCAAGCCATTGACCGAATTCGTCTTCGGCCCCCATTGGGATGTCCCGCTGCAACTGGCACAAACTGAAACAGATTTGATATAAGAAAAGCCCCGGGCACATGCATGTGTGCCCGGGGCTTTTAAGTTTGCTACCCGTCCCCTGCGAAAGGTGATGCCTTTACTGGTTTGGGTGACTAGATGGCGTCTTTCAGCGCCTTGACAGCGTGGGCCTTCACCCCTTTGCTGGCAGGCTTGGCTTTAAAGGTGGCTGGTTTCTTTGTGAAAGGATCGACCCCTTCGTGCTCCGGAACCGCCGGCTTGTTAACCACTGTCAGCTTCAACAGCCCGGGGATGATAATCTCACCCGGTCCTTTCTCGCCCAACTGACCCGCAACTACATCGTTCAACGTATCAAGAACTGCGGCTGTCTGTTTTTTGGTGAGTCCGCTCTTCTCAGCAATCGCTGCGATGAACTGCGACTTTGTCATTTTTTTACCTGCCATTGTTTGTCTCCTTTAATCATTCCCCTTCCGAGTGGATACCTCGATTTATACTCGAAAACCCCGGAAAACGCTAGTTTAGTTAAACTATTAATAAACTTTCTACTTCCCTAGTATACAGACAGGTAGCGCTCGAGTTCCCACTGGCTCACATAAATGCGGTACTCGTCCCAAGCCTGTCTCTTCGCGGCAATATACTGATCAAATAAATGATCGCCCAGCGTCATGCGCATCAGTTCATCGGCCTTCATTTCTTCGATGGCCTCGCCGAGTGAACCCGGCATCGTGATCATCTTGCCGCGGGCCGTCTCATCGAGATGATACAGATCTTCCTCGGCTGGCGCAGGCACCGGCAAGTCGCGCTTGATGCCTTCCAGGCCGGCCATCAGGATTGCCGCAAACGCCAGGTATGGGTTGGCTGCCGGATCTGGACAGCGCAGCTCGATGCGCGTGGCCGTTGCGACGCGGCTCTGGCTGACCTTGGGCACGCGAATGAGCGCAGAGCGATTGGTGCGCGCCCAGCTTAGATATACAGGAGCTTCGTAACCCGGGACGAGGCGCTTGTAGCTGTTCACCAGCGGCGCGATAATCGCGGAGAAACCGCGCGCGTGCGCTAGTTGACCAGCGATGAACTTCTTCGCCAGCATGCTCAGGCCGTACTGATCCGACGTGTCTGCAAAGGCGTTCACCCCATTGCTCCACAGACTCTGGTGCGTGTGCATACCGCTGCCGTTGATGCCCGCAATTGGCTTTGGCATAAAGGTGGCATACAGCCCGTTGCGCTCGGCGATGGCCTTCATCGTCATGCGCAGCGTGATCGCATTGTCAGCAGTGCGCAACGCCTTGTCATACTTGATATCTATTTCCTGCTGACCAACCGCAACCTCGTGATGCAGCGCCTCGACCGTAATGCCCAGCGCCTGCAACGCAGTCACCATCTGGCGGCGGATTGGATGCGCCAGGTCGATGTTGGCGTCAAAGTAACCCGCCTGGTCATGCGGCACGAGCGGCAGCAAATCGCCATTCGCGTGTGGCTTAAACAGGAAGAACTCAAGCTCCGGGCCTGTGTAGTAGTCATAGCCCATTTCCTTCGCCACGGCCAACGCGCGCTTCAAAATGTAGCGCGGGTCTCCCTCAAAGGGTTCATCGTTGGGCGTATATACATTGCAGATCACGCGGGCAGTGGGTGCGTCTGTATCCCACGGGATCACGGCGAAAGTATCGAGATCAGGGTGCAGTAGCATATCGCTTTCAGCGATGCGGGCAAACCCCTGAATCGACGAACCATCAAACCACATACCGTGCTTGAGAACGTCGTCAAATGCGCCAGCGGGCACGCCGACTGTTTTGACAATGCCCATGATATCGGTGAACTGCAGGTTGATGAACTCCACGCCAGCCTTGGCGATGATCCCTTCAACACGTTCAATATTTTCTTGACTGTGTTCCATATTTTCCTTGTCCTGGAAGATTTCGCTTAATCATACCCGTTAAAATCCATTAACCCGGCAACCGTCGCGTATGCGCGCATGTGCGCGCACCCCAAGTAGTAGCACCCTCCGACAGAGACTCAAGGCGACACCACGCCGGCGCGCTTCTTGAGTCTCTTCGCGCTTACGCTATCTCCGCATCTGCCTGATCAGCGAATGAATTGCCGTTATGCCGCAGCGATGCGCTCCATCTCAAGGTTATAGGCCTGCTGGCTGGCCTGAACCTTGGTGAACGCATCCTGGACAACGCTGCTGGTCTTGCCATACTCTGACTTCAACTGTGCAAAGCCCTTGGTTAGAATGTCCTGCGCCTTTGCGGTATCGTCGACGATTTGCTGCAAGGTGGCGACAGTGGTTGTCCAGCGGTTGAGCATGTCCATATAGTCCTGGACGGCGCTCACGTAACCGGCAGACGATGCTTGCGCCTGTTGATTCATGACCGCTTCAATATTGGATTCAGCCAACCCAACCGCCAGTTGGTTCATTTCCTGAAGTTGGGTGACAATGTCCGATTCCCAGCGGTACATGCCGACGGAAATAAAGAGTCCCAGAACCATAGCGCGACCGCCGGCCATGTTGCTCAGGTTGAGGTAGCGCCCGACAGCATTGTTGCCGGTGAAGATCATCGGCTTGAGCATGGAGAGGGCTTTGGTAATCAACGGCATCATCCCGTTGAGCCGGTTGATCTCGGCGTCCAAAGCGTCCTTATCGGCTTCCGGCTGATCTTTCTTCGCTCGCAATTCAGCCACATACGCGGGGAGTGACTTCGCCAGGATTTCCAATTCTGCCGTCTTGCTTACCAGAATATCGGTCGATTGATCTTCCTTTTCAGCCAACTGCTGGTTCAGGACGATGGCCTCAAACATGAGGTCATACTTCTCCTGCAACTTGGCGCGCACTTCGGCGATCGGAACCGCCAGGCTCTGGTACTTGCGCAAGGCGTCTTCAATGGCCTGACTGATCGCTTTTACCTTGCTAATGATCTGTTCGATGCGCAACTTCTGTTGCTGGACCTGCTGCATAAAGCGCGCGTCGACCACATTCTTGGGGATTTTGTTATTCACCTGGTCCATCAGCCGGGTAGCCTGAAGTGTCAGGTCGCCGACTTCGCCAGCATTGAGCGCCGTTGTGTTTTTGACGACCATGTCGAGCAGGCTCGTATCAAGTCCGATGCCGCGGGCATAGGTAGCCAGCCATTGAGAAGTAAAGTTTTTGCTGCGCACTGACGCTTGCGCCCAGGTGGTAATTTGTGCCAACCGACTAGCCGGTATATGTGTGCTGGCTTCATAAGTTGGTCCTGACACACTGAGCTGTAAGGTGGTCTGGGTTGTGAGCGCAGTCTTGGTATCCTGCCCGGCAGCGGTCGTTGGCGCCTGAGGAGCGGCATTTGCGAACGAATCGGGAAGTGCAGGAAGTTGATAGGTTTCCACGAGTGATTCTCCTTTATTGAATTACAAACGGTTGATTACAAGACCCCCGGAAAAGGGTATCTACTTGACTAAACTAACATGAATCTGGTTTCAACAACGAATAACTGATCGTCAACGGGATGTCCCTTACTGGCAAAGGTTGTCGCGTAAGCAGTCCAACAATTTCTGGATCATGTCTACCGATGGGAGATCGGTGGTAACGACATTCTGCGGCACTGAGACCAGCGGGAAAGCGGCTGGGTCGTTTGACGCACCCGTCAATGAGCGGAACCCATGTTTCTTCCAGGCAATCGCCTGGATGTCGGGGTCTTGCATGGCTTGAATCAGCCGCTGGGCATTGGATGTAAGCGGAATAATCACGTGCACGCTCTGGACTGTCGGCTCCGGATACATCATGTAAATTGCCGAGCCGTAGTTTGACTTGATGCCGTCCGGATCGGTAACGCTTTTCTCCAGTATCTGGCTTTCATAGGCCATCAACATCGGCGCAGAAAAACCCCGCGTGGAAAACCAGTTATTAAAAACATCTTCGCTGCCGGCAAATTGCAGACCCTGGAGATCCTTCAGCTTCTTGATGGCTGGCAAAATCGTGGACGCTTTATCAATAGAGGCCGGGGTGTAAGCGTCGCCACCGGCAATGTTGGCGTGCAGGGCGTAGGTCAGAAAACCGCTGTTCGATTTTCCGCCGTCAGTCGACTGAAACTTAATCGGCCCTTTGAGCGTCGAGGCTCCAAGATCGGTCCAGGTTTTGCCAGCCAGGATGACGTTTGTGTCCAGCTCATTCATCTTGATGATGAAATACTGGTCGCCGCGCTTTTCGGCGTATCCCTGCTTGACCAGCACATCACGAGCCTCGATTTTTACGTAAGCCACCAAGACTGAATACAACACCGGCACCGGTGAACCCTTGAACGATGGGTTGAGTCTCTGATACAACAATGAGGCGCTGATATTTGACGGCCACAGGCAATCAGTGTCTTTTAACTGGTCTGCGGGTAACGTGACCTGGTCCATCGATCCTTTTGTCTTGTAGACCACAGTCAGTTGATACTTGTCCGCCATGATTTTCGTTACATCAGGATCGCTGAGTAAGGGTTGCTTTTCAGAACCGATGAAACAAGTGACGGTGGTGGGTGTGACAGGTGTTGCTGTAGGGAGCGCCACGGCAGTCGGCGGTATCGTTGCCTGCAGGGTGGTCTGAAGCGTCGGCAGCAGTCCCACAACGGCAATGACAAGCACCAACAGCACAACCGGAATAATGACTTTCTTATTGTTCATGATTGTTTCGTCCCTCCCAGAGGAAGCACGTTTACCAGAGCACTGAGCATTCTGGCTCCAGTGGTCATGGAGAAAATCTCTCCGGATGAAACTCGCCTGGCTTCATCTTCGATAAACTCAAGATAGCCCTGCAATCCCCGGCGGTTTTCAGCAACCTTGCTGTCGAAATCGGCCACCAGCTCGGGGTTTTTGAGCAGCCTGACATGTCCAGGCACTAACTTGGCCAGTGCATCTACTTTTGAGCGAATATCGACCATGCCATTGAAAAGTGTTATCCCACTTTGTTCCAAAAGCACATGAATCACATTTTCATTCGTTATCGCGAGTGCTTTTGATAGGATGTCAATGTCAGAACGTATGGCTCTTTGATCACCTGCCTGTAGCCTCTGGAGATTGCTCAGTTGTTCTCGCAAAATAGCCAGATTCGGATTGACACTTTGGTTCAATATCTTGAGCCCCTGCACATAAAGTCGAGATGGCTCCGCGAGTGTTCGAACAATGACCCAGACGAGAAAGTAGGTGACGATCACGATCACCAGCTTGACGACCAGAGTCACCAGTGTAACAAGCACGTTGGTGGTCGGGAGAATGCTTGTGTCTATAAAGCGCCAGACACCAACAGCTGCAATCAGTGCGAGCACCCAGTCCGCCCAGTCCGGGATGATAAGCGGTGGCTTTTTGGTCTGCATTTTTTTCTTCCTTTACTTGTATCCGAGGGCGAACTTCATGGCTTCGCTGAAGTCGGCTGCAAGCAGCTTGTTTGTCTGATGATCGGTGCTATAAGCGTCTTTGTCGGTATAAATCACTGTGCCTTGAGTTGGATTGGCGACTGAATGCAGCTGAACACCATCGGCTTCATTGCTGAATCCAATAGCGATGACGGTGATTTTTCCGTCGAATGCTTTCTTGACGCTGTCAAGGAAAGCGGCTGGGCTACCTTCACTTTGTCCGTCAGTCATCAGGAATATGACGCGACGACGCTCTGGCATATCGGGGTGTAACGGCTTTCCAGAATCGGCTTTAGCGTATTGCAGCAAAGCTTCTTCAAGACATGAATAGATGTTTGTATTCCCAGAACGCGTATTGCTGGCTACATCGTTATAGAGGCTGCCAAGCGCGTCATAGTTGTCACCAACAACCACGGCAGACCGGTAATTGGGCCGATCGGTAAAGAAAAGCACCTGGGTGAGATCCTGCGGGCCAGTCAGTATCTGATACCTTTCGGCTTCGGCTTTGTCGAAAACGACTTTGATCGTTTGAACGACCTGCGACCAGCGCGAGTCCGGCTTGCCGGCGCCCATCGATCCACTCGTATCCAGACAATATATCGCGTCGACGGGGCGACGGAAGGATGTCTGATACAGCGACAAAAGGGTCGTGATAACATCCGCCGCCGGATACGCGATGGGCGCCTGGGTGATCGTCGTTTCAATGCCCCAGGCAGGATTAAACACGCTCGCGTCAGCAGACTTCAAATCCATTGGATTGTCACCGGCGCGCCAGCCGAGCCCCAGGAGCTTGTTGATGGCCTCGCTTGTTTTCAGGTACTTTTGCAGAGACAGGAAGAATGTTTCCTTGTCCTGCACGGCTTTGTCAGTCATGGGTTTGGAAGGGACAAAGGTCAGATAGCTGTCATTAAGGGCGATCTCATCGGGGTAGACAGCGACAAGTGGTTCTTTACCAGCAGCCACGAGTGCAATATTTTCCTGTATCAAGGTGCTTTCGTAGGTAAATACACCGTCACAACGATCAGGATTAGCGACACAATTATCGGTGACGTCTTTCGTTGATGGACTGGTATGGTCGATGAGACGGACGAATTCTTGAATTTTCGCTTGAATGGCCGGATCATTTACCTGGGCCATAGTCAGGGGCACGCCTGGCGCGTTGCCCGCTACAGCGGTATTCAGTGAAATGTATCCTGTTGCGCCGCTATTACTCTGTGTTGGATTACTCCACCAGAACTTGTAGCCGTTGATCTTGGCAGCGTTGAAGATATCGGTGACAGGTATGGATGCTTTACCTGCCCAGCCATTGGCAGCAACGATTCGCTTCCAGGTGGCAAAGACGGTTGGGGAAAGATACATGGACTCTTTGTCGCGCAGCACACCTTTGGTGTCGCCAATCGTAGGCCACACGCTGGAGGCAAACCAGAAACTGTCGCCCACCCAGCCATCGGAGTCGGCATAAGTGCCTCCCTGAAGAATCGTCTTCTGGTCAACCGAACCCTTTTTACGGTATTGGCAATCCCAGCCCTGCTGTGTGCACCAGGGTTGGACGATTGTCAACATGGTCGGCTCCTGTTCGGAACCGATGAAGATATTCAATTGTTTGTCTGAGGATATATTTGGCGCCGTGGTTCCCGAACCGACTCGGGAGAACGGCGCACAAGCGCCTAAAATCAGGCTGCCCAGCGTAACGCAGATGAGTAAATTACTATTCTTTCTCATGGTATCTTCACTTCAGTAACAGGCTTAACAGCAAATCGGAGCTTGCCGGATGGGGTTGTCTATCCAGCGAGGAACGGCCCGAAAGTAGGTTCAGCACACTTGCCTATTATATAGAGTCAATTCCATAAATTCTCTCGCCCGCAACCTTGGCGAAATCTTCCATTTGGAGTTGAACATCCTTCAAGGACAGGGTTTGTGTTCCCTCGGCTGTAGCGGCAGAGCGCCTGTCCACCTCAGCCCGAGGCTGCGGGGCGATCTTGCCCAACACTTGAATCAATGTGTCAATATCCTCCGCGCTGTTCTCGATGCCCAGGCTCACCCGGACGACGCCAGGCAGACTGAGCTGTGGGAACAAGGTCAGGATCAGGCCTTGAAATCGTTCCAGCCGTGGACCGACATTAAGCAGGCGCTTGATCAGCAAGTGAGCGCAGTGGCAACCAGAGCGCACACCGATGCCCCCTCGCCCGGCCAGTTCTTTCGCCACCCGGTTGGGTGCGATATCCTTCATGCCAAAGACGATCACACCGCCTTTTTGGGCGAACCTGGGCGAGTCCGGTTCCTTTATCCCGTAAATCCTGAGTCCCGGTATGCCCGCCAGGCCGCGTAATGCCCGCGCGGTTAATGCCTGTTCCTCCGCCTGGATCACGTCCAGACCGATCCGCTGCAAAAGCACGAGCGCCTTGCCCAAGGCGGCGATGCCGCCTGCATTTTCCTCACCGGACGATTGGATCAGCTCCAGTTCAGCGCTGCTGAAATGAAGGAGCCCCTTTCTTGCCAATAACACACCGCTGCCGAATGGGGCGTACACCTTATGGGCAGAAAAGGCCAGATAGTCAATCCCGCACTCTTCCACCATGGCCTTGCGGTGGGCGACCAGCTGTGCCGCATCCACCAGCAGGCGCGCCCCATAGCGGTGCGCGATTCGACCGATCTCCGCCAGGTTGTTGAATACGCCCAGGACATTCGAAGCGCCGCTCATTGCCACCAGCTTGATGCGCTTCTCCCCATGCTGGCCCTCCTGGTTGTATGCGCGCAGAAGCGTCTCAAGCTCGTTGATATCCACAAAACCTTCGGCGTCCACCGACAACCGGATCAGGGAAAAGCCAGGAATCATGCGCCACGGCAGCTCGTTCGAGTTGTGTTCAAGGAGCGTATTCAGCACGACCGGTTCGATGCCTGGCTCCGATTCATTGCGCAAACTCTCGGCCACCAGGTTAATGGCGTCGGTGGTGTTCGCAGTAAAGATCACATCATAGGCTGTCAATGGCGCACCCAGTACCCTGGCGCAGATGGACTTGACCTCCTGGATGATTTCTTGCTGTGTTTGCCTGGATTGCTCCCATGTCTGACAAACAGCGTCCCATATCGGCGTGAATGTCGGTGTGCTGGCGCCGTTGTCCAGATTGATAAAAGGCCTGGCGCCTTCCATCGTCGGGACACGCATGCCACGACCAATCAGCCTCTGCCTGAGTTGAGCCAACAGCTCTTGGCCTGAGTATTTTTCTAGTTCATCGTGGGACAGGATTTCAGTGGCTGTCAGCTTTTCAGTGGTTACACCCTGAAAAGCATCTTTTCCAAAATGCTGTATCAGCCGTAGTGCCTTGGCAAAGGCAATAATGTTGATGATCGCGGGTGTGCCAGCCTCAAATTTATCCGGCGCCTTAGCCCATATGACCCAATCCGGGGAGACAAGTCTGGCCGTCCCTCCGCCCGTCTGAAAAGGAGCGCCTTTGGGCAAGGCTTTTTTCTCGACGGCCAATGCCCTTACACCCAGTGACAGGCCGATGTCCTGGCTTGAAACACATTGATAGCTACCGGGCCTGAGTTGCGCCTTGAGCAACTCTGCTCTCCTGGGTGCACAAAAGATGACCACGTAGTTGTCTTTGCTCAGCCCCAGGTATTCCAGAACAATTTCCCTGGCCTTTTCGTATAAATGCGTAGACGCCAGCGAGTTGTGCCCGCTGCCGCGGTGGACGTTGGAATATGTCTCCAACGCCGCATGCACCCCTCTCTCCAGATCCGCAAACGCTTCAGCTTTTTCAATGTCCTTACAAACCGGTTTTCCCGCCTGCTTGAGCTTAGGAACATCCAGTGAACCGCTTCTTGTTTCAACAATTGATTTCATTTGTGCGACTCCATTTGGGCCATTAGGTAACTGCGCGTTATTGTGGCAGGTTGTTGTGCATGTGTGCCTTTGAATAAAAGCCAAACTCCGATGACCAACCGACAATATCCATAGACTCGAGTGCGAGTTGGCACAGCAAAAGCACATTTGCGGATTTTACCGCGGTGACATAGTTCTGGCTGACTCGTAGGAGATCAAAAGCCGATATTCGACTGACAGCCCAGAAGGAATGGAAGAGCGACTCATAAGCCATTATCTGGGTTGGTAATTTTCCAGGAAAGAGTCCATCGAAAATGGCTGGCCGTGGCCGGGATAGATGGTTTTTATGCCCAAGCTCTTAAGTCGCTGAATACTGGCGCGCATTTCCGTCGCGTCGTCGACGATGGAATGCGCGCCCGGTTTGCTCATATTCCAGAGCAGGTCACCGCAAAACAGATCACCTGCACTGGTCAGGATGCCTATGGAACCTCTGGAGTGCCCCGGCAGATGAATCACTTTCCCGTCGAATCCGTATGCGGACAGATCGTCCCCGTCGTCGACGCATACATCGGCGCTGAATCGCTCGAAGTTGCCAAACCTGAAGAACAACGAAAGCACGCCAAGGATGATTCCGCCAAGGATCCTTTCGTGTAAAGATCTCTTTCTTCTGCTCAGGCTGGAATCGCCGCGTTCAATCACACCGGCTTCGTAAGGGTGAATAGCGATTTTTGCCCCGTAGTTTTGGCGGAGATACGCGCCATTGCCGGTATGGTCAAGATCGGCATGCGTTATGACGATGAGTTTGAGATTGCCAGGTCGACAACCTGCGCTATCGAGTTCTTTTACGAGCTCAGCGCGCTTATTAGCGAATGCCGTATCTATCAGGAGGTAGCTGTCTGCGGCTTTTAACAGGTAGCAATTAGTGACGCCCATGTTGATGATGCCTGCTTGCATTGGAAATGTGATGGTCTTAATCTCTTGTGGCATGGTTATCTCCTACAAGTTTAATGAGTCTGATTGTGCTGCCTTTTGTCTGCTCCACAGCTCCAACATCGTATCTGGAGTGCCAAGTAGTATATTGGCTTCGGTCGGATCGCCTGCTTCGTGCACGCTCACCTTGTCGCAATAGCGAAAGAAAGGCAGCGCGGCTTGCAACTCGCGCCGCCGGCCCAGCCTGGCCATGAGATCGGCGGCCCAGAATGGCATAGGCATGAGGCGCACGCCGGGGTGGGCAATGGCGATGTAGTGCTGCAAGGCAGAGCGCATCGTGCGCAAGTCAGGGCCGTAGATAAACAGGCTTTTGCCGGCGACAGCTGGGGTCGCATAAGCTGTGGCGACCATGCGCGCATAGTCATCGGCAGCGATCCAGTGCCAGGATTTCGTCTGCGGGCCAAAAACGAAAGCCTGCTGCCCATGGATGAACCTGTCTAATGACTCCATAAACCAGCTGGCTTTGAAGATAGTATAGGGCAGACCGGACGCCTTGACGGCCTCCTCGGCCTCAAACCGGGCGCGCGTATCGGCGAACCAGCAGTTTTCCTCGATGACCGACGCACCCGACAGGTAGGTAAAGCGTCTGACGCCGGCGCCGAGGGCTGCTCGCACCGCATTAACGACTGCGATGCGCTCCAAATCGGGTGACGAGTCGCCATGCAGGCTGACATGCACGCCCTGGCAGGCGCGCATCGCTCCCGCCAGCGAGTCAGGCACAGTGACATCACCGGCGACGATCTCGTATTCCACACCGAATCGCCCGCGCGCTTTGTCTGGCGAGCGGGTCAGGATGCGCACGTGATAGCCACCGGCGCGCAGCCGGCGCGCAACGGGCTCGCCCAGCATGCCCGTGCCACCGATGATGAGAATCGTGTCTGCCATAATGCCTCCAGGCGACGCAGCTAATCTGACGGGTAGAAGCGCATAAACGCCATGTATTTGCCAATGTCCATCAGTTCCTGGATCGGAGCATCCAGTGAAACACCCATGAAGCCTTCAAACATGCCGGGGCGCTCGCGGCGATAAACGTCCAGCACCTTTTGCAGCCGTTCGGGCGTATCCACCGGCGCCGGCTCGGCGCGCGCTGCGATCACCTGGCCGTCAATCTCCAGGGTCACGCGCGGGTTTGCCAGCGCATTCATGTGCCAGTGCGATTTGCCGCCCATATTGAGGGCAAGGTAGGTGTTGCCATCACGCGCAAAACCGATGGGCACGGCATGGCTGCGGCCGGTTTTGCGCCCGGTGGTCGTGATGATCATGTTCTGTTTGTTAAAAGATGGAAACAGGCGGCGGCGCAGCAGCCAGACCTGCGCCTGCAGAATCCATTTCGGCTGATAGGGTGGTTTTGCATAACGTGGTTTCATAGGATTACCTCACAGAAAGCTGGCTCATTGATGGCTGGGGCGAAACTACCGCCCACGAGCAAGGTGAACTCATTATTACTTATCATGTGCATTCTCTGTGTCGTGTGCAATGCCTGTCATGACGGTGAGCAGTGGCGAATCCGCTGATGCTCATCACGGCGCCGGTGGCAAACAGCGCCAGCGCGCACAACCCGCTGACACGTATGGCCCAATCGCGCACTGCAACTACTCCGGCGCGAAATTGACCGGCACGGGCTTTCTCTATGTTCACGTCCCGCCACTAGCTACGTTTTTGACAGCTGTTCGCATTGCGAGCATGCATTAATGCTAAGCCTTGTATGTTAAGGATATGTAAATAGTGTGGCACTGCCGACACTGACGGGAAAGTTGTCATAACGGGAGATAAGGTAGGGTCGGGGCATCATCGAATTTCCCGGCAGAGTCAGGAGAGCCAAAATAAAATGAACCCGCTGGGTTTGACTCCAGCGGGTTCGTTTTTGTAGCCACAGGTATTTTACCTGTAGCTACGCAGTTCTGGATAACGTAAAAACTACGATGCGTGGCGGTCCGCGAGCGACAATGGAGTTGCCATGTGAAACAACGTGCTACGATAAGACAGCGACAAACAACAATGTGCTTGATGGAGTGTGATGTGTCGTGATGAAACAACGACGGTGATCAATTTAGAGCGATGGATGGCATTGTGCACCGATGGGAGTCCGATGAATACTGATGTGTATTGTGATAATGATTGCGGCGAGCGACTATGTTCCGATTAGACAGAAACTGCGTAGCTACTTGAACGGAATACTATCATCCCAGTATGGCGACTTCAAGTGACGGGTGACTGATGTTTGCATGACAAATGTCATTTCATTGGTCAGATTGGCTAGTTGGCTAGAAGGTCATGACAACGCGATAGGTATCTGGACTGATGGCGCGCTCGAAGGCATAGTCCACCTGTGGGAACGCCACACGCTCACTGACAAACATCCCCGTATCGACTTTGCGTGACGCGATCAGCGCCACTGCCTGCTGGAAGCTCGAATTGGTGTGGCTGAATGATCCTGTCACCACCCACTCGTTATAGTGGATCAGGTTCGGGTCGATCTGGATCGGCCCCTTTGGGTGCACCGACCCATACAAACACAACCACGCGCCCTTCGCCATGCCCTGGAGCGCCTGCTCTATTGCTGGCGCGCCGCCTGCGGTGAAAAAGACCGCATTTGCCCCGTAGCCGTCGGAGCGCTCGCGCACAAAATCTGACAGATTCTTGTGCAATGGATCCACAACCCAATCTGCGCCCGCCTGCAGCGCCATCTCCTGACGACGCAGATCCGGTTCCGCCATGACGATGCGCACACCGCGTTGCTTGAGCAGTTGTGCGTGCAACAACCCCATGATGCCCGCGCCCTGCACCACCACCAGATCGCCAAAATGCAGCGGGGGCGTCTGTGCGCTGCGGATCACGCAAGCCACTGGCTCAGCCAGCGCGAGCTCGCACAACCGGCATTCCCAGTCGGCATCGTATGTGGGCGGCAGATCGGTCGTGTAAACCTGGTAATCCTCTGCCGCGACGTACTCGCTCAAGCCCGCCGGGCCCGGAGTCTGCTCGCCAATTCGGCTTTCCATGTTGTGTATACACAGATTGTCCATGCCGCGACGGCAGTAATAACAAGTTCCGCAACGGGTCAACAACGCCAGACAGACGACATCCCCGACTCGCGCCCTGGTCACTGCCCGCGAGCCGACCTCGACCACTTCGCCAGCCACCTCGTGCCCGCCCAGGAACGGATAACTGTCGGGTGAACTACCCTTGTAGAAGCGCTGCTCCAGCGTGCATAGTCCAACCGCGCGCGTCTTTACAAGCACTTGCGAGGGTAGTAATTCAGGGCGCGCGACATCGTGTATTTCGAGTTTCTGTGGGCCGGTAAAGACTGTGGTTTTCATTGTTCCTGCATTATAGGAGAGGGCAACGAACTCGACGCGACACGCGTCACAAGTCCATAAATCGGTACAATAACGAGCAATGCCCGTATCTCATATGCGAACACAATCAACACGATTCCAGCTTGCCTTCGCGGCGTTGCTGACCATCCATGCCATTATCAGCATCATCTATTCATTCTCCACACCGTTGTGGGAATCCTATGATGAGACGGGACACTACGCCTACGCTCGATACATTGCAATTCATCACGCGCTGCCGCCGGCAAACGCAACACTGGCGCAATACAACGAATCTCATCAGCCGCCCCTATATTACGCGCTCGTCGCATTACCGATCAGTCTGATCGACACATCCGATGATGCGCAGCCCCGTTTTGCAATTGGCGGCGGAGTATATGTGGTGCCCGATGCGCAGATAGACGCGTTTCCATATCGCGGCACTGCTTTGGCGTTGCGGTTGGGTCGCATGGTCTCAGTCATCCTCAGCACACTTACCGTCGCCATTGTGTGCTTTACCGTCAGGACGGCATTGCCACAGCGCGCCGATATTGCGCTGCTGGCGATGGCAATCAGCGCTTTGTGGCCGCTCACACTCTTTCTGGGCGGAACAATTACGAACGATATCGGCATGACGTTTTTTGGCGCGTTGACCCTGTGGACTATCGTTCGACTTTGGGCCAAACCGCCGCAACAATCAAGGCGCAGGGTTTATTTCGCGTTGGCGCTATGCCTGGCCGGCGCAGTGCTGGTAAAGGATAACGCCATCTCATTGCTGCTGTTTGCGGTCGTCGCCGTCGGCTTGCTGATCGCCCGCGATGTCATCGCGAAAAGATCCGCGCGACTGCGTGATCTTCTACTTCCATTCATCGTTCTGGCCGCGTTGGTGATTGCGGGCGGCGTCGTATCTGAAGGCAGGTCATTGCGCCAGTTCTCCTCGACAATCGGGTACGCCGCATTTGTGGCAACCCCTGATATGGCGCAGATAGCGGCGCCTAACCCCGTGGTCTCCACATCTATTCTGGATAGAACTGTTTTCCTCGTCACCAACTTTGCCAACTACTTATGGCGGTTGGTTTTTGAGACGATGTTCGGAACATTCGGGTGGGGACTGGTGCGCATGCCGGCTGCCTGGTATGACATGGCGATTGCGGGAGCGTTGATCGCAGCGGGCGGTCTCGTTCTCGCGCTGGTGAAGCACAAGGATCGCTGGTTTCCATTGCTGATGGTGCTCATGCTTTCCACGGTTGCGCTGGCGCCGACCATACGAACATTGGCCAGCGCAAACCTGAGCCTGGTGAACGGGCGATTCCTTCTGCCGGGGCTGGGCGCGCTGACTATTCTGCTCGCTTTCGGCCTCGCGCATTTACCACGCCTCATCGCGCGCGTGAGCGCCGCCTACGTCCTCGCCGGCATCGCACTGGTCGCGGTCATGTCGCCGGCGCTGGTCATACAGCCGTTCTACCAGAAGCCGAAGATGCTCGATCCTGTAACCATCCCGGACGGCATCCAATTCCCACTCGATATGACGTACGGGGGAGCTATTCGCCTGTTGGGGTACTCGCTTCCGGTGCGTAAAACCTACCTCGGCGACATCGCTACCATCAGGCTGTACTGGCGCGCGCTACAACCGATGTCGAAAGATTTTGGCCTGCGCGTGGAGAACTTCACCGCGAACGGTGTTTCGCTGCAAAATGGTCTGGACTTCACGCCCGGACGCAGCGTCTATCCCACTTCATTCTGGAAGGTTGGCGACACCTTCAGCGAGGACTACTACCTGCCGTTGAGATCAACAGCGCTGGCGCCGACCACCCTGGTATTTAAGGTTACGTGGTTTGACCCGGCAGGCGGCAATGTTCTGGCGTCGGACCTTGCGCCAACGTGTCAGAACGGGCAGACCTGTGAACCTAAGTTTGGTCAATTGCCAGTTGGGCTGGACTCCAGTGCGGCCAAGCCGTGGGCCAACCTGCCAGCCCTGTTCCGGCTAGGCGCCGCCATCGACCTCGTCCAGGTTGCGATCCCTGCTTCTGTTCAGGCCGGGCAGACCATGACCGTGTCGCTGGTCTGGCGCGCCGGCGCAGACGGCCTGCCCGCACTCACCACATTTGTGCATTTGCTGGCCGCCGATGGCGCCCCAAAAGCGCAAACAGACTCACCGCCGCGAAACAACACTTACCCGGTGAATCTGTGGAGTAAGGGAGAGATCATTCCCGATGCCTATGTCATCCAGCTAAACCCTGGATTGCCGGCAGGCAGGTATCACCTGGCGGCCGGCATGTATGATCCAAAGACTGTTGAGCGCATACCGGCGTTTGACGCGAGTGGCGCAGCACTGCCCGATTATGCGATCCCGTTGGGCGTAATTGACGTCAAATAATATGGCTGCGCACAAGTCCACCTCGCGCTGGGAAAGGTGGTAATCACGGCTACATCAACTTCATAGCTTCGTCTACCGACGCGCCGTGATGCAAAATCGCCGCGACCGCAGCAGTCATGCGGGTTGTATCCGCCGCCTGCCAGATGTTGCGCCCGACCGCCACGCCAGCGCCGCCGGCATCCACTGCGCTCTTGATCTTCACGAGCATGTCGCGCTCGCTGCCCTGCTTCGCGCCGCCGAGGATGACGACCGGCACATAGGTCGTCGTGACCACGGCTTCAAAGCCATCCACGTAGGGACACTTGATGATATCGGCGCCAAGCTCCGCGCCGATGCGCGCGGCCGCGTTGATGCTCTTCAGTGTGCGGAACTCCGGCCCGCTGTCGAAACCGCCGGGAACCATTTCAGCCAATACGACCATGCCCATCGCGTGCGCCGCCTCGACGGTGCGCGTCAGGTTGAGCAACGTGATCTCCTCATGTGCCGACCCTGGATAGGCGCACACCGCGACGGCATCCGCGCCAAGGCGCAACGCCGACTCGATGGTGAACTGGATGCTGCTTGGCCCGGTGGCGCTGCCTAGAAACGTGCTGCCGCAAAGCGTACAATAAGGACATCATGACAATACGCAGACTCCATCACATTTTCAAATCAGATGGCCGCGGGCTCATCGTCGCCATGGATCACGGGGCGCTTGAAGGCCCGATGAA
>Ga0118677_10005685_pt1 | contig 21649 bp, 9 predicted proteins | sample AliMusrvi5mmetaG_FD_86154 | JGI IMG/M metagenome (GOLD analysis project Ga0118677, IMG submission 86154)
AAATTGGCATCCAGCAGCGTGCTCGCGACGCGCGATGGCGATGCGAGTTCCACCGGCGCGCTCCAGTTGCCATGAGTAAACCGGCATGTGCCGCGCAAAATTTTTTGCGAGCTGTTGAAGCGATACTCGAAATTGCATCGCGGCGCATTGCCGCTGCTGTCGTGCGCCGTCACGGGGTGATCAACGTTCTGGTAAACTTTCGTGGCGAATTTCAGATAGCCCCAGCGGCCGTTGTATGTGTGGATTTCCGCGCCGTCGTATTCCGTGTGCGCGATGCCGCAGCGATTGATGAAACGCGCATAATTCACTGCCATCTCATCGAGCAGTGTCGAGTCGTTGTCGGGAACATAATTCTGCCCGTAGGCAACGACGAGTCCCTGGCCCTCAGCACCGCTCGCGTGTTCCGCTGCCTTCGTCAGAAGGTGACCGCGCTGGCAATTCTTCAATGTCCACGTTCCGTTTGCCGCGGTTCCGACCGACCCCACGCGCACAATCTCGTCTTCGATGCGGACGTGATCGTGTTCGTAGAAATGCGGCAACAAAGGCGGATACGTCGCGCCAGGGTCCGGCCGGAAAACCAGTTCCGGATCATTCGATGATGTAGCCTTTGCGAGCGATCCACGCACCCAGCCCGCAAGCCTCCGATCCGGTTTCGCGCCGACATACTGTGGATCCGTGCGACCGACGCCGCCGCTGACGTAATGCAGATTCAACCGCATGCCTTTCGCACGAAGTGACTCCGAGAACGCGCGCAGATCATCCACTTTATACTGACAGTAAATCCGGATTTCCTCGCCCACCACATAAGCGCTGATGTAGGATTGCCGGTATTGATAACCGTCTTTGGTCTCTTCCCTGACGATCTCTTCCTTGAAATCTCCTTTGTTCGGATCGTAGTCGGCCCACACCTGCGTGACTAACTGCGGCACAGCCGCTGGAGGATCTGAGGCGTGCAGCGAGGCCAACGGTGACAGCAGCAAGTAGGTGAGGAGCGTGAGCGTGTATTTCATCTTGATTCTCCTACATACACAAGACAACCGCTGTGCGCGTCATGGGATTACCTCCGATATCTTTCTTGATTCGAACCCCAAATCTTCTCCCTCATGGAGCACCACGCCGATCTGTTCGAGCGAACCGTGCCGGCCATTATACCAGAGCAGCCATTGTTTGCCGTCGAAGATGGCATACGGTTTGTAACAAGCGTCGTGATCCCATTTGTCCTTGCCAGGAGAGATGATCGGGTTGGCGGGTTGGCGCTGCCAGTTGGTGATGCCATCCTTGCTGCGGGCGAGGCAGATCCGCGCCGTGGGCTCATCCTGGAAGCCGATGTAAAACATCACATGCCAGGCGCCGACTTTCTCGACCTGACAGGCGGTCACCTTATGTTTCTCCCACGGGTTCCTGGGTTCTGCGCAATAGATCGGGTTGCCCTCCTGCTTTTTCCAGGTCAAACCGTCAGGGCTGGTCGCGTAACCGACAAACACCAAGGTCATACAAGACATGGTCAACCTAGTCATTTTGTGATCCATTTTTTCAGGTTTCATGTTGCCATCGCTCTCTTCTTGTCGAGTGCATTACTTGCTTCCCTTTAGTTTGCCGCTGGGATTGACATACCCCATTTCAATGAGTTGCAGCATCAAATCAGAAACCATCTCACTGGTATAGGGATTCCCCCGCCATTCAAATCCCTGCTTGCGTTCCAGCCAGGGATCTGAAATCGCCTCGGTCATGGCCCCCTTGTACGGGCCGTCAGCAACCTGCACGTAGAAATTGAGTTGCATCACCCGATTCTTAAGCTGTTCGAAAAGCGGGTTGGCGGTTTTCCTGAATAAGCGGTCCAGGCATTGAATCTTGCGATTGCCATAGCAATATACAGAGTACTGGTTGAAGTGCTGCTGTTCGCTGTGAGCGCCTTGTGTGGGACTCTTAACCCAACTGAGTTGTTTCGGGCACCAGTACAGCAAGCCATAATAAGCATTGGCCACGGCATGGTCGAGGCTTTCCTTGTCACCCGTCCGGTCGTGCTTGTCCAGCCAGTACTCCACAACGGCATAGACGCTATCCTGCTCGAAATCGCCGGGCGGCAGATCCGGATGCATTCCGGTGTACCAGAAACGGCCTTCAACTCCCTGGCGCAAAAATCGCTCCATATCGGCGCATAATTTCAGATACCTTTCATCCCCGGTGATCCTTGCAATGATTGGGAATCCTACCAATGCCCGGCCACAGACTACGGAGAACGACTTTTCGCCGGTCTTGATGTCGACGCACTGTGGCAATCCGCCGTCCTGATTCTGCTGGGACTTCACCCATTCGAGCGAGGCGATGGCGGCCTTGTACCAGTCCTTCCGGTCAACGCCTTCCTTTTCCTTCACCCGTTTCCAGGTCTGCAAGATGTAGCGCGCCATCCAGACGTTGATGTCCACCTTGTAACCGTCATGGCCCCAGTCCAGACTGCAGAACACCGGATCCGCCCGGTTGAAATACCAGCTCGTATGGAACACGCCACTCGGCTGCTGCCCCTTGATGGCAAAGTCGATCTGCTCGAAGGCGCGGACCCGCCACAGTTTGTCGCCGGTGATCTCATACTGGCGATACTCGTAGTAGGCAACGAACGGATTGTTGCCGACATAAACAAACGGCGTTCCCTTGTGATGCTCGTATCCGACGCCCGGTTTCCAACTCTCCATGTTTCGTCGGCCATCCAGGGCGAGCGTGAATGCCTCCTGCGGCGTGCGCACCTTGAGCGAATCATCCACCTTGTAGTTGTTAACCTTGATCCACGCCTTCATGATCCCGGTGATGGCCCCGGCGAATTCACCCGCATCACTCAGGAACAATTGGACAGGCATATCATACTTTGTCCCGGCGACCAGGGAACCGCCACCGCAGCGGAATTGCGGAGCGGTCCGGCGGTTGGCAAAATGAAACCCTGTCTTGCCGGTCCATGTGTTAGGATTGAGGTAATCGGAGCGGCTGTCGATGGCGAACAACGCCACCAGCGACTGGTCCGGGCGGTACACCAGCACGCCCGGCACCCCGCAATAACGCATGGGTGTCATGGCCACCTCCTCGCTGTTGCCGGCCCACGGATAGCTTTGCACACGCCAGTCGTTCGCGAAACCATCATGATACGTCACGCACACCTCCCAACCGGTCAGATCCTTATCCACCGACCATTTCGGAGTGAAGCTCACCGCCGGCAACTCATCGTGCAGACCCACATCCATCGTCCATGAAAGATTTGCACCGTCAATCTCCTGCCGGCCGGACAACCTGGCTGTTAGCGCGTCGACTTTTCCTCCCTGCGACGCCGCCAGCCAGCGGACTTCACCGCTCTTCACATTGCGCATGACCAGCAGGCCCTTGGTGGCCGCTTGTTCCACAGGCTTGCCATGGAGCGACAGCGTTCCCAGCACCCAACCGGCAGGCGTCCGTTGCAATTCCCACTTCACGCCGCTGCGGTTCTCAAGCACCATCGTCGCGTCATTCGGCACGCTGTGGGTTTGCGCAAACGCCGGGGGTGCCAGCAACATCGCGGCGACGCCGCACAATCTAACGTATTTGTGTTTCATGAATGGTTTGGCAATGGGTGATGGTCACTGAACAGCCCGCTGACTGACGGATGATCCTGCACCCATCCGGCCGAACCCATCATCATCCATCCCAGCGGGATCCAAGACATACAACTGATTTTCATTTTCTTCTACCTTAGTGATATATTTATCCCTTATGGAGTCAGGTAACGCGACCTTTCGCGCTTGGACTCCACGTTCTTTGTAAATCGCCTCAAGACGTCATCGAGCAACGCCTTGAGGTAGCCGCGGTACCACTCCCGCAGTTCCGGCACGCTCGGATCCATCATCCACGGTTGCCCTATCGAGTCTGGCCCCTTCCAACCGGGAAATGTCTTGCCGGTTTTGTCCTTCAGCATATAGTCCTTGTGAAAATTCGGCGAACCGCCGTCACTGTTCGTGCCGTCGGCGAAATAGAGTAGCACCCGGAAGCCGAGATCCTTCGCTAACTTCAAGCGCCGGTGCATCTCCGCCAAACTCATCGGCACCTTGAACGTACCGGGGAATGCCGTCCACTCCTTGAGCAGATTACCGGTCTTGTGGTCGTATGCGTATTGCTGAAAATAGTCATACCAACCGTGCTGGCAAACCGCGCAGCTCCCCCGGTTCTTTGCCGGTATCCGGTCCGCGAGAACCTTCAAATCCTTGAACCACCCTTCGCCCTTTTCCGACAGATAGTCATAGTATACCAGATGGATCCCTTGCGTCCAAGGCGCTCCCGGTTCAATTTCCGGTATTGTCCTGTAGAAGTTTCGCAATGTGCCGTCGATGCCATTGCGGTGAAACTCCAGCGCCAGCGTGCGACGTTCAGACCGGACCGGCGCCACCGACCCCATGTAGGTGGTGCAAACCGTAACGCGCGTGCCTGATGTTATCGACTCCGCCTGAAAGAAACTTCCACCGTACGGATCGGCGGCAACGGACAGTTGCGGGTCGTTGTCACCAAAACTCAACCCCACCACCGGCATGCCCAGAGATGCGCATTGAACGGGGCCTTTCGCGGCATTGCCCAAATCGAACCGTCCGGCGCCGCCGACATCCGGCAGGATCGGATACCTCTTGAAATAGCCGTTTCGTTCAGGCAGGCCCATCTGGCGGGCCGGTTCGCCTTGGACATCGAAGCCACAAACCGTTTCGACATCGGCTGTCACGGCTTCATCAAAGGTAAACGCCGTATGAGCCAGCAAAACATCCTCTTGTGATTTCGCCGACTGCGATACCTTGAGCGTCCCGCTACCGGTGATCGTGTGACCACCCTGGTTTAGGCTCAGTTCGTACTCCAGAACGGCTTCACCTTTCTGAAACGAATGATTCCGCAGTTTGACTTTGAACGGCAACCTGGTGTTGTCGCCGGGAATTGTCAGCGTCAGTTGCGGCGTCTGGATACTAACCGCGCGCCCTGCGCTGGCTCGCCAGGACAGCGTGGAATCATTCTCAAGAATAAGTTGCCCCTCGTTAGAAAACGTCGACGACGGCTGGGGATTATTCTTGGGCGCGTCCGCGGCGAAACAGTTCAGCAGCCCGAACGGCAAACAGAGAATATAGACAAGTGTGCTTTTCATCACGATCTGGCCCTTTACTGATTCGTTCCGGCTTTGGCAGCTCCCTTTAGTCTTTTGATATATTCTTCCTGCTCCTTGATAACCCATTCTTCCCCGCCGCCCTGCTCATGGGAGGGATACCAGCCGGTTGAGTTTTCATTCGCATCCCTCACTATGCATGCTTCAACAAGTTCCGCCATCTTCCTGTAACCTGGCTCATTCCTGTCCTTCCATCCCTGAATCTGCCCCCATCCGCCGGCCTTGACAGCAAGCGGAGCACAGAGAATCCGGCTTTCATCCGGCTGGGCGAGATTAACCAGTGCTCTTTCCGGCTGACCTGCGAGCTCGTCGCCGAACAACTGCTTCACATGTTCCCTCAACTTGCCTAGCGCCTTATTGTTGAACCTTCTCTGCTCCACCTTATTTGGGAACAGGTCGCCGTAACACTGGGCATTCAGATCAAGCCAGTCGACAATCCGATGAAAACCATCCTTATCCAGATCCAGTTTATGATGCCCCTTCAAGAGCATTGCAGGCACACTGTTGCCATTCGCATAATATTCAAAGGGCCTGCTGATATTCACTTCCAGCGAGCCCATGAATCCCTTATCCCCCAGTTGATGCCGCCCGCGATTTATAAGCGCCGCAGCGGAACGCGGCCAGGTAAGATTACCGTCATGCACCAGGTTGACATCCTTCTCCGTCTTCTCAAGCCCGTGACACTTGATGCAGTAGCGATCAAGCACTGGCTGAACCGTGCGCATGAAACTCAAGCCGCCTTCGTAGCGCGGGCCGGCTGGCGGCGTGAGATCGTTCACCTGCTCCCTGAAAAGACTGGACTGCGATGCCTTCTCCGGACTAGTCCCTGACTCCTCATGACAACCCACACAGCTGCGAACCTCTCCTTTCTGAAGATAGAACAGGCTTCTCTCAGTGAGGATGGCCATCCCGTTCTCATCAAGAATCTGCAACTGGAGCGAGGTTTCCGCCGGAACCCTGAAAGAGGCGGAGCCATCCGCCGCAACAGGCACTGTTCCTAGCACCTTCTTCGGCAACTCAACCCCGACCGTCATGCTGCACGGAGCGCGATTCGCCCTGGGCTGAACACCCAGCGCATTCACCCGTATGGCCTTAATCATCCCCGGCTTTATCTTCTTCTCAGGATCATTCCGTGTCAGGTAGACATTCTGCACATACAATGTTCCATAGTCGGGGGCTTTAGATGAAAGCATCGACGGAATCACCGGCGGACTGTTTCTCTTGCGTACTGGAAACGGCGAAAATGACGCCACTGCCGGATCCTCATAAATCAGCTCCCGGCCGCCAAGCGTATCAATCAGGTAGATCGCACGATCATTTTCCCGCAGTTCCGTAACCGTATGATTTGCGCGCGAAACAAGAAACAGGTCTTCCGTTATGGCATAGGGATGACTGAAATGTTTGTCCGGCCAACCGTGCGACTCCGAATAGGGAGTTTCCGGGGTTAGATGCGTCACAGGCTCCTCGCCATTCTCACCCTTCTTCACATCAAGCATAATGGTGGTCCCGGTATTGTAACTGTGGTGACCCAGCGCCGTGGCCACAATCTTGTCCGACCCGGGAATCGCCGACGCCTCAAGAACCTCCATCGGGTCAATGGTGTCATTTCCGTAATAATGCGCCACCATCGTTCCATCAGGCCGGCACGTCCAGAGTTTGTGGAAAAGCATCTCGTGCCGGTTCGTGTATTCCCAGCGTGTAAATATAATACTGCCGTCATTGAGCACGGAAGGTTCATATTCATTCTCATTGGCAAACGACATCTGCGTGATGTTATCACCGTTCGCGTCGCATTTATACAGAACCCAGGCCGGATTGTAACGCCCGCCATGGCACCGTCCGAACGACTGGGACCGCGTAGAGATAAAAACGAGATTCCCGTCCGGCATATAGCACGGATCGTTATCCTCGATCACAACCGTCGCCCGGTCATGCCAAGTCTTAAATGGATCACGTTCCGTGCCCGTCAATTGGCGTACCGCCGATCCGTCAAGCGCCGCCTCGTAAAGCCAGAACCGTTTGCGCTCCTTACTGGAATGGTCGCAGAATGCAAAGACCACCTTGTCGGCATCATAATTCATGTCCGGATTTCGCACCGCACCCACAGGCAGCTTATCTTTCAAAATCGCCTCAGCCTGCGGATTATTCTTCCAGTCGGTAAGAATGGTCAGTCCTGGCCCCGGCCTGCTGTGAATGCCGAGATGCTGATCGCCATTATGACATTGAGTCGTTGGTGGATTCCTGTTGATCAGGATCTTATCGAAATCCAGGGCAGGATGCGACATGATAATCTGCCGGCGTAGCGCCCTCACCTCAAAATAGAATTCGGCACGCTTGCCATCCTGCACCTGCTTGCTTTCCCAGCGCTGGCGTAGCACCGCCAGCTTCGCCGCCAAATCCGGAATCTTCTTGGACTTTTCAACCAACAACACCGTACGCTCAGCCAGATCCAACGCCGCTGCGATATCCTTTGGATTGTCCGGATTGACCATCCGCTTCCAATGTTCAACCAACTGATTATTAAAATCCGCAACACCGGCAGCGAAACATCTTCCGGGCAACGCCATGATCGCAAGCAGACACAATACAGCGATCGAGAAACCAGGACCGCCCCCGTCTTGGCTGACAATATTTCTTCCAGAATTCACAGGTTGTTGCAGGAGCGGTTTCATCAACATCTATTTCTCTATATCATCGGTGCGGAAGGGCGAGGCCGGCAGGCCCTCGTTGTTGTAGAGATTGCAGTCATCGCCGGACATGGTATAGGCATAACGGACGGCGACCGGCTTGAGCACTGCGGGGCTGGAGACGAGCACGGTTTTGCCGTCGATGACGGCATCGGCCCAAGCCCACTTCTTGTCCTCGCCGACGATGGCGAAGTGCTTCAGTTTGCCCTGCGGTTCCTTGACCACCGGAGCAAAGCCTTTCTTGGTGGCCACGGTCAGCCCGGAGCCGACGCTATCGAAAGCGATCCGGATCTTATTGCCTTCTATCGTTATCTCCTTGTACAACGGGCCGCTGTAAACCAAATCCTTTTTGCCGTAATCCTTGGCCAAGGCCCAAAGTGCGAGACGCTCGCCGGCATCGCGCTTGTTCTTGGGATGGATATCCCCTGGCTCCCTGACATCGGCAAGGTCCATGGTCACCGCCATGCCCGTGTGCGGGATGATAAGTGCCTTGAACTGGGCCATGCGGATCTTCGCCCAGCCATCACCGCCCGCGGGATCCTTGCCCGCGGGAGTGTAGTCCGAACTGAACCGGCCAGCCAACTGGACAATGTAGAAGGGAAAGTCGCCTTCACCCCAGGCTGTCCGCCAGCCGCCAATGAGGGCGCGCAGTTTCTGATAGTAGGTTTCGCCCTCGTCGCCATTGGATTCGCCCTGATACCAGATCGCGCCCTTGATCCCATAACGGGTCAGCGGATGGATCTTGCCGTTATAGAGGCAATGCCAGGTCGAGGGATATCCGCCGTCGGACTTGTATTCGGCCGGCAAATCGGTCACCGGGGGCAATTCCTTCACGGCGGACAAACCGGCGGGCGAGATCCATGGCTCGATGCGGGTGCCGTTCCATGCCGTCTTGATCAGGCCGATCGGAACTCCGGTTTCCATCTGCAACTTGCGGCCAAAATAGAGGCCCACCGCCGTGAAGCGGTTGCCCGTGGTCGGCTTGCAGGGAAGCCAGGTCGCGCTTTCTTCCGATGTGCCGTTCCCTCGATTGACTTTCACGTCGGTCTCGGGGCGCATCGACGGCTCATTGATGAGATGGAACTGCCGCAACAGCGGGACATCGAAATCCTTTTCATCGTAGGGTTTGGGATCAAGGGCGTTGTGATAGGCACCGGGCGTGAAATCCATGTTAGACTGGCCGCTGCAAATCCAGACATCACCCACCACCACATCCTCGAGGGTCAGCTTGTTCTTGCCGGTAACGGTCATCGTGGCGGAGTTCGTGCAGGCCTTCATGGCGGCGAGCTTGACGCACCAGGCGCCATCTTTGTCGGCGCTCGCCGACTGGGTCTGGCCCGCGAAGGCGACCGTCACTTTTTCGCCAGGTTCCGCCGTGCCATAGACTGACACTGGAATGTCTCGCTGGAGAACCGCATGGTCGTCGAAGATGGGGTTTAGCTTTACGTCCGCACTGGCGGACACCGCGGCGAGTAAGAATGCCGCCTGAACTGATAATGTCTTCATGTTACTTATCCCTTTCATTTTGTTTATTCCTTTCATTCTGAAAATTTCTTTGGTTGCCGAATCCGGTTAACCAGATTGATCATTGATTCGGTTTGTTCTTGATGAACTCATCTATATTCCTCTGTGTTTGTTCTTCCATCATTTTCCGTTTCTCCATGAAATGATTGTATTTCTTCACTTCGTCATCTGACCACGCGTTGGCTTCCGTATAATCGCCGCAATAGGGAACATATAAATCGATCCAGGCCGCGATTTTCTCAAGGTCCTCAGTACTCAGTTTCACCTTCTTGTGGCCTTTTGCCAGCATTGCGATCAGCTTGCTCTTTGCGGCACCGGCGGAATAAGGCGGCAGCATTTCGGGGCCCGATTGTGTTCCCGCCCAGTTGACGACTCTGCCCGGCCAGCCGGAAAAAGAGACATCACCGGGCGCGATACTTCCTGCGTTCTTTCTCGCCTGAGTAAGCGCCATGTAAGAATCACTCCACTTTCTCTTGGACTGCTCGTCGATGTTTTCGTGGCTTGTGAGGCTGAATGGCAAGTCCGGCGACTCCCCTTTGTGGCACTTGACACAGTTGCGGTCAAGGATTGGCTGAATCTCCTTCGGGAAGCTGAAGCCACGCGGCGGCCCGTAAAACGGTTCAAGGTCCTGCGCGCCGGCTTTCATTGCCATTGTGACCTGTCCTTCAGAAATTGGGGCCGAGTTCTTTGCCTCGTGGCAGCCGAGACAGGAGAACGTCTCGCCAGGCTGGAGCGTCGACCAGCTTCGCATGGTCTGAATGGCACAGCCGTTCTCGTCGAGAATCTGGAAATAGACCGGGGTTTTTGCGGGCACAGTGAAAATGGCTGAACCATCCTCGTAGATCTTTGCGTCGCCGAGGATGATCTTTACGTCCCAACTTCCGTTTCCGATAGAAACAGGTGTACTGCTCAGGGCGACTCCGCCATCTCCTTGGCTGGTGTTCCAACCGATGCCCGCCGGGCGGAACTCAAGCGCCACGACCCTGAGTTTCCTGGCTGTTCCGCGGGGCACATCCTTCAATCCCGGGCCGGTATAAACGTCCTTGATGTAATACGTGCCGGTTGTTTTTCGATAGTCCACGCTGCTCGGACGCAGGGCCGGAACCTTCCTGGGCGCAAGTGGAACAGCCTGGGTACATGAGAGCGCCCGGTCCGCAACCAGAAGTTCCCGTTTGCCGTCAATGTCCATGTAGTAGAGATTCATGAAATCCCTGTTTCCAGATGGTGAATAGCTCACGATGAATTCCTTCTCGTTGAGCGGGTAGGGATACATGAACAATTCGCCGTCCTGTCCATACGTGTCGATTCGCACTGCCGGTGTTTCGCGGACCGGTGCGATCAGCTGCACGCCGGAGTTCTCCTGGCGTCCCTTTGACGGATCTATGATTGCGATCTTTCCGGTCTGGGGTGTGTGATGGCCGCACAGGGTGGCGACGACCTTACTGGTGCCGGGGATTCCGCGAGCTTGGGTGATGGTTGTTGGGAACCAGGAGTTGTTGCCGTAAAACTCCGTCTGGCCAGTGCCGTCGTAGTTCATCTGGAAAAGAGGCTGTGTAAAAACCTGGCCACGGTCATTGTAATCCCAGCGGGTGTAAATAATGCGTCCGTCATCCATGACTGTTGGAAAAACGGTGTGGACCTGGTCAAAGCCCAGTCGCCTCAGGAATTTTCCGTCCTTGTCGCATGTGTAAAGGTTGCTGACCTCGGTCCACCAGCAGTCAACCGTCTGCACGCACCGGGTTGAAGAAAAGATGATGTCGCCGTTTGGCAGATAGGTTCCCTCGAAATCCGCGAAGCCAAGCCCTGACGTCAGTTGTCTGATATTTCCGGAAGCTGCTTCCATTTCATACAGGTGGTAATCATCCTCATTCAGCGATTTTTTCCAGGCAAACAGAATCCTCTTGCCGTCGTAGGAAACGGCGGGATCGCGAATGCGGCCTGTCTTGTCTTCCAGCAGGGTTTTGACGGTGCCGTACATGCCGTTCATCTCAAGCAGGCAGAGGGCGGAGTCGACAGGAAAATGTCTTTCGTGTTGTGCGTCTGACTGTCCTTCAGTATAGGCGAAGAAAGCCGGCATGATGATGTGATGTTTTGTAAAGACTATTTTCGGGGCGATCTGCAGGAGAGTTCTCAGGCGCATTGCCCGTCGTTTCTCGCAGGCATTTACGTAAAGGTCGAGCCAGCGGCGGTCGTTGCCGGGAACCTTGCCATTGACAAGGCTGTCGAGATTGTCCTGGAATGGTTTTGCTGCATCGCCCAGTTCCAGCAGAACGCGCTTGATCATGCTGGTTTCATTGCCGGTGTCCGTTGCCTTAAGCCATTTTGTAAGGTCAAGCCCGTTGTCCTGGATCATCCAGTCCATCTGGACTGGGAATTTGAACATCATTTCGTCCAGCGTTTTAGGTGGTTCGCCGTTCGGGGTCCGTGACGCCAGCATTGTTTCCTGCCAGGAATCGGAGGCACCCGCCGTCGCCAAGGCTGTGGCGGACACCGCGGCAAGGAAGAGAGCCTCCAGGACTGATAAAGTCTTTATGCTGGTTATCGTTTTCATTGTGTTATGCGGTTGCATTGCCGTCATTCCTTTACATCCGCAGGACATCGACTTCAAAGATGGACCACACCTGTTGTTTCGTCCCGGTCTGCTCGATCTTGATGTACCGCCCGGTTTTCATCGGGAACGTGGCCGCAGTGATTCCCCACCGTTCCCCGACTCCGGTCGCCACCGGGGTTCCCCAGTTGGCCGTGTCGTCGGACACATAGATGGCATACCCCGCAGGAGTGTCGTAAATAGCCCAGACCGTATCCATGACGATCTTGTTGAAGCTCTGGCGCTGCTTCATGTCAATGACAACCCATTGCCCAGGAACCTGATCCGTCATGGTCCGCCATCCTGTCCAATGATCACCGTCAATGATATTGGCCGAGCTTCCATCTGTCGTCAGGTTGACGTTGCCCTTCCCACCGTTCCATGGGCCAGCCTCGAACGTTTGATTGTCCACACAAGCTGATACGGTCCATGATTTCTTGTTCAGCGCCACGCCGGGTTTGACAGGAATTGCAGGTTTTTTCGGCGTTGTCATCTTCACGCTTCCCTCACCGACGAACTTCCACGTTCCGGGCTTCACTTTGAAGGTCACATACTTGGCATCCTCGCCGTTGAATGAGACACCATCGACCTTCCCCACGTATGAACCCTTCCAGATTGCCGCCCCGTTGACCATGATGGAATCCAGTTTCGTGAACGAACTCCTCGGAATGCCTACGATTGCCGTCGTGTTCGAGGGAGACGTCACGGACAGGCTGTATTGTGCCGCGGATTTTTTGATAGAAACTGACACCTGCCCCTGAACGGTCGGGACCGTGGTATCGATGGATGTCAGGAACGCCTCCTTCGGCAGCACATGATAGAGAGTCCAGCCCGGACTTTCCGGAGCCACTCCCGCAATGAATCTTGAGAGGATGGTATTGGGATTGTTCCAAGCGTGGTTCAGCGTCAAATAATTGACGGCATCCGTGCCCGTCTTGATATCAAAGCCTCTCTCCATATACTCCCATAAGGTCGTGAAGCTGGCGTCGATCTGCCCCCGGTATCGGTTGGCCATCCTGAGCAGGGCTTTCTCCTGCTGACCCATCACACAAAGCGCCTCCATGATCCAGCGTTCAAAATAGGGGCCGCTGGTGCCATCTAATCCTCCTATCAGGCCGGTGATCACGCCATACTTCGAACTGTCCGCAAGGCCCGCGCATACCGCCATCGCGTTGGCCCGTTCATCAAGAATCGTCCCCGACCTGTACCCGTCCTCTTTCCAGAACACCTGGTCGAAGTTTTTCTTGATGCTGTCGAGCTTGGCGTCCATGGCGGGAATGTCTTCGGTATGCCCGGTCACCTGCGCCATCTTTTTGAGGGCGGATAACGCACCGTAATACTCTGCGGCTTGGATCACCTTGAAGTCCTGTTTTCCCGTCCCCCAGTCATACCAATCATAAATATCGACCAGATCGGTCGTCATGAACCGATAATCCGGCAGCCCGTTGGTCCCGATCTTATAGAGATCGAGATATTTCTTGGTGCAGGGATAGATCTGCTTCAGCGTTTCGAGATCGCCGGTATAAAGATAATAGGTCCAGTCGCCATACTCGCCGTGCGCGATCAGATTCTGCCCGGCAAGCTGGCCGATCTGCTGTGTAAGCATGAAGTTCTTTGCCAGTTTGTGCGATGATAGATCCAAGGCGTAAAAACACTCCTCCATTTCCAGGACCGCATCTCCCTGCCATTCACCCCGCTCCCGGTCAGGGCAGCCCATGAAACAATTGTTGCGAAGGCAGAGATACAAGGTCCTGGTTGCCTTTTTCCATAGGGTGTTATAGTCAGCGTCATTGCATGAAAACGAGCCTGCGAACAGGGTGTCATATCCTGTCTCGCGGAATTTCACGGCAAGGACCGTCACGCCGGCAGGGATGGTATAGATGGCGCCCTCTCCGGCGGTCCAGTCCGGCATCTCGTAGGCTTGCTCCCCATCGACAGTCGTATATTTCTGGACTGGGGTCGTGCAACGCATCAATGGGTTGGACGAATCAAATTCGATCACCTTGCCGGCCGCGTCGGCCTTTACCCGTATCCACATGGTGTATTGTGCATTGTAGGGCAGCTGGCAGACAAGCTTCCATGGCTTCGCTTCCGAATGCGGCAAGTCCCTTGACGTATAGACATAATCCTTCAGCCCATAGTCATTGATACCTTCAGCTCGATAGGTCGCCTTGATGATTGTCAGCGGCTTGTCAGCCGAACCCTTGATCTCAAGGCCACCACCCTCGCGCACGGCCTTCCTGCCGAGCTCATTGCCCAGGTTGAACTCAACCACGAGTTCCTTGACACCCGGTATCTGCTGGCCACTGGCGAAAGTGCTGTTATTGACGGCAATCGAAAGCACATGATCCTTCACCGCCTCCCTCACCTTGGCTGTCACATCAGTCTCTGCGGCAAGCGCGTTCGAGAACATCGTCAACAATCCTAACATCAACAAGCCTGTTCTTTTCATTCTGTTTATTCCTTCCATTGTGTTTATTACTTTCATTATATTGATTCTTTTCATGGTCGTCATTTCACCTCAACCCAGGTGCCTGTCCTGATCGTCACCGGCCCGAGCAGGCCGGATGGCAGCAGCGAGCTGTCTTTTTGGTAGCCCTTCAACGTGGTGAAGGTCACGCGATCCTTTGACGGCCGCGGCGTGCCCTTGACCAGCCAGGCAGGCCAGTTTTTGATGAGCCAGTCGAAATCGCAGTCATCCTGAAACTGCTCATCGCCTATCAGCCGGTTCGGCCACAGGTTCGTCACACGCACCTCGAGTTGGTTCGCACCGGGACGCACCGCCTCGGAAATATCCACGCGGAACGGCGGTTTCCACAAGATGCCCAGATCCTTGCCGTTGAGCTTCACCTCGGCAATCACCTCGACGCGGCCGAGATCTAGCAGAATTGACGATTGATGACTGTCGCTTGTCGATTTGGGAAGATCGAAGACTTTCCGATAGGTGGCGGTGCCGGAGAAATACTTGATCGCGGCATTCGTGTGGTCCGGCCACGAGATCAATCGATCAAAAGTGGTCTTGGGAGGCGCTCCCACGGGCGATTTGAATTCCAATTGCCACGGCCCTGCCAGGTCCATGACTGTAGGCACCGCCGGTACCGTGACCGATTTTGGCGTGCCGGAGGCCGTCTTCAGCAAATAGGCTCCGCTTTCCCAGGCCAACAGGCGCGTCGCGCCCTTTCCTGTGACCAGGCGTGGCGTGGGGGCAGCTATTTCCCACGTCACATCCCGGGGCAGGCACAGCTCGGCATCCTCGCGCACTGTGATACTCCTGGGGATTCCGTCCACGGTGCACCACACGCGGAGCTGCTTGGGCAGGAGCACCCCGGGGTCGCCTTCTCCTAACACTTTGGTGGGAATCACCTTGAGCATCCCGTCCTTCAGTTGCGCGACGAGCTTGTTGGTGACGTCCACCGCATAGGCATGGGGCACGCCCATCTGTTTTTCATCGAATTTCCCGTAAATGGCCCGCAGGAATTTGACCGGGGCCGCCCCGGTAGTCGCCTGCGGAAGCTCGGCCGTGCCGCCTTCGCCGCCAACCATCATCTGCTCTTTGCCGTCCAGCTCGTAGGCAATGCGTATCTCCTTCGGGGTACCCCAGGCAGGATCACCGGCACCCAGATTCGCTAGATGAATGACCTGTCGGCCATCCACGACCTCTTTCCGGACTTTGTCGGAAGCATCCACCATCTTGGTGCCCTCGAAAGTCAGAGCACCATAGATCGCCTTGTTAATCACGAGTTTGGGTGCCGGATGGTTTATGGGAAGTGCGGTGTTCTCGATCGCCACCACCGGATCGGCCGGCGCGGTGGCCGGACGGCGGAAGACCACGAACACCGATTCTTCCGCATCGAGATTGAGCGTCACTGCCGTGCGGCCGTCTTTCACGCACCACAGCGATGCCGGCTCGATCACGCCGGTGTCCGCATGCCATAGTTCCGGCTGCCGACCGACGGCGCGGAAAAGGCATTCGACGGAGCGGCCCTTCGGTTCCTGATTGGAAACGAAATAGATATCCGCCTCCGCCAAAGAGCGGTGAATATGATTGATCCCCGTGCCATCGACGGCCTGTAAATCCGGCTTCATCATGGCCTCCAGAATGGCCTTCGCATCATGGTTCCACATCACCCGGCCTGCTCCGAACGCGTGCTCGCCTGCGGCCTTCAGCCCATCCGTGCCCCACACTTCATCGGCGATTTTTTTCACCTCGGCGTCACACGCCGGGAAATCCTGCAGGCTCGGCGAGCGCTCAGGTTTCGGGCCGAGCACTGTGGCGCCAGCCTTGACCAGTTCGCGGATCTTGCGCGCCACCTTCGGACTCATCCACGTCGTTTCAGGCATCACTAACAATCTATAACTCATCGCCGGGCCGCTCTTGGAGGGGCCGACCGGTGTCGTCACAAACCCGTCCTTCACCCCGAGCGACGCGATGAGATCCGAGCTGCACACATCGTAGTCATAACCGGCAGACTTGAGGTCATCTCGCTGCACCATTCCGTTAGGCGACGCCTCGCCGGCAAAAACGAGGACATCGGCCGCAAACTTTCCCTGCTGGAGCAGATATTGCGAACGGGCGCAGTAGCTCAGCCACGCGCGGCTTTGTTCCCACCAGGTGACGGTCCGTTCAAAATGCATGCCCCAGTAGCCCATGGTCATGCCGGGAAACCTGTCGAGCCACGGCTGATGCGCATAGCGGTGGATCGTCAGGCGGTTCACGCCCGCGCTCCAGACCAGGTCGCCGAGCCGCTTGAGCTGGGCGGGATGGTTCTTCCATTTGCCGTCCTCAGGCATCGCGGTGAACGCTTCCACCCCGACGATGCCGATACCATGCGTGTGGGCCGACGAAGCAGCCAGCTTCACGGAACCCGGCTCCTCGCGGCCATTCTTGACCCAGAACTCGCCCATCAGCACGTCGGCCTTCGCGCCGACCTGCAGGCATTCGAACGGTCCGTCATAAGGCTCGATCGCAGACTTCAACCCGTGTTTCCGACATAATTCGGAGAAATACATATAATAGTTTTCCGCGAAGAGATCGCCCTGGACGCGGCGGAAGTCCCACAGGAACCGCTCGCTCGTCTCGCTGTTAGCGACAACGCTGCCGGCCAGCGCGGGCAGGAAGGGCAGCAGGTCATAGCCGCAGCGGCGGCGGAATTCCTCGCGCATCTTCGGCGTCCAGTTCTGCGAACCCACCTCGTAACTGTCGATGAGGCAGTTCTTCAGACCGCGGCCGGCGAGCGGGCCGAGCTTTTGCAGGATCGGCTCGATGGCTCCGGCCCAGTGCGCGTCAAACGCCTCGGCACTCAACTTGTCGCATTCCAAGCCCTGACCGCACACCGGCGAGTGCACGTTGCACGCGCCCGTTAGCGTGTAGCCGATGCGCAGGATCGTCCATTCGCCCGCGGGGACATCCCAAACAAGGCGTCCGTCGGCAGCCAGTTTGTCCGATAGATTTATCACGCCGCTTTGCGGAATCGCGGCCTCGGCAGGCAGTGCGGCGGGTTGCGGCATCTGGCCATATTGGGAATCGAAAAGCGCCTTTTGCCGGAATCTTTCGATAGACGACTTGTCATCACGCGGGGTTTGGAAGGCCAGCACGGCGATGTCCCGGTAGAAGCCGTTTTCGTAGCCTTTGCCACTGCGGGTCTCAGGCTGTTTGAGCGGACCATCGAAACGGACGGGCCCTTTCTGGCGGGTCTCGCTGATAGTGACCATCTGCATCGCCTGTTCCGGTTTGATCCACGGTCCGCCGCTGTTCGACCAACCGCCGGCCTGTTGGATTCCCAGTTCAAGACCAAGCCGATCCGCCTCGGCGGCCGCATGCTTGACCAGGTCCAGCCACTGTGGACTCATGAACGGCGCGGGCCCGGCGGGCAGTTCTTCCGATAGATTGAAAATCTGCGCGCCACCCACGCCCACGCTCTTCATCGCCTCAAGGTCGGCCGTGATTCCCTCGCGGGTGACATTGCCCTGGAGCCAGTGCCACCAGACCTGGTTCTTGGCGGCATCCGGCGGCGTGGCGAACCCCTTCTCCAATTCATCGGCCACAACCGACCGGCCGATCAGCAACAGTCCTAACATTAACAAGCCTGTTTGTTTCATAGGGTGGGTTCGTTTCGGTACAAGTTACTTCTTCATCTTATTCCAGCGAGGGCCATACTACCTTGCCTTCCTTCTGTTCTTCGAGCTTCTCGTATGCACCGTAGAAATCGCTGTTGCAGTCCATCCACAGAGTCAGGCGGTGCAGGTCCTCCTTGCTGAGTTTCAGGTCATGGTGGCCCTTGACCAGCATCTGATAGAGTTTGCTGTTACGGGCGCCGATCTGTCCCGGCTTGCTGTCCGGCACGTTGTCAAACACCGCGTTGTCCCAGAAGAAGGTGAAATCGCGCAGTGCATTGTAGGAGGTGAAAAAGTCGCCGTTGTTGGTCTGCGCGCCCCGGGTGAGGTCCGGGCACTTCTTGCCTTCGGCCGTGCTCTTGGTGTGGCACGCCACGCAGTTGTTATCCAGGACCGGCTGCACGAGGATTGGAAAGCTGAAGGGTTTCGAGCCATCGACGTCGGGCTTGATCACCGAGGGCGCGCGCCGTAGCGCGGTGGCCGATGTATTGCCCATGCGGTAGCCGTTAGTGGGCGAATTGTGGCAACCCAGACAAGTCAGGGATTCCCCCGGATGCACGTAGGTGGCGCTGCGCATCGACTGCACGGCCACGCCATCGGCATCGAGTGCCTGGAAATAGACCGGCAGGTTGACCGGCAGCTTGAAGTAAGCGCTGCCATCCGTCTCGACCGGGACGGTCCCGAGCACCATGCGGGCGCTCTTCTGGTCGCCGAAACCAATCTTCGGTTGGTTCGCGATGGGTGTGGTCTTCGGCAACAGTTGGATCACGCGCAAGGCGGTGATTTTCGGCAGATCCGTCATCGGATAGATGCTGTCGTAAACATTGATCAAACCCACCGTGCCGAAATCCGGGATGGTTTTCGGATCCGGCGGCACGAACGTCGTCCCGGGCTTGAGCGGCTTGCCCACGGCGGTCAGGTGGGGAATCACGGGCGGCACCGGGCGTGCTTTGATAGGCATGGGGTCCAGACAGGAGATATCGTCGTCGCGATATAACAATTCCTTGTTGCCGAAGGCGTCCACCAGATAGATGCCGTAATTGTTGTCGGTTCCGGCGTCGGAGCGGCTGTCCTTGTCATACACACAGAGGAAGAAATGTTCGCTCAACGGATAGGGCGCGGCATAATTTGCGGGCGGTCCATGGGTGGCGATTTCGGCTTCGGGAAACAACTGGTCGGGGGTCAGGCGTTTGACCTGAGCCATGGCATTGTCATCGGGCATCAGCGGATCCACCAGGATGATAGAACCATAGGCTTGTCCGTGATGGCATGCGGCAGTACCCATGTATTTTTGTGATCCGGGGATGGCCCGCATGGAGGTTTCGAAGTGGGGCCGCGCGCCCTGGTTGGGAGAGAAGTTGCCATTGACGGCTCTGGGGTCGCGCCCGTCGGGAGTGGTGGTCCACGCATGATGAGCCTGATTGAAACCGCGATCGACGTAGTCCCAGCGGGTATAGACGATCATGCCGTTGTTGTTCACGCTCGGCTGCCATTCGTTGGTCTCGTGCGGGCTCAGCATGACCATATCACTGCCGTCGGCATTCATGGAGTGCAGGGTGAAACTGGGAACCGGCCGGCCATGGCAACGCCCGTAGCCGCCGCGGCGTTCCGAAATGAACATGATTCTTCCGCTAGGCAGGTAACAGGGATCGAAATCATTCCACACGCCGTCGGTCAACTGGGTCAGCCCGCTGCCGTCAAGTTTGACGCGGAAGATCTTGTAGGTGTTGGTTTCATATCCCTGCCCCGCATAGCGTTTGCGGTCACCCTCGTTGTCCGCGATTTCGGTGCGGGCAAACAGGACTTCCTTGCCATCAAAACTCAACTCGGGCGCGAGGAAGCCATCCTTCGACGTGAACGATTGCCCCTTGTAGCGGCCGTTTTCGCAGACCGATTTCTCAAGGACGTTGCGGGTGCTCGGATTGTCGGAAAAGGGTTTTTCCAAGACGAACAAGCCGCCGCCGCGGATCGCGTTGAAACCGAAATACTGGTCGCACATGTGATTGCCGGTCGTTTCGGCATTGGGACAGAAATGGCGCTTGATAAACAGAATCTGGTTGAAATCCAGCAATGGATTGGCAAAGGCCACCTTGCGGCGCAGTTTGCAGGCCTCGGTTAACAGCTCCTCGCGTTTGGCATTGCCGGCTTCTAACGATCCGGCCTGGGTCTTCAACCCGGCAAGCCGCTGCTCCGCCTGTTTGAGGTCGGGGCAACGCGGCAGGGTCTTGAGATGCGCGATCAAAGCGCCCACGCGGCGCAGCACCGTGTCCGCCTCATCCTTGTCCGCGGGATCGGGCAGCGAGTTCTTATCAAACACCTGGTCCGCTGCGGGCCATCGGTTCGCATCCGGGTTGGGCGGCCGAGCGGGTTTGGGCGCGGCTTTGGGCGCGGGGGCCTTGTCGCCCTGGTATTCGATTCTGGCATCGGCCCAGTCGGAATGATCTAAAGCATAGCCGTCGGGTGTGGGATCGACTATCAGATCGAGGAATTTGAGTCCCTTGAGGTCGAGGTCGCAGGGTTTGATGTCGCCGCCGCCGGTGAGGACGCCGCTGGACCACAACTTTTTGCCGTCGCCCATCACGATGAATTCGACGCTCCCCTGCTTGCCGACTTCATCATCGACGCCGGCGATGGCCTTGAAGCGAAGCGCGCGGCCGTCGAGTTCGATGCGGAAACTGCCCGGCGGGTGGGTGCCGATACCTCGCTCGTAAACCTTGCCACGCAAGGTCAGCGGGTGGTTGTCCACGGTTTTTTTGGCTTGGGTCCCACCCCACCCGGACACCGCTTGGCTGAGGTTCATCTCGTCGAGCCAGATGACCTTGTTGTCCGCGGCGGTGCAGGGCAACGCGGTTAACAACAGGCTGATGGCAGTGGTGGTGTATTTCATGGGAGTGTGGATTGGAAGTGATAGGTTCCTGAGGCAGCCTCTCATGTGAATTCGAGTTTTGAGGTGATGAGATCCTTGGCTTTCAAGGTCACTTCCTTGGCCAGCGTCAATTCGACCCGCTGGCCGGTTTGGGTGGCTTTGGCTGTTAGTTGCTGGGGACCGACGGCCACGGTGGTGGTTTTTAAGGTGGTGCCGGGTGGCAGTTCGAGCGCCAGCGATTTGACCCGCAGGCCGCCCCATTTCACTTCGATGCGGTTGATTTGGGTCTTGTCAGTTCGGCTCTGGCTGAGGCTGCCCCAGCCTTCGGCGGCAGTGAATGCCGCTTTGAACTTCTCGGGGGTCAGTTTGGGGGCGAAGCCAATATGTTGCTTCGGGCCGTGGTATTCGAATCCGGACGCTGCGATGAACACGCCATAACTGGCCATGCTGCGGGAATAGTGGTCGCCGCACTCCACTTCGTTCCACGGGTTGCGCTTGGTCGGGTGGTGGCGATCATGCACCGCGCGGGTGACGGCCAGGCCTTGTTGGACCATGCCTTCCCAGATCATGTGGCCGGCCACCTGATACTCGAAGCCGTTCATGACCTCGTTGAACAGGTTGCAGGCCCCATCCATGTTGCCTTTGCCGCTGGCGTTTTCGAAGCTCCAGTCCTTGCGCGGGAATGTACACATCAGCATGCCCGCCTCGCCTGCCAG
>Ga0118677_10005686_pt1 | contig 21644 bp, 21 predicted proteins | sample AliMusrvi5mmetaG_FD_86154 | JGI IMG/M metagenome (GOLD analysis project Ga0118677, IMG submission 86154)
AACGATAGGCTCATAGCTTCCAGCAACAGTTAATACCCCATCGCCTACTTTAAGTTTTTCTACTGCTATATAACCACGCTCGGTTTGAATCAGGGTGCCTTTGGCGTAGCAGACAATTCCGTTCAACTTATCAAAATAAGCAGTTGGAGATGTTCCACCATTAACAACAAATGCATCAACATAGTTGGCGCTCAAATTTGTACCGTATAGCAAAGTATTGGCATCTAAATGGATAGTACTGCCGATCGTAGGTACAGCAGCTGCGGAAACTGCATCAATTGCTGGGGAACCCTTCGCATTATAAATATTGCTATCTACAATACTGAATCTCAACATCTCATAGCTGCCAGCACCTAGATGGCCAGACACCACAGGATCATTACCTGATGCTGCAAATACCTCGCCAACGTGGAGGGTGCTGCTGCCAGCATTTTGGCCAACAAAGGAAGTGCCAACTAAAGGTTTTAGCATTGACGTTGGCATTGGATTTTGGGGTATGCCACCAACGTTGGTACCGACATCATTAGCGCTGCTAAAAACAACAGACGCCCCTGGATTTGCGTTAGCGTAAATAGTTACTGATGCAGCAGAAATAGTAGTACTGGAGGTTGTACTTGCTGAATTTGAACTGTAGGCGTAAGTGAGCGTAAAATCGTTGACAAATGTCTGCCCGTTGGTCAGCGTGCCAGTGATTTCATACGGTTGCGAATAATATACATTAGCCATGATTTAAATCCTTTGTGTAGCAGAGTATTTCGATGTGTCTATTTTCAGGGCACCACCACATAGGGTACATAGGGTTTCACTACTTAATTTATATGGTACTTATACTCTTTTCAAAGTTTTAAATTAGTAGTTAAATACCATCTTAAAAAGTACTTTGGAAGAAATTGATCAAAGCTAGAACTGGAAGGGGCATGGTTAATAGTGCTTTTAGGCGGATACCTCATGCATAGCTCTATCCTGCGTACTTGGCAATCAGCACAATCTCTTTAACTTCCTATTGGCAGCCAGTACATTTTTCGAAAATAAAAACGTTAGAATGCGCTTAGAGTACTATAAAAATCCATTAATTTTCTATTCTAGGAGTTTTTTATGCCAGATGAATCCGCAGCAAACACAGCAGGAAGCACGCTAGAAAATACCCAGCCAAGCTTTCAAATCGTCAAAATTTATCTAAAAGAAGCTTCTTTTGAGCAACCTAATTCTCCACAAATTCTGACTGAAACAGCATCACCAAAAACCGAGATCTCGATTCAGACCGCATTTGAAAAGTTGACAGGTGATAACTATGAAGTACTGTTAAAGGCCACGATTAGCTCCCACATTGAAGATAGGGTTGTCTTTTTAGTTTCAGTTGAACAAGCAGGTATTTTTGAGCTTAAAAATATTCCTGCCGATCAAGTTGATCCTATTTTAGAAATTAACTGCCCAGGAATTATTCTGCCTTCCCTGCGTTATAACGTTGCAGATTTGGTAAGTCGTGCTGGCTTCCCTTCATTTACTTTAGCTGAGATTAATTTCAATGCACTGTATCAGCAAAAATTAGCCAACCAACAAGCCAATGCTGGAGTACCAACGCCTCCAGCGGCTTAGGATGTACTTCATTAGATTGAATCGACCTGTCTCGATCTAATGAAATCTAGAGGCTTTAACCTCATTGGATATGCAACCTCACCCCTCGGATTGGGTGAGGATTTACGCTCTTTTGCAGCTATGTTGGACTACCTCAATATCCCATTTTCAGTAATTGACTTGCCAACTGAATCCCAAAGACAGGTGCAAGTATCCTGGAAAAATCTCTCCGAGCAAGATTTTGATACCAGCATTTTTTTTATGTCAGCAGGAACGTGTTTAAGACTTGCAGAACTCCATCCCAAACTATTTTCTGAGCCCAAAATGAAGCTTGGCTACTTCCTTTGGGAATTACCTGACTTTCCGAATAAGTTACGCAAGGCCTTGGATTTAGTGGATCATATTTGGTGCCCCACAAAATTTGTGCAGGCAGCATTTTTTAATAAGGCCAAAAAACTGACGCTCTCGATTCCGCTACCTGTCATCAAACATAAGCCTTCTAAAGATAACTTTAGGGAGCTTTTGGATATTCCCAAAGATGCCTATGTCTCTTTATTTATTTTTGATATTCATTCCACTTTAAATCGCAAGAATCCACAGGCCACTATCCAAACGTTTTTAAAGGCAGCTAGCGATGATCCTAATCATTTCTTGATCCTCAAAATCAATCGCTCCTCAGGGATGTTGCAAAACCGCCATAAATGGTTGCCGACTCATCCTAGAGTGAAATACATTACCGAGAACTTATCACCTACTCAATTGGCGGCGCTATATAAATCTGCTAACTGCTATCTATCTTTACATCGTAGTGAAGGTTTTGGGCGTACTTTGGTAGAGGCACTGCAGCACGGTCTTACCGTGGTGAGCTCACACTTTTCTGGTCCGGCAGATTTTTTAAATTCTGCAAACTCTTTACCGGTGGAGTGGCGCAAGAAAATCGTTAAGCCTGGGGATTATCCTGACTGCGATGCCTCTTGGTGGGCAGACCCCCTACCAGATAACGCCGTATTACAACTCCAAAAAGCACGTGCAATCAAGCCCAGTAGCCGTAAATTGAAAACACATGCAAAGCAAACTGGCGAACAATTTACGGTCGAAGCATTGGCTTCAAAGTACAAGCCTATTCTGATGAGCTATTTAAAGTAAGATGAAATTGAATACTCAGTTATTAATTTAATTTGAAACCGCTACTATGAACCCCCATTTAGATAATGACAAAAAGCTGATTTTATTAACTGGTGCAACCGGCTATATTGGTTCGCATACTTGGGTAGAGTTGCTGGCTGCTGGCTATGAAGTACTTGGCTTGGATAACTTTTGTAATTCCAATAAAAAAGTCTTGGATCGCATAGAAAAAATCTCTGGCAAAAAGCCACTCTTCATTGAAGGCGATGTTAGAGATGCAACTATCTTGAATAAGATATTTGATGGCTATACCATTGCAGGCGCGGTGCACTTTGCAGCCCTCAAAGCCGTAGGTGAATCTGTTTCCAATCCCCTGTCCTATTACGACAATAACCTCAATGGTTTGATCACACTAAGCAATGTGATGGGAGAGCATCACTGTAAAAATCTGGTGTTTAGCTCTTCAGCCTGCGTATACGGCGACCCTGCACAAGTGCCTATTAATGAGTCAGCAGCTTTGCAGCCTACCAATCCTTATGGTCAAACCAAACTCATGAGCGAGCAAATTTTGCGCGATCTTGAGGTGTCCGACCCCCATTGGCGAATTGCCTATCTTCGTTACTTCAACCCTAGTGGCGCTCATCAATCAGGTCTCATTGGTGAAGACCCTAAAGGTACGCCAAATAATCTCTCGCCCTTAGTGGCACGAGTTGCTGTGGGCAGAATGCCTAAGCTCATGGTTTACGGCAATGACTGGCCTACGCCAGACGGCACGGGTGTACGCGACTATATTCACGTAGTGGATTTAGCAAAAGGTCATGTGAAAGCAATTGATTATTTACTGAGTGGCAAGCCATCATTGACGGTAAACCTCGGTACAGGTCAAGGTTATAGCGTGTTACAAATGATTGAGGCTTACCAAGCGGCTTCAGGCAAACCGATTCCTTACGAACTGACAGCGCGTCGTCCTGGTGATATTGCTACCTGCTACGCAGATACACAACTGGCATTCAATACACTGGACTGGAGAGCAGAATATGGTTTAGAAAAAATGTGTAGTGATGGTTGGCGCTGGCAGAGTATGAATCCCAATGGCTTTGATGATTAAGCTGCCAAATATCGAATAACCCAAAAACCTAAACTTAAGGACGATCATTCATGGGCTTATTCGATTTTTTCCGTACCAAGAAAAAAACGGCACACCCTCATGCTGCCGCAGTCGCAAGCTCCAACTCCCCTTCTGCTTCGTCTGCTGCTTCGTCTGCTGATTCGTCTGCTGCAACTCTCGCTACAAAACCCACTGCGCATCAACATAACGGACCTCTCCGAAGAGCTATTGCCGTTTTGCCTTATGATAATTTTGAGTATTTTTCCCAAACATTGTCAGGCATTTATCAGCAAACCATCCATGGTGAGCCTATTCAGAAGTATTACGACGTTTATGTCTTTCATGATGCTTTGCAGGCGAGGCATGAAGGCAAAAGTCGGACTTCTTACGACAAAATAAAAGAGCTTGCTCTTAATACGGTTGGCAGCCAATTCTATCTCCAGCAAACAACCAATAAAGGAACTGCCTTCCAGTTTGACTTTGCCGAGAAGTATCTTTTTCAAGAAAAGCAATATGACTTTGTTATTCCTCTAGAGCATGACTTTGTCATGGGACCGAACTATTTAGAAGTCCTAACAAAACTAGCAGATCAATTTCGGGATGATGAGCGCGTAGCTACGATTTCAGTACATTCAGGCAAAGCCCATTTACTAAGTCAGGAAGAGCAAGAGCAACGCAAGCATGAGTACGTTCTGATGGATCATGACTGGGGTGCAGGCCTTTACAAAAGAAGTTGGGAACAACGCCAACCTATCTTAGAGTCTTACTATCGCTTATTTGCTGGCCTGCCATTTGAAGAGCGAAGTAATTTATTAATCCAAGAATGGCAACGTTTTCTGGGTTTTAAAGTGGGAGCAACATCACAGGATTATGTTAAACGTTGCACCATCACCGCCTTAAAGCAATTGGCAATTGCACCTTGCATTAATTTAGGCAAGTATATTGGCGCTCAGGGTATGAATTGGAATCAAAAACTCTACGAAGAGTCAGGCTATAACCGCTCACTAATTTATGAAGGTCAGTTTGGAGAAGCAACTCCACTTAGCGATGAGAAATACTCCGAACTGTTTGAAGCACAATGCCAATTTTGCTTGGCTGACGGTGCTCTCTTCAACTTTGACGATTTTGCCAAGCGCGTAGCTTCAAACGACCTCCATTTGAACATTTTGGAAAACTTAAGCTCAGTCAATATCACCCAAAGTGATGTTGTTTCTGCCTATCGCATTTTCTTGAATCGTTTTCCTGAAAATGAGGGTGTAGCACAACCATGGATTGGGGCACCGCTAGACAAAATCTTTACTTCGTTCATTCTCTCGGAAGAATTTCTTAATCGCAGTCAATTCTGGCCCAGCTTAGTCAAGGCTGCACAAATTGTGATTGAGAAAAATAAAGTCAAACAAGCAGACTCTGTAGCTGATAAAGCGTCTTAGACACTGCAGCTTATGAGGCTAGCGGGATTAGGGCTGAGTAGGTTTATTGGCACTTGCTTGACTCTGCTCTTGAGCCTCAAGAATCTTTTTAGCAACCGGATAAATAATTGCTGGTAAATCAGGTCTTTTAATAAATTCGTCAGCTAGTGCAAAATCAATTAAGTTGGCTTCAGCCGAAGAGTTCACTCTGGACTGAATCACTTCAAAAGATTCTGGCAAACGGTTTAAGAAAATCTTATAGGCAGCAATCACATCCTCGCGTGTCATCAAGAGCGGTTTAGCGGGGATTGTTGTAGATGCTAGAGCTGGGGCAACTGGGGTTTGAGTAGACTTCACTGGCTCATCACCATTTACAGAATTTGGAGCGCTTTCGAGATCATCATCGACAATCGTTTCTGGAATAGTAAATGGCTTGGTTTTGAGCAAATCCTCAATCTCTAGAGGTTCAAGCGTTTGCTCTTGAAAAGTGGGTAGCTTTTCAGGGGTAAGAGGCTCAATCATGGACTCTTCTTTTGATTGAGAGGCAATCTCTTGTGCCGATGGCGCTACAGGCGCTCCGCTAAACATCCTTGTCTCTTTTTTGCCATCCAAGCCATCTGTTGTCGAGCTCTTGGTTGCAGTAGAAGCATCCGGAACGCTGAAATTCATATCCTTTGGCGGAAGGTCTTCAGGAATCACCTCCAAACCAGGCATTGGGGCTGCTTGGACGGCATCCCAGTTAATGACGGGCTTTTCTTCTTCAAATGCAGGCTCAGCCTCAAATACGACATCCTCAGCACCCTCAATCTCTCGATCAAGAGGCTTAGATTTCTTGCCAAAAAAAGGAAAGGAGAATTTCATGGGTGCCACTTCAAATGATGGTTAAATATCGTATGATTTGTAGTATATACATAGACATATTGCCATGCCAGAACAAGATTCCTCCCCCGATCAAATGTCCACAACCTTAATAACAGAAAAGGATGCGGTGGCAGCATTTAAGCTTTTTTTGAATCGCTCACCCCTTCCTACAGAAGACTTAAGTCCACTCTTTAATAGTCAACCAGGGGAATTTCTGCGCTGGATGATGAATACCCCTGAATTTCTCAATCGCACTGGTACTGACGCTTTAATTCTGAATATCACTAAGAAGGTTCAGGACTTTCAAAAATCCAATACTGCTAAAGCCAGCTAACTTTTATTGCAGTCAATAGAAAATAAATCCATGAAAAGCTCTTCTAACAACAGCGCAAAGCCTCAAGATCAGAAATTCTTGGTCGGCGGTATTGCCCGTAATTGTGGCAAGACGATCAAAGATGATGTTCTCTATCTACAAAATGCGTTGGTGAATTACCCACATAAACAGTGGTTAATTATTGAGTCCGATAGCGATGACAACACAATTGAAGTTCTCAGAGAACTTGAATCCCTAGTAGAAAATTTTCGTTTTATTTCACTTGGAACGATGCGCAACCGCATTCCAGATCGTACCAAGCGGATTGCTTATTGCCGCAATAAGTACATGGAAGAATTTGATAGCGACCCTGAATATCAAAATAGTGACTTCACCATCATTGCCGATTTTGATGGCATGAATAGCTGTATTACTGATAAAGCCATTGACTCATGCTGGACAAGAGATGATTGGGATGTTGCAACGGCCAATCAATGGGGACCCTACTACGATATCTTCGCACTACGTCACCCGCTCTGGTCACCTAACAACTGTTGGGAAGCCCAAGTTTTTCTAGCCAGCATGGGATTGAGTGAAGATGAATCCAAATCCGTAGCAGTCTATTCAAGGATGTTGCAGATTCCTGAAGAAGGCGAATGGATTGAGGTGGATTCTGCATTTGGTGGGCTAGCCATATACAAATCCGAGGCCATCAAAGGTCTTCGCTATGTAGGCGCAGATAGTCATGGTAATGAAATGTGTGAGCATGTGAACTTCCACAAGCTCATCAAAGATCGCGGTGGCCGTATTTTTATCAACCCAAGATTAATCAATGCGGAACTCACCGATCACTCTGTTCATTACCATGAGTGGAAGCAATCCCAAATCAAAACTTGATTACATCAACCCTAACTTGAACATTTCTTTAGTCAAGACTGGGGTTTTCAGCTTTTGCTTATTGATTTCAAGTAGCGCTTTTTGCAAGGACGTTCTTCCCTCTTCCGATAAACTCCTTCAGCAAAGCGGCCCAATCATTGCCCGCTCAGGTGATGTCATTTCTGGCAAAAATATTAGCAACCCCAAGGGCCCATGCATCATTGTCAGTCAAGTAAAGCATGTCATCATCACAGGCAATCAAATTGGACCTTGTGGCAGTGATCCCCATTATGAAGTCGGCATTGGCCTGCATCAATCTAGTGATATTCAAGTTATTGGGAACTCCTTTAAGGCAGTCTCCAGTGCGCTTTATGCCACCAGCGACAGTGCTGATAATGCGAACAATGGCAAACTCTTATTTGAAGGCAATCAAGCCACCGAAATCCGTGGTCCTGCCCCCCGAGGGCAATTAGTGCAACTCAATCAATACTCTGGACCCAATATCGTGATTCGCTGTAACGTAAGTGACCAAGCCATAGGTGGTTATATCAATCAGGATGGTAGTGGAGGTCCTGAAGATCACATTAATGTTTATAAGTCTTCGGGCACCCTAAGTAGCCCTATTCAGATTTTGGATAACAAGCTACGCGGGGGCGGTAGTAAATCTGGTGGCGGCATTTTGGCAGTCGATGGCGGCAATGGGGCCAACGTATTGATAGAAGCAAACATCTTAGTAGATGCGGGGCAATACGGCATTGGTATTCCGGCAGGAGAAAATATCGTGGTGCGGCGCAACCGTATCTTTGCCAATCAACATACTTGGACGAATGTTGGTATCTATGTCTGGAATCAATATGCTGGAGCAGCTTGCTCTCGTACCGAAATTAGCGGCAACCAAGTGAACTACCGCAATCAAAAAGGTCTCCCAAATCCGTATTGGAATTCAGGGAACTGTGGCAAGGTCAGCATTGCAGAACCCAATCGACTACAAGATGAATCCATTACCCAAGCCATTTGGAATGAATCGCCCGCTGCCTGCAAAACCTCTTGGAGAGCTTGGTAAATATGAACCATTTAGATTGGGTTGATGTAGTCAAGCTTAGCATCATGACTGTCCTTCCTCTGGGTATGCGTTTGGGTTTTTCCAAGAAAGCTTTTTTAGATATCTTTCAAGATAAAAAATTATTTGTTGAAATGCTGCTGTATTGGCTTTTTGCTATTGCTGCACTATTTTTGGTATTTAAATTCCTGATTCTGAATGAACATGATTGGGTTGATGTGCTCAAGATGGTATTAGTTATCGTGATCACCTTAGGCTTTCGCTACTTGTTTTTTAAACCTGCTCTCGCAGACATGCTTAAAAATAAGAAATTATTTCTCAAGGTTACCCTCTCATGGCTCTGCTTTGCTGGGTTAATATTTCTAACTGTAAATTGGCTGATGTGATGTCTTTTACAAATCACTCTCTTCAGAAATAATCTACATATATGAACTACGATGGTAGCCAAGCTCCAGGATGGATTTATCCCAATCATGTGCTGATAACCAAGCTAGCGGCATCGGAATTTGGCAGATTATTCTTTTTAGAAAACCTCGAGCATAACTATGTGGCTCTCGATCGCTTTAAGTCGGGTGATAAGTTGCTTGTACTCATTGGCGCCTATTTTGATCAATGGAACTTTGAATACGCCAAGAAGTGCTTTGTTTATCAAAATCCAGGTTTTGACCTAAAGTCGATTTACTGGCTTGCCAACACACCAGCACAAGCGAAGATGGTGCTGGACTTAGGCTTTAATGTCCTTGAATTTAATCATAATAGCTTTATTGACGAATACACCTTTCAAATTCAGGAAGAGCCGAAGATCTACAACCTGGTCATGAATGCTCGTCCAGAAAAAGTTAAGAGACCTTGGCTAGCGATGAAGGTACCGCACATTGCAGCCATTAAGGGAAAGTTATTTTCTCCCAATAACTTTTGGGATTTGGGACAACTCCATCCCGACTACCTCAATCAAGAGCGTATTACCCTAGATGAAGTGGTGACCATTCTCAATCAATCTTATGTAGGTGGTATCTTTTCAGAAAAAGAAGGCGCCTGTTTTGCTAGTAGTGAATACCTTTTATGCGGTCTACCCGTTGTAAGCACCATTTGTAGTGGCGGGAGAGAGATTTGGTACAACGATTACAACTCACTCATTGTTGAACCCGATGAATACGCTATTGCTCAAGCTGTAGAGCTACTAGCCAACAAAGTCAAAGACAAAAAGATTGATCCTTACCAAATACGTGAACATCACATTGCGCTCTCACTGATTCAAAGAGATCGATTACACAGGCTGCTCAATGAGTTTATCGAGGATTTAAAAGTAGAAATCAGCGCTGAGCAAATTTACCAAAAGATTCTACGAGACTGGTCTACTGTGCATGAAGTGGAAAATTTAGATCGTGATTTGTTTCAAGAGAATTAGGTTTTTGCATAGCCAGATTTGAGGGCTTACCAGGTGGAACATAGTCATAATTTGGGCCCTTTAAACGGGACGTTAAAAAATTTGTCGGTTTATAAGCAATTGTTTATAATCTAAATAAGGACTGGGGATTCTTGGTCGACATTAAGCTCTGGTTTTCCAGGGCTTTTTGTTTTTTAGCCTAAGGAAACTTCTTCAAACCCCAGCCCTCCGCCTCGCCGCCCCTCTTTAGTAATTTGTCTTTGATAACATCAAGTGCTCTATTAGCTTGCTCTGGTTTGAGCACTGAAATCCCAATAGGCCTAGCCACTAAATCGGCTATTTGAAGTCCCGTGGAATTGGATTTCTTGTCCGCAAAGATGATTTCAAAATTCAACCTTTCACTATCGTAGTTGACGCCACTACAGATACGCCTAAACTCTAGCTCCAACTCATTGTCTTCAGTATTGCCCCGTTTTTCTACAATGACATGCAGGACTGGATTAGAAAAAACTTTAGCTGCATCGGGATAGAGCCGCTCTCATCAACAAATACCAAATATTCACTCAAAATTTTAGTCATCTAAAACCCATATGTAAGAGCTTATTTTAGATGCTTCACTACTTGAATTAAATCTCTGAATAAAACCAAAATAATAATAAGGTCAATCAGATGTTCAATTTTATCGGCTGCTGATCCAATATCTAGTGAAATAAATTAAGAATTATGGTTTCTTAAAACCTGCAATCTCGCTGCCAAAAGTTCTCCCGTACGCTTTGGTGCAAAGGCTTTGGCTGCATACGCTTTGATGTCTTTGCTATATTTCGGATCTGCTGAACGTTCAATTGCCTGACGCATTCTCTTAGCCAAATCATCAATAGAAGGTTCAGCCCACTGCGCTCCATCATCATCTTCAATGAAGTGGTAATCGCCCTTCTTTAAATTCACCATTTTGTAGCGCACTGGAAGCGTTAACTTAGAGTCCATGAACATCTGATTACCAGAGAAGTTCGTAGCAATTACCGGCTTACCAAATAACATCGCTTCAGCAAGTGTGCGCCCAAAGCCCTCTGCTCTATGCGGAGATACATAGGCATCACATGCCTGAATCAATCCCAATACTTCTTCACGATTAAGGGTCTGATTAATAATCACAATACGTTTATCTGCTTTGCATCGCTTTTCAAACGCTAACCAAGCGGGGTCTTTGGGCTGGGTGTTCATCACCTTCAGCACGAGTCCCACAGCTTGATTGCCAGCCTCTTTGATTGGAAACGCCTGTTGAAAGGCAGTAATTGTCGCTTCAGGATTTTTACGCTTGAGATGAGAATTAAAGTCAAACACGTAGAGAAATAAAAATAAGTCTTTAGGTTTTTCAGGCAAGCCAAAATGTTTTCTGGTGAACTTAGCACCCCGCTCTACGCTTGCTGCAAGCGGCATCAATACGCTAGGCTTAGTAGTTGATTGTTGATACATAGCGTGACTAAATTCACTTCCAGCCCACACCTCATCAACCAAATCAAAAGCCTTAGGCCAGGCCTTAGGCCATACAGGCAATTCCCAAGGCCACCAACCTATGTTGTAGTGATCTTTCAATACTGAATCACCATAGCGCAGAAAGATGCGCGAGACCATATCAAAGCCGGGCATGATAAAGACATTTATTGCATAGCTGGCTTCTTTGAGACTCTTCTCAATTTGTTTTTTCAAGCTGAGATCTTCTTGCCGAATTTCACTACCGGGTTTGATGTTTACAACGCGGTAGGGAATATCGGCCGCCTCACAGGCGGCCACTGCCATACGCAAATCTTCACCAATACCCAATTCGCCAAAAGCAAAGCCAATTAAATTAAGTCCAAAGGGACGCTTGATAGGAGAAGCAAGAGATTTAGTAGCAGTAGAGGCATCGGGAGTAAAGCGCGGAAATGGATAAAGTACTTTCTTGGTTTTATCTACCAACCAATGCCAGCTACCACCCTCTTTTAACTGCGTATCAGACCACTCGCGCATCGCCTTCACACCAGCAGCTTTTCTAATGTCAGGGCGTTCAGCATCCTTCATCAGGGAATTGGCTAAAACAGCAAAGCGGGCTAATGGCTGCAAACCCGCAGCCATTACCATGGGTTCCTGAAGCCAAGATTTCCAGCGATTGGCAAGCAATGGTTGCAATTGAAATACTTCAAGCGCGTTACAGAAAAACCAGGCCAAGAAACGATAACGAGAATCCGGCTTCTCTAGAGCCAAGTCTTTTTGCATCTTGAGATCCAACATATTCCAAATCAATACCATCAGCACAGTTGGTGCGGGTACTGCAGTAGGATTTGCCTCACCCTCAATTGACATCAGGACGCTACGGTCAAGTTGTTGTAAAAATGGAATATCGACAATCTCACCAAACAAATGCTCTTTCATGCCCATCGCAAAGAACCAGCCTGCTAAGGCTTTTTCTGCATCAGGATAGGTGGTAAATTTCTCGATCACATCAGGGCGAAAAGCAAGCGTTAAATCCATCGCCTTGGGTAGAGTTAATTCTTGTTTACCTACGGCAATCTTTCTATTGGGCTTTGCCAACTCAGAAACCTCAGCACCGCTCAGATACGACCAGTAGCGATAAGCTGGACGACCCTTTACCAACCACCAATCTGCTTTTATATCATCAGCAAGATCTGGGTGAAGCAAAAAAGCAAAGTGTTTGGCTAACGCCAGATCAAGCATGCTTTTGCACTAAGAAAGTATTCGATAACATTTGATATTCATTACCTACCATGCCATCTTCACGAACCTCTAAACAATGGCAGTGGCTCTCAGCGATGATTTTAAAGACATCGGGTTGAGGCAAGAAGTGCATCTCAAAGGTACTTGGAGGCGGCGTATTTAAGTAACGCTCTGCCTCAAAGAGATAGCCATTTTTATAGGTTGGCATCTGAAAGTAAGCAACGCCACCAGGCTTTAAAGAGCCCAGTAGATTACGCAGTATCCAAGCCGATACTGGTGGCGGATTGTGCTGCAAAGTAATGACCGTATAGACCGCATCAACCTGAGGCAAACTGTCAAACGCCTGCATATTTTTTAAATGTAGTAGCTCTACATTGCTAATAGCTTCTTTTGCTAAATAAGCTTTTGCTAAATCTAAATGTGGCAAAGAAATATCTGCCGCAATCACTTTATTAAATTGCTTGGCTAAGTAGGCGGTAATCCGACCTACCCCACAACCCAATTCAAAGATGCTCTGGATCTCATTGGGATTAACGCCATTACGACGCAGGGCAGACAAAAACAAATAACATAGTCCATCCCCAGAAATATCAAATTGCTGCTTATTGGCCTCAAACTGATCTTGGTAATACTGCGGTTGTGTAACCACAGACCAGTAGGGCTCAGTCACTCCTAAAGCAGACCACTCCCCATGAATACGTTCAAACATGCGGCCCATGAGTTCTTCTGAGACGGCCACCTCTACCGGTATATGAGAATTGGTAAAGGGATGGCGGCGGCGCACATTAACCTCTTGGCCTAAGGCTCTACTCATGCCCTCCACAAACTCAGGAGACTGCATAAAGATCTCGCGCAATTGCGCTACATCATGCACTGTCTGGCACAGGTTATTGACGACGTCTTGGCTTTCAGGATCGCGGCCCAAAAATAAGCGATAAGCCAAAATGACTTCTTCGGAGCTGAGCAAAATAAGGCCTAAATAAACAAGGGTTTATAAGAAAAATAAGTAACAAAAAATAATTAAGACAATTTTAAGATAAATTGCAGAAGCGGGCATAGTACTAAGGTACTGAGATTGCCTAGTCTCAAAATCAAGAAGGCTTTGATTGAGCCCCCAAACTTGGCTTGATAGCTAGAAATAGCTTGCTGACTTCGCCAGCTAAAAATTCGTTATAACCTGGCGTCCCAAATGCCCGATCGTGGGAACTTTTTGTAATGAATCGCTGCATCTGCTCCTTGAAATCGGCTCCCAAGGCAATGCTCTGAATGGTCTGGATTGCATTATTCAATAGCAAGTTGTAGTGCTCGATTCCGTAATCAACCATCTTTTTTTGGATCAGATCGAGTCTTAGGTTAGCTCCCTGCCCCATAAGCCAGGCGATGTCCCAAATATCTCGATGCCGAATCTTTGCTGGGGTTGAAACCAAATCACCATTCACAAACTTAGCAATAGATGTTGGAAGTGCCACTAGCTTATCAGCAAGAATTTCATCAATTGTCTCTGTTATGACAATAGGACTTCTCATTCCCTCAAGAACGGTGTAATTCAATCTTAGAGGAATGGCTTCTCGTGTGTATGCCGGAATATTGGCAATATCAATTTTGATTTTTTGACGAGGAATATCAGAAGATCCAGGGTTTGTTTCAATACTCACCACCCACTTATTGACTTTGACCAAGGCACCCTCTTCGACTGGCTTAGGCTCCTTCACTGTGACCTTTAGACCAAAGCGCTCACCAATATGCTTAACGATACAATCTTTGACTTTTTCCATGCTTACAGCTGAGAAATCCCTGCCCCCAGCAAAATCAAGGTCCTCACTGAATCGCTCTGATCCCCGGCATAGCCGCAATGACGTACCACCTTGAAAAACGAGATTTTTGAGTAGGCCATCCCCATCCAAAGCATTAAATATTTCATAGTGCAGAAGTTCTTTCTCGACAACTGGCCTCATCGCCGCTAACTCAGAACTGGCCATCGCTTTTTCTACATATAGTTTGAAGTCTTCTTGCTTCATCATGCCGCCCCTTCTTCTGTCTTTTCCTCTAACCCTTCTTCTGATTCTTCATAGTCGATCATGTTCGTATTGCGTCCGACTCTCAGTAAGTCACTCACGGCAGTGCGCTTTTTAGCAATCCGCAGAGGACGATCCTGAATACTGATCGTGCGCTCTAAGATGTCTGGAACACTGCGCTTAGTATGCGTAAATTCAATTGTTCCAAAAGGGGTGTCATGGGTACCCTTGGCACCCGTAGTCATCACAGTGAGCCTATTCATTGGGATCTGCGAAATTACCCCATGCTCAGAAAGCATGGTCTCTAAACTGACATAAGAGAGGTTTCCTGGTCGTAGTGCCTTAGCAATATCTTCGACTATCCAACTGGAGTTTCGCCCAGCAGCCAAGGCATTTACGTAAACTCCCCTGCTTGCTCTAATGAGTAAACCATCTTTGACCATGCGCTGAAGAGACTTTTCCATCGCCTTTTCACCCTCCAAAGAAAAAAGCTTTTCCAAATCCTTTTTAGTGAGGACAGATATACCCCGGCGCTCAAGCGCACTGAGGCTTTTGATGAGTTCAATCTGCTTCATAAGTAATCTCCAACCCTAATAAAAAGTAGGGTTTATGAATATATATTAGCAGAAAATCTATTTTTTGACGACTAAGTAGCTTTAAACCCTAGATATAAGTAGGGTAACGACACAGTTTACGTATTTTTCTGTAATTTGGCTAAATATTGTGTAATATATTACACAATTTATGCGATAATAAACCTGTGAATTTACGTGAAATTGGTCTCAAAGTCGGGCAGCGCCGCACTGATTTGGGTTTATCCCAGGATCGGTTGGCAAAACTTTGCGGCCTTTCGAGATCGACTATTCATCATTTGGAGAAGGGTACCTTGAATGATTTGGGTGCAGCCAAACTACTAGCCTTGCTATCCTTGTTGGGGTTGGATGTCATCACGCAGGAGCATAGTAAAAAACATCATGGTTTAGATATGGCCAGCAAAACCGCAAGTGTTAGCTACAAGACCAAGCTTCAAAGTAGCGAGCTATCTCATTCATTGGCATGCGGAGAATTACCAGACAGCATTTATCCGCATGTAGCGACATTGCTTGATGAAGCGCCATTAGCAATCATTGTATCTGCGGTTGAAGAGGCGGCAGCAGATAACCACGTTCCGCCTAAGCTCATTTGGAAGAACATTTATCGGTGGGCACAGGAGATGTATTCACCAAGACCGGCTTGGGCTTAATTGATGAATAAGGTAATTGAGCGTGAGTTGCCCAACGGTGTGTGGAAAGATTTACTTCCTCATGCACTTTCGGTAATACCCCCCTTATTTAACCGAACCTAGAAGTGGGATTAACTAAGCCGCAACTAAAGCTTGCGCTGGACTTATTGAACTAAGCGCTCAAAGGGTTGAATTACGTCAGCCAAGAATCGCTCTGCCGTTACTCTTAACTGCTCATTAGTAACGCTGTGATTCGCTAACAATCCGGAATTACATGTTTTAACTGCTTGGTCTAAGTCGTATTCTTGAACTAGCAATTCCCTTAAGCCCGCTCCGCATCTCAATGTAAGTGAGCGCACCTCATTGGGAAATTTCACTTCCAGTGCAGCCAACCACTGCTGGGGCCATATTTGCAGATCTTCCTTACTTTCATTCATGAGGTAGGCTAACGCCAAGACTCTACCCAAATCTTTATTGGAACGCTTTACATTTGTAGTTCCAATTTTCTCTTCTCCAATTCTAGGATGGTGAAGTAAATTCGCTAAGGCCATCATCTGTGGGCTAGCCATCGGTATTTGATAGTTGGTTGGTATGGGGTCCACCTCAACCAAGCTTAAGTACTTAAAGCCGCACAAAGCAAAATATCCATGTTTAGTTTTAAGCTTTTCTGCAGAGCGCGTGCCCTCTTGCACTAACTGTGCGTTAGGCGAATTGAGCAGCTCCAGAAACCACTCTACCTCCCCTGCTGGACGCAAACGCACCATTGGCAACTTTTCAATTTCGGTATTTTCATCATAAGAGATTGGATAGGCTTGAGCAACTTCTAACTTCCACCCGTGTTCTATCAATTCTTCGGCCACTTCCCGCACTAAAACCTTTGCACTAGCGTGTGGCCATATCATGCAGTCCACATCCTTAGTTCTCACGCCCACATTCCTCAAGGTATGAGAAAAATAATATCCTGCAGCTAAGCTACCAATGATGATCATGTTCTGCTTCGACTGATCGGGCAATGCATCGGAGACTCGCATAAGCACATCACCAGGGGACAACATTTTTAGCATGCTTAACCTTGCTCGCGCTTGAATAACAAAGCTAAGAGCATATCATTGGCCTGATGATCTAACCCCCCTTGATATAGATTAGCCAGGCACTCAACCGGATCGGCAAACAAAAGACCTTTAGCATCCTTCATAAACATAGACTGAGCGCGCGGTAAAAAATGGACTACTACATTTGCTGGCCCTACTAAGCTATTAATTTGCCCCAGCGCTGGATCTAATGTTTTTATAAAACCTAGGTCACTCTTAGCACCCCCATGCACAACCAAATCTAACTGTGGACTTCCAGTAATATCAAGTAATGGATAGTAATGTTTAGCGCCAATCACGCCACCAATAGCCACATTCTCTAGATCAAGTGCTTGTAGGCGCGTCGCCAAATCTTCTGGCGTGCGAGGCTGTCCCGAAAGATCACTAAAGCATATTGATTTTCGTGCTTCACCATCAACTACCCAATGCTTCCATACATTTTCTGGGAAGCGCTTTAGGCTCACGCGTCGGTCTGATTGTCGGACGATGACATTCTCCGCCTCAAGGCGTTTTATTGTATTAAATACCGTTGGATAACTAGCCCCACTTGCTTGGCATAATGCCTCCGTAGTCTGAGGCTCTCCATGCTTAAGCCACTGGAGAATTAATAGGTTAAGTACCGCGCTTCTTGTTGCTCCTGGAGATCGTTTTCCGGTTAGGGCAACCTGCTCATGAATAAATTGTTTTAATTCATCTTGGGGGATATCGCACTCACCAACCGGAAAATAGGAGAATCCTTTGTCCCGATCAAATAGGGCAAGGTACATTTTCCCGGCTGTTTCGGGTGAAATAATCCCCTTAAATGCATCAAGCTCTGCCTGTAAGCGCGCTGGAGTTAATTTACTGTCCGCTAAAACACAGAGATAACGATTTTCTGGCTGCAGTTTGAGCTCATAAGCAATGCCGACCAAGATTGAGCGTAAATCTCGTGCTGTAAAAATCCCCAACTTGACGGTGACATGCCAGTTCCGCCAAACCAAGTTAGAAGCAAGCTCTTTCTCCACTTTTCTTCCTCCGGTATCGCTATAGACTAAAGATGCATCTTAACATTAAGATGCATCTTTAGTCCATTAAGTTCAGCAATGAGTCAGCAAAAAACAACTGTCGCGGGGATAAAAAGAAAATATCCAATAAAAAAGCCTCTTGGCCAAAGAATCACGCCTGTATTAAAGTCGTCAAAGGAAGACCTCAAACCAACTTATAGCCCTCAACCTTAAAAGAAAGCGCTCTGGTATCTTTGGATTTCTTGATCGTTTTGGCTGGTACAAAGCATTGGCGGGTTTCAATTACCCAGGCAGTAAAAGCAGAGGTAGGCGTCTCTGGTGCCTCTAGCGTGAGAATGAATTCATCTTGAGAGCCTAGCTTGACTAACTCAGCAATACCGTCTGATGCGGTGATCTTAAATACACATCTTCTTAAGACGCGCATTTACAACTTCAAGTTCCTTCATACAAGCCATCATGGAGGTATCTATACCCAGTACAAGACAAACCTTGGGCACACCTAAGCCAACATCGACCCGTTCTAGGGTAGCTATGATTCTCCCTATCAGTAAATTTAGAACGTTTCATTTAGAACTCCTCTTATAGAGAAAATTCTACCTCTGAGCTCAATTAATCTGTGGGGGGAATTACCGTTGCAGCTTCGGGATATAGATTGGGCAATAAAAATTGCAAACTATCTAGAGGAAAGGCAAGCTCCACTGGCGCCTTATGGCCCTTGCTTCTGACAAGCCCAGTCGTAAGTAAACGCGATAGCAAGGATCGCGCTGTTCGCTCACCCAGTCCCGTCATTTGTAAAAAGTCACCACGCTTAGTAGGTCCTGCCATATAGAGGTGATACAAAGGTAGGATTGCTTCCTTACGGATATCCTTATCTTGGCTTGCACGAAACAGAATGAGTGCCTCTATATTACTTCGCATTTGAGACAGGTTAAGCATTTTTTCCATAAAACTCACTTGATCGTCAGCAATACCTATGAACCACTGACACCATTCCCGCAACATTCTCTCACTAAGGTTACCTCTACCATCTAGGTCGCCCTGCCTTGGATGATCCGCCCCAGACAGATGGGCGTAATAGGCATCTCGATTACGGGCGAGTCCACGATTCATTGACCATAAGCCTTGAGTCAAAGGCAGTAAGGCTAAGTGTGTTTGTAACCTCACCGCCCTACCATTACCATCTAAGAATGGATGTACCCACATTGCACGATGGTGTTCACAGGCGACATTCAGTAAAGATTGATTCAGCGCTACCGGCTGGGCATACACTTGATCCATTCGACTTAAAAAATCAGGAAGACTACTCCATAGCGGTGGCTCATGCCTACCAACAGTAACTTCCTCTTGCCTCAATATGCCCGGCTCAATAATCCGACCTTCTTTAGTGGTTCTATCAACCGGCTCTAGGCAACGATATAAAGCACGATGGGCGCCAATCAATATCGATGAGTTCAGCGTGTCTTGTAAACCGCTGCCACCCATTTGCTCAAGTTCTTTCTCAGCATCGATATAAGCAATCGCAATTCTCTGTAATCTGGCGGTATCCGGTTTATCAGAAAAGTCATGTGCTAAGGCGCGTTCAATATTCACCGGATGGGTGCTTTGACCTTCAATCCGATTTGAATAGTAGGAGTTCATTGAGCGAACTAACTCCTGGATTGAAGCAATCGTACTGACATGAGTTCCTCGAGCCAAGCGAGAGGATTTATCTGCAATTTCTTGGGATTGAGCATGCAATATATCGAGCTTCTGCCGTGGCAACAAAGGCTCAAATTGATGAATTTGGGAGTACCGGGTGATTGTTCTATTGCTCATTTTTGCCGGTAAATGTGCCGGTTAATTAATCAAGTTATTTCTAATATTAACAATAACTTAAAGAAATATCAAGTCGCAATAAAAAGGCTATTTTTGCCGGTAAATATGCCGCATAAAATCCCTCTAAAAGCTGAATAAATGCACTCTCAGCCAAACTTAGCGAATCAGGGGGAAATTGCCTTATGCCCAGCATATACCCCCATACGAATTGCTTTTAGAGATGAAAAAACCGCCCCTAGTTCATTAGAGCGGCTTTTTCGTCCCAGGCCGGTGCCAAGTAAATTACCTGGTTAGGGAGGAGTAGTAAAACCCAGTATAAAGATTTTTGGCTATGCGGCAAAGCCCACGTTCGGGATAATGGTAACACCCACCCATGGATGCCTAACCTTGCTGCCTTAAGTTCCCAAAGCAGATCCTTTGAATTCAATTGCAGTGGTTTATCCAAGTGTAACGGTGATCACCTCATTTCCGAGGCGATGAAATCGCACCCCTCAAACTAACTTGTAACCCTCAACCTTAAAAGAAAGCGCCCTGCTATCTTTGGATTTCTTGATCGTTTTGGCTGGTACAAAGCATTGGCGGGTTTCAATTACCCAGGCAGTAAAAGCAGAAGTAGGCGTCTCTGGTGCCTCTAGCGTGAGAATGAATTCATCTTGAGAGCCTAGCTTGACTAATTCAGCAATACCATCTGATGCGGTGATCTTGAGAGTCAGACTGGCCTCAGTAGGCCACCCTCCTCTGCATTGCAACTGAATGGTTCTAGGGCCATCTTTGGTGTAGCGTAATTTAACTACTGTGCGCTTACTCACCCAACCATCAGGCTGAACATCCACATAGAGTTGTTGATGGGATAAACGTAGGCGCCAGTCATTTTGCAAGTCTTTTAAGAGAATATCAAACTCAGCAGGCTTCATCAAGGATTTGGCTTTAATCAATACCGCCTTAATAATCTCCACCAGGGATTCAGGTTCAGTCACAAAAGGATAGCGTTCACACAACTCATCAAAGTAAGTGGCAATCCAATGCCCTGGAGCAGAACCTAGATGCCGAGCAATGACTTCCATACTTTCAAGAGCAACGGTTTGACGCAGCCTCTTCGTTAAGCACTGACTATGCAAACGAGAATAGGCCTGCACCTTATCAATAAAACCAATTTGCTTACGAGGGTAGTGCTTAAAGATCCGTAACCAGAAATCAAAGTCAAAAGCAGTCTTTAAAGATTCATCTAGTAGCCCTACTTCAGCAAACACTTCTTTACGAAAGAACACCGTAGGCTGACAAATAAAACTACCCTGAGCAAACTGCTTAATATTGGTAGAGGGAGGCAAAGTAGGATAAGCCCCCAAACCTTTACCATTCTCATCCACATGACGACCCAAGCCATACACAATCCTTAACTTCGGATCAGCAGCAAAAGCAGCTAGAGCGCGATCAATTGCTCCAGGGGCATAGTAGTCATCGGAATTGAGCCAGCCCACAATCTCAGCTTCACCAGAAAGAGCCATAGAAAAGCCGACATTTAGGGCTTGAGCAGGACCAGTGTCTTGCTGAGAAACATATTCAAGAGAAACGCCAGGGGAGCGGAAGGAGACAAGTTGGGAGAGGGTTTGGTCGGTGGAGCAATTATCAATGATAAATATAGTTGAATTCTCATCCTTATATGAGAGGATACTCATGAAGCACTCAGGAAGGAACACAGAGGAATTTGAGGATGGAATTAGGACTGATATCTTCAATTTGAAATAGTTTATAAAAAAGAAAAGTTTTCAACATAAATATTATGTGACAGAAGCCACCTGTACGTTAAAGCGCCAGGTGAATAAAGTTTATCGTCAATATCCTCGTAAATCATGCTGCTAAAACTAGAAATATTAGGTAAAACTTCTGATAAATAGTTCGAATAAACTCTGGAGAGCATATCAATAGATTCACTCTCGCCAAAATAAAGACCCATATTTACAGAGGGATGGTCAAAGTCATACGGAAAATTATTTATTTGACTATCTTTCATGCTATAAACTGTTCTTTTATTAATATTTATGGAATCACTATAAGTTAATAATTTATCTAT
>Ga0118677_10005687_pt1 | contig 21644 bp, 15 predicted proteins | sample AliMusrvi5mmetaG_FD_86154 | JGI IMG/M metagenome (GOLD analysis project Ga0118677, IMG submission 86154)
GTCGAAGGTTTGGGAACTCTGAACATCCAATGGAGTAACCTTTTTAGTGAAAAAATTTCGGCAAACTACAAAGAGGGGAAACCCGACGGCCTTGGAACGATCGAAGGAGAGCAGGTCAATGGAGTTAAAAGTCTAAAGAAGGGAACTTTTTTTCAGGGCCAAATTCAAGGAGTTGGGGAGATTTCAAGCGTAACGGAGAATGGTGAAAAACTTCAATTTAGAGGCGAACTGCTTGACGGGATTCCTGAGGGTAAAGGGCGAATTGAGACAAAGATTTATACCTACATTGGTGATTTCCATGATGGAAATCCTGACGGCGTTGGTCGATTTGAATATGAAAGCAAGTCTATCTATGAGGGTGAAGTTAAAAAAGGGAAAAAAAATGGAAAGGGAAAGCTTACGTTTGAAAATGGTGTATCTGTAATCGGTTTCTTTCAGGATGATCAATCTCCAGTAGTTGGGAGAATTGAGTGGCCAAGTGGCGCCCTGTATGAAGGGCAGATATTTAAATACAAAGCAAATGGCACTGGGCGAATGTCTTACTCGGACAGAACCACTTTTTATGGCCCATTCTCAGATGGGGTCGCCAACGGTGACGGATTCGTTGAGTATCAAGGAAATACTGTAAAGATGAATGCCAATAAGGGTAAATTCACCAGAATATACAGTGAACAAGAAGTTACCGAGATGGAGGAAAAGAGGAATATGGTAGAAAACCAAAGACGCCAAATGGAAGATCAGAGACGGCAAATGGAAGACCAAAAGGAACAATTAGCCGAACGTATCAAACAATGCTGGTGGAAAATGGCTGCTGGACCAAATACTGGTGGTATGTCTGCAATTACCAACGCTGAAAAATGTAAAGAAGACCCCTATTATGACTTGCGTCCTCGTGATAATGGTTATACATGTGCCCGCAATGCTGTTGGTTCTGTAACATGCAGTCCCAATTGATTTGTGGTTTGAAAAAATTAATTACGGCAAATGGGTTAAGTCGCACACAATATTTCACAGTCTGAACGGATTTTTATCAATCTGCAAGCTTTTTGAAGAGTGATTTGCCGCTATAGCTGGACAGCTGCCCACTTGTGTTGTCAAGCCAGTCTGACTGATCAGTTCCAAGAATTTCACCCGCACCATTCCTAAGCACAGTGCGGCCCCCCAGCGGACAACCAGCTTGGAAGTCTTGCTAAAATCCCGCCAGCGCCAATTTGCTCCAGCTTGCGGGCGCTTTACAAATACAGCTAAAGACGGACCGATCCAAACTCCCGGCCTCGTTGAATGCGATGCCGGGTTTTTTTGTTTAAGGGGTTTGCTTGGGAACACACTTGTCAACACCGGATACGCCACTGATTGCCATTGCGCAAAGCATGCACTTTGAAGCGCCGTTGCCGCTGCAAAGCGGTGCCGCGTTGCGCGACTACGCGCTGTCGTACGAGACCTATGGCACGCTCAACGCGCACAAGTCCAACGCCGTGCTGGTTTGCCATGCCTTAAATGCTTCCCACCATGTGGCCGGCGTCTATGCGGATCAGGCGAATTCCGAAGGCTGGTGGGACAACATGATCGGGCCGGGCAAGGCGCTCGACACGAATCGGTTCTTTGTCATCGGCATCAACAATCTGGGCTCCTGCTTTGGCTCCACCGGCCCCATGCATACCAACCCCGATACGGGCAAGGCCTACGGCGCTGACTTTCCGGTGGTGACGGTGGAAGACTGGGTCGATGCACAGGCCCGCCTGCTGGACGCGCTGGGCATTCACAAATTGGCCGCCGTTATGGGTGGCTCGCTGGGCGGCATGCAGGCGCTGAGCTGGACGCTGCGCTACCCCGAGCGCGTCGGCCACGCCCTGGTGATTGCCAGCGCGCCCAACCTGAACGCCGAGAACATTGCCTTCAATGAGGTGGCCCGCCGCGCCATCGTCACCGACCCGGACTTTCACGGCGGCCATTTTTACGAGCATGGCGTGGTGCCCAAGCGCGGCCTGCGCATCGCCCGCATGATCGGCCACATCACCTATTTGAGCGATGACGTGATGAACGAGAAGTTCGGCCGTCAGCTGCGCGCCGCCGCCCAGGCTGCCAAGGATGGCAAGCCCGAGCAATTGACTAGCTATCTGTACAGCACCCAGGAGGCGGAGTTCCAGATCGAGAGCTATCTGCGCTACCAGGGCGACAAGTTTGCCGAGTACTTTGACGCCAACACCTATTTGCTGATCACGCGTGCGCTGGATTACTTTGACCCGGCACGCAACTTTGGCGGCGACCTGGACCGGGCGCTGGCCGCAGCCAGCTGCAAGTTCCTGATCGTCAGCTTCACCACCGACTGGCGCTTTGCGCCCAAGCGCAGCCGCGAGATCGTCAAGGCGCTGCTACACAACCAGCGATCGGTGAGTTATGCCGAGATCGACGCGCCGCACGGCCACGACGCCTTCTTGCTCAACGACCCGCGCTACAAAAATGTGGTGCGCAGTTACTTTGATGGCGTTGCCAAGGAGCTAACGGTATGAGCGACGCCACCATCCAACGCGCCATTGCCGAGCTGGTTCCCAAGGGTTCGCGCGTGCTTGACCTGGGCTGCGGCGACGGCGCCATGCTCGACTACCTGCAACGCGAGCGCGACTGCACGGGTTACGGCATCGAGATTGCCGACGCCAATGTGCTGGCCTGCATCGCACGCGGCGTCAACGTCATCCAGCTCAACCTCGACGAAGGCCTGGCGATTTTTGAAGACGAATCCTTTGATGTGGTGCTGCAGATCGACACCCTGCAGCATCTGCGCAATGCCGAGGTGATGCTGCGCGAGACCGCCCGCGTGGGCCGCGTCGGCATCGTCGCCTTCCCCAATTTTGCCCATTGGCCGAACCGCCTGAGTGTGTTGCAGGGCCGCATGCCTGTCACCAAGCGCCTGCCCTACCAGTGGTACGACACGCCCAATATCCGCGTCGGCACCCATGCCGATCTGGCCGACTTGGCAGCGCGCAACAGCCTGCGCGTGCTCGACAGCTTTGGCCTGCAGGAGGGCCGCATCGTGCGCTTTGCGCCGAATTGGTTTGCCGGGACGTCGGTGTATAAGCTGGCGAGATAGAAATCCGTGGGGCCAGCGACAAGCCACTCCCATCTTCTTTTGCAATAGTATTGAGTGGACCCTGTAAACCGTTACCCGAGGCAGTCCAATGAAAAGAATACTCGCGGCTGTCAACACACCCCGCCAGGATTGGGATGAGTTGGCTATTAGAAAAGCGTTCAATGACGTTGTCCAAGAACGCTACAAGAACATTAAAAATTTTGAGGAAAAACGCAGCCGTGAAGAGTCGCGCTTCCAACTGCGTGTCAACGCAGATAGCAAAGACAAGGCAGTTCCCTACGCTGCTCTGATCGCGCCGGAACAAGACACCTCAGGCGCGTACGGTGGCATGAGTTTCGTGGTGTTTCCTGCTGACGAAAGTGGCCCTGCGCTGATCGGCATGGTGATTGGTACCCAGTCCATAGCACCAGATGACAGGGTGCTAGGCAAGCCAGGCCATGCACGGCGTTGCAACGCCATCTCCCGATGGGTTGCGACTTTGCCCGAAGGGGGATTTGCGTGGAGCAAACGCGACCCGGTGCGCACGGATTTGGAGATGCCCAAAGTCGTCCGGTCGCAACTTGGGCGGTGGGAGCATACCCTGCAGAAGTATGGTTCCGTCCTTTATGCCTGCCATGCTCCAACCGGTTCAGGTACCGAGACGGACCAGGCCGCGCAAATCGCTTCGATTACCGCATTCATTGACCTGTTCATGGATGAGCGGGGCATTGACCGCAAACAGGCAACTGAGAAGGAGGCGCAGTTGGTTCGGTTGCAATGGCTGGCGCATTTACTGCCATCCATTTCAGAAACGGACACCGCCAACCTTCTGTCGTATCGGCGTTTTGTGGTGCTGGAGGGGCCACCGGGAACCGGTAAAACGCATTTGGCAAAGCAGTTGCTGGCAAACCAATACCAAGGCCACGGCCACCTGATTCAATTCCATGCGGGCACAACCTACGAGTCATTTATTGGTGGTTTGCGCCCTGTCAAAGATGCCGACAGCCAAGGCTTTCATTTCGCGGCAATTGGTGGTCAGTTGATGCGGGCAATTCAGCAGGCCGCTGCCGATGTAGGCCAACCCTATCTTTTGGTCATCGATGAAATCAATCGCGCGGATCTGGCCAAGGTGTTGGGCGAAGCGATGCATTTGTTTGAGCCAGGCGACCCCAACCGCCAGGTTGAACTGGATTACGATTTTGATGAAATTGGCGGTCGCACGTTACGACTGCCGCCCAACCTGCACGTTCTGGGAACCATGAACACAGCAGACCGAAGCATTGCGCTGCTGGACGTGGCCGTGCGGCGGCGCTTTGCCTTTTCGCCCGTTTGGCCTAGCCTGCAAGTTCTCGCCAGTGAGCAACAGTCGTGCGCCGCAATGCGGGACAAATTTGCGCAACTGCTTGACGTCTTTATTTCTCATGCAGGCGACGATGCCTTTAATTTGCTGCCGGGGCATGCCTATTTCATGGAGCCCGATGCGATCAGGGCAAAAGTAAAGCTGCAGACGGAATTAAGACCCTTGCTGCTGGAGTACCTTGCCCAAGGCCATGTGAGTGGGTTTGGCGATGAGATTCATGCCTTCATTGACAGCCTTGACTCCTGAGCGTGGTGCAGGTTCTCTCAAACAATCCCGTTCGGCGCATCCAGGATAGCGCCAGGGTCTTTGTGTCCGCCACAGACTGGCTGCTGGAGCCCGGTGTTGATAAACGCAAGGCGCCCGAGTTGGCGCAACGCCGCAGCGAGAATTTTCTAGATATGAATCGCGGAATTCTGAGTGACTTCGGTGTGCGGGGTCAGTTGGGTGGTGTGCGTGGTGAAATCGGGTTGTGGCTGGAGTCCGACACGCGAATCGGTGCTCTTCCCTTGTTGTCACCGTCTTCCGCCAAACCAGAACTTGGTCTGGTGGTTGAGCCGCGCTTCTCCTGGAGCAGCGCAGGCGATATGTTGGTTGGCACAGGCTTTCGGATTACCCCTGAAATCTTGCCATTGCCACGCATGGTCCCTAGCTCCGACCGACAGATTCCGTCGTGGGTTCTTAGTGCGACGGTATTGATGCGTATCGAGGCACTGCTCAAGCAAAGTTCTCTCCGTTTTGAAATGAACGAAGCGCTGTTGAGTGCACCCAAGGGCCAAGTGAATTGGGGTCGTTATGCCACAAACTATTGGGCAAAAGGGCAATGCCTGACGATTCCCTGCCGCTTCCCTGATTTATTGGCCGATACCAAGTTACACGGCGCCATGCATTGGACGGTGTTGCGGCACCAGGACGCACTGCGGACCCAGCGTGGCAGACATATCGCAGTGTTGCACCTCTTGCAACGCTGTGAGGCGCTGCTCGTGCAGTTGCGTTCATATGCGCCTACCCAGCCCAAAACTGGATGGCAGCCAGCCAACAGCCATGCATCAAGCGATGTTTTTCGGAAGGGCCTCGAAGCCATTCATTGGACCGTAGACGAACGGGGGCTGGGTGGCACCAGCGACTTGGCGGGTTTGCCTTGGCGCATGGATATGGCGACTTTTTTTGAGGCGTGGATCGAGTCCATTGCAGAAGCCACAGCCAAACGCTTCCAGGCAAGACTCACAACATGTCGGCTGCACGAAACCGCGGTGCGCTTGCACTGGCAGCCACAACGATTGGGCACGCAGCGCGCCCTGATTCCCGACGTGGTGCTGCACCGCCCGGATGTCACGTTGGTGATCGATGCCAAATACAAGCGCCACGCCCAACTGGTTGGCTACGGCGGATATGGCAAAGGTGAACACGATTGGCAAACGCAGCATCGTGAAGATTTGCTGCAAGTGCTGGCCTACAGCAGTTTGTTCGATACACCCCGCGTGGTGGCGTGCCTTGCCTATCCAACACCCCATGACCAGTGGCAAACGCTTAAGGATCATGGACGTGTTTTGTCACGCGCGACCATTCGGCAGGGTTTGAGGCAGGTAGAAATTGCGCTTATTGCGGTGCCTATGTCGGGCCAGACTGCTGAAATATCGGTGCTATTGGGGCAATTGCTTTCGCCGATGCAGACCACAGACTAAATAAAGCCATGAAGTCCTGCGAGCGGGCTGAAAACGAAGTTCAAATCGCACCACCCGAAGTGGCCCGGCCGCGTGGCATCATTCCCCAATTCTCCGCCCGCCCTTGAGACAGGAATCCCCATGAACGCCCGTATCCCCACCCAAGCCCTGAACGCGCCGCAAGTCTTGAGCGAAGTCAGCAGCACCTGGGACGACAGCATCGTCTCCGAGCTGACCGATTACATCGCCATCCCCGCCAAGTCGCCCATGTTCGATGCCGACTGGGTGGCCAACGGTTTTATCGACACCGTGGTGCGCAACACGGCGACCTGGATTGAGGCGCAAAAGGTGCCGGGCCTGACGCTGGAAATCGTTCGCCTGCCCGGCCAGACGCCGGTGCTGTTTTTTGAGGTGGCGGCCACGCGCAGCAATGCCCTGCAGACGGTGCTGATGTACGGCCATCTGGACAAGCAGCCCGAGTTCTCCGGCTGGCGCTCGGACCTGGGCCCGTGGACGCCCAAGTACCAGGACGGCAAGCTCTATGGCCGTGGCGGTGCCGACGATGGCTATGCCGCCTATGCCGCGATTGCCGCCATTCAGGCGCTCAAAAGCCAGAAGGTCGAACACCCGCGCATCGTCGGCCTGATCGAAACCTGCGAGGAAAGCGGCTCGCCCAATCTGCTGCAGTACATCGACTTGCTGGGCAGCCGCCTGGGCGATGTGGGGCTGGTGATCTGCCTGGACTCGGGGGCGGGAAACTACGACCAGCTCTGGCTGACCAACAGCCTGCGCGGCGTGGCCGGTGGCGTGCTCAAGGTGCAAATCCTGAGCGAAGGCGTGCATTCGGGCGATGCCAGCGGCCTGGTGCCGTCGAGCTTTCGCATCCTGCGCCAGGTGCTGGACCGGCTGGAAGACAGCGCCACCGGGCGCCTGCTGCCCGCCGCCTTCCATTGCGAGGTGCCCCACGAGCGCCTGGCCCAAGCCCAAGCCACCGCCGCGATTCTGGGCGATGCGGTGCACCAGAACTTTCCCTGGGCGCATTACGACTGCGGTGGTGACCAGCGCTTTTCCCTGCCCACCACTACCGACCCGCTGCAGGGCCTGCTCAACCGCACCTGGGCGCCGACCTTGAGCGTGGTGGGCGTGGATGGCTTCCCGGACATGAAGGACGCCGGCAATGTGCTGCGGCCGTATACGGCCTTCAAGCTCTCGCTGCGCCTGCCGCCGCTGGTCGATGCCGGAATGGCCGTGCAGCAACTCAAAACCCTGCTGGAAGACAACGCGCCCTACCAGGCCCAGGTCACCTTTGCCCCGGGCGGCCATGCCACCGGCTGGAATGCGCCCGACACTGCGCCCTGGTTTGAAAAGGCGCTGGACGATGCGTCCAACACCTATTTCGGCGCACCCTGCGGCTATGTCGGCCAGGGCGGCACCATTCCGCTGATGAACATGCTGTCCAAGGGCTTCCCCAAGGCGCAGATGATGGTCTGTGGCGTGCTAGGCCCCAAGAGCAACGCCCACGGGCCCAATGAATTTCTGCATGTGCCCTATGCCAAAAAACTCACGGCGGCCGTGGCCCAGGTGATTGCGCAGTGCCCCTGAGCCGCTTGCCGCAGCACTAAGCCAGCAAGGCCAGAGCGGTCAGCGCTGCGGTCTCCGAGCGCAACACGCGTGGCCCCAGCGTTACCGGCGCAAATCCGGCGTTGACAGCGGCAGATTCTTCGCTGGCACTCAGGCCACCTTCCGGGCCTGACAGAAACAGGGCGCCGGAGCCGGACACATCCACAGACCGCAGCGCCTGCGTGCCCTCGCGCAGCGACAGCAGCAGGGCCTTGGGTGCACTGGCGTCGCTTAGGTTCAGTCCGGCCAGCCACTGCGCCAGCGTCTTGACAGCATGGACGACGGGCACCCGGTTGCCGCCGCATTGCTCGCAGGCGGCAATCGCCACGCTTTGCCAGTGATCCACCTTTTTGGTGGCGCGTTCGGCCGCCAGGCGCAACACGCTGCGCTCTGTCATCAGGGGCTGGATGCTGGCCACGCCAAGTTCTGCAGCTTTTTCCACCAGCCAGTCCATGCGCTCATTGGCCGGCATGCCGACTGCCAGATGCACGGCGCGCTGCGCCTCGCGCTCGACGCCCAAGTGCGCGCCAATTTCCACCTGCACCTGGCTTCGCCCCATCAGCGTGACGCGGGCCTCGAACTCGCCGCCGGGGCTAGCGCCCTCCCAGCCCGGGCCGTGGTTGAACAGGGTGATGGCATCGCCGGGTTGCAGGCGCAGCACCTGCACATGGCGCGCTGCACCTGCGGGCAGATCCAGCACATCACCGGTGCGCAGTGGCGCGGGACAGAAAAAACGCGGCATGGTCAGGCAGTCAAAAAGGTGGCCGGGGGCTAGAACTTGCCAAAAACAAAGGCGGTCGGCACCTCAATGCCTTCTACCGCCTCCACCAGACGCAGCAAGGGCTTGAGCGCCATGTAGCGGCTGCAGGTGGAGCGTATGTAGTGGATAAAGCGGGGAGTGTCTGCGAGGTACTGCGGTTTTCCGTCGCGTAAGCTCAGGCGCGCAAAGATGCCGGCGATCTTGAGGTGACGCTGCAGGCCCATCCACTCCAAGCCCTGATAAAAGCTGCCAAAGTCATCGCCCACCGGCAGGCCAGACTTGCGCGCCTTTTGCCAGTAGCGAATGGTCACGTCCAGGCAGAACTCTTCGTCCCAGCTCAGGAAGGCATCGCGCATCAGGCTGGCAATGTCGTAGGTGATGGGGCCATAGACCGCATCCTGAAAGTCCAGCACGCCCATACCCTGGGGCGAGACCATCAGGTTGCGCGGCATGAAGTCGCGGTGCACATAAACACTGGGCCAGCTCAGGTTGTTTTCGATGATGCGGGCAAAGGCTTCTTCCAGTACCTTGGATTGCTTGTCATCCAGCGTCACCTGGCGGTGCTGGGCGATGTACCACTGGGGAAACAGATCCAGTTCGCGGCGCAGCAGAGCGGCGTCATAGGGCGGCAGAACATCCGGCTTGGAGGCCAGTTGCCATTGAATCAGCATGTCGGTTGCTTCTTGGTACTGTGCCAGCGGCGGCTCACCGCCCAGGTCCATGCTTTGCAGCAGGGTTTTGGCACCCAGATCGCTCAGCAGCAAAAAGCCGTCGCTCTGCTCCCAGGCCAGTATCTCGGGCACGCGCAGGCCGGCCTGCTGCAACAGTTGGTCCACTTTTACGAAGGGCTTGCAGTCTTCCTTGTCGGGCGGCGCGTCCATGATCACCAGACTGCCTTGCGCGCTGTCGATACGCAGATAGCGTCTAAAGCTGGCATCGGCCGAGGCCAGGCACACGCTGTTCGCTTGCAGGTCCAGATCGGCTGGCAGCCCGGCCAGCCATCGCGCAAACTGCGCCTGGCGCTGCGGGTCGGGCCAGTTCAAGTTGCCGGGCGATAGGTGCGACGAAGGGGAAGGGGCGTGGGTGTGAAGGCTCATGGATAATCCATTCTACAAAGGCCCAAGCTCCGCCCAAGCCAACACACTTCAGCCAAACCCACCGCGCCTCCTGCCTTCATGCCGTCCTTTCCTCGCGAGTCCCCGTCCGCACCACCGGGCCTGCTCCGTGTCATGCAATGCCTGGCACTGTGCGGCAGTCTGGGTGCGGGCTTGGCCTGGGGCCAGGCGGCGGTGCCGGACGACGGCTTGCAGTTGCAGGAGACGCCGCTTCTCGGAGAGCCCCTTGGTGCCGGGCAAAGGCGATCGGCGCCGGTATTTTTGCAGGGCGACCGCATCTCGGGCCGGGCCGACCTGGAAACCGTGGTGCAGGGCGACGCCGTGATGCGCAAGGCCGACACCACCATTCACGCCGACCGGCTGGAGTATGACCAGCCCACTGATCTGGCGCGGGCCACCGGCCATGTGCGGATTAACCGTTCCGGCAACCTGTATGAAGGCCCGTTGCTGGAGCTCAAGGTAGAAAGCTTTGAAGGCTTTTTTCAGCAGCCCACATTCCATTTCGGCCAGAACGATGCCCATGGCGAAGCCTCCCGCGCCGATTTTCTGGACGCCAGCCATGTGGTGGTGCATGACGCCAGCTACACCACCTGCCGACGCCTTCCGGGCCCGAGTTGGATGCCCGACTGGGTGCTGCGCGCGGCCACGATTTCACTCGACAACGACGAAGAGGTCGGAGTCGCCGATGATGCCTACCTGTACTTCAAGGGCGTGCCGATATTGCCGGTGCCTGCCATCAGTTTTCCGTTGACGGAAAAGCGCAAGTCCGGCCTGCTGCCGCTGACCGCCGGTTTCGACAACCTCAGCGGTACCACCCTGGCCCTGCCGTACTACTGGAATATCGCGCCCAACCGCGATGCCACCATCACTCCCACGCTGATGACGTCGCGTGGCGTGGATGTGGGCCTGAACTATCGCTACCTGGAGCAGGGCTACAGCGGCAAGGTTTTTCTGGACAGCATGCCGGGTGACAAGCTGCGCAATGCCGACCGCTGGGGGCTGGCCTTTGCGCACAATGACAGCATTCAAACCGGGCTGCCGAATGTAGGTCCGGTGGCGCTAGCGCTGAATATCAACCGGGTCAGTGACGACAATTACTGGCAGGATTTCAGCAGCGCCGACACGGTCCTGGCCCAGCGCCTGCTGCCGGGGGATTTGCTGGCGAGTTGGGGCAGCGGCGACTTCAGCGGCACGCTGCATGTGTTGAAGTGGCAGGTGCTGCAGGACCCGGGTTCGCCCATCATTCCCCCTTATGACCGGGTTCCGCAGATCACCGGCCACTATGAACAGGTCAATGTGCAGGGCTTGGATTGGTCTCTAGATGGCGACTTCACCCAGTTCGAGGCCGACCGGCAGCTGACCGGTCAGCCCAACGCGCAGCGCAGCGTTGCACTGGCGCAAATCAGCAGGCCCTGGCTGCTGCCTGGGGGCTTTGTCACCCCGAAGTTGCAACTGCATGCAGCGTCCTACCAGTTTGACGCCATGCTGAGCGATGGCAGCCAGTCCGCCTCCAGCGTGGTGCCCAGTTTCAGCCTGGACAGTGGCTTGGTATTTGAGCGCAGCAGTTCACTGTGGGGCAGGAGCTTTGTGCAGACCCTGGAGCCGCGCGCCTTTTACGTCTACACACCCTACCGTAACCAGAGCCTGCTGCCCAATTACGATACCGGCGTGGCCGACTTCAACTTTGCCAGCATCTATGCGGAAAATGCCTTTGTCGGCAACGACAAGATCTCGGATAACAACCTGCTGACCATGGGCGTGAGCACGCGCTTTCTGGACCCCGACAGCGGCAATCAGTACGCGCGCTTTGGCATGGCCCAGCGCCTGCGCTTCGAGCAGCAGCAGGTCACACTCAACAGCGCCGCCAGCCCGGCTGCGGCGGGTCTGAGCGACCTGCTGCTGGGCACGGAAGTCAATCTCAATGAGCGCTGGACCTTGGACTCCAACACCCAGTACAACCCCTTGACCCAACAGTCGGACAGTTCGACCGTCAGCGCACGCTACAACCCCGGCGAATACCGCGTCGTCAATGCAGCCTACCGCTTTCAGCGCGACGTCAGTGAACAGGTGGATATCAGCTGGCAGTGGCCCGTCAATGACCTCTGGGGTGACCATGGCCGCGACCTCGGCTCGGGCGGTGGCCAGGGCGAGGGCCGCTACTACGCGCTGGGTCGCCTGAATTACAGCCTGGACCAGAGCGCCCTGGTCGACACCTTGCTGGGTGTCGAGTACGATGCGGGCTGTTGGTTGGGGCGCGTGGTGTTTTCCCGCACCCAGACCAGCACCTCCACTGCCGTGGAACGCTGGATTTTCCAGCTGGAGTTTGTTGGATTTACCCGGATCGGCACGGCAGACCCCCGCGCAACATTGACACAAAATATCTCGCGTTATCAAAATTTGCGTGGTGTCGGCTCGACCAGCACCAGTCGCTTCAGCAACTACGAATAAATGCCTATGAAATCCCGTCTATGGGCCCTGGCCGCCTCGGCCGCCCTGCTTGCAATCCTGGCCCTGCCAGCGCAAGCGCAGAAATCCCAATCCGCCGACTATGTGGTGGCGGTGGTCAACTCCGAACCGATTACCAATAGCGAAGTGACTGCAGCCGTGCGGCGCGTCAGCGAGCAGCTCAAGGCGAGCGGCCAGCAGCTCCCTGGCCTCGAAGAAATGCGATCGGGCGTGCTGGAGCGCCTGATCAGTGACCGCGCCCAACTGCAACTGGCGGCAGAAAACGGCATCCGCGTGGACGATGCCGCAGTGGATCTGGCCGAGCAGAACCTGGCACGCCAAGGCCAGGTGGACCTGGAAACCCTGCACCAGCGCATGGCCAAGGATGGCATGGATGTGGCCGCCCTGCGCACGCAACTGCGCGACCAGCTCACGCTCACCAAGCTGCGCGAACGCGACGTGGAGTCTCGCGTGCGCATCAGCGATCAGGATGTGGACCGTGCCCTGGCAGAGCAGCGGGTCGCCAACTCCGACCCCTTGTCTCAGGAAATTAATCTGGCGCAGCTGCTGGTGGCCGTGCCCGAGAGGGCCGACGCCACACAGATTGCGCAGTTGCAGGCCAAGGCGCAAGGCTTGCTGGAGCGCATACGCGCCGGCGAGGACTTTGCCGACCTGGTGAAGCAGGCGTCGGATGCCGATCGCAGCAAGGGCGGCGAGTTCGGTCTGCGCCGTGCGGACCGCTATCCCACAGCCTTTGTGCAAGCCACGCAAAACGTGGCGGTCGGTGCGGTGTCCGATGTGCTGCGTTCGGGTGCCGGTTTCCACATTCTGAAGGTGTTGGACCGCCGCGCGCCCTCAACCCTGGTCAAGAGCGTGCTGCAGACCCACGCCCGCCATATTCTGTTGCGCACCGGCCCCGAGCTGTCGGCCTTTGCCGCCAGCGCGAAGCTGGGGGAAGTCCGCCAGCGCATTCTGTCGGGCAAGACTGATTTTGCAGCGGCAGCCCGCGAACTGTCGCAGGACGGCAGTGCCGCCCAAGGCGGGGATCTGGGTTGGGCTAGCCCGGGCATGTTTGTGCCCGAGTTTGAAGAAGTGATGAACCGCCTCAAAGATGGCGAAATCAGCCAGCCCACGGTGTCGCGTTTTGGCGTACACCTGATCCAGCTGACAGAGCGCCGCCGCACCGAATTGAGCCCGCGCGAGGTGCGCGATCTGGTGCGCAACCAGTTGCGCGAGGCCAAGCTGGATGAGGCCTATGTCGCCTGGACCCGCGATGTGCGTGAACGCGCCTACGTGGAGCTGCGCGAGCCGCCCCAATAAGCCCATGAAACATATCGCGCGTAAGCGCTTTGGTCAGCACTTTCTGCGTGATGGCGGCATCATAGACGCCATCGTGCAAGCCATTGCCCCCCAGCCCGGCCAGCGCATGGTCGAAATCGGCCCTGGCCTGGCAGCTCTGACCCAGCCGCTGGTGGAACGCCTGGGCCACCTGACCGTGATCGAACTGGACCGCGACCTGGCCCAGCGCCTGCGCAGCCACGGTCAGCTCACGGTGATCGAGTCCGATGTGTTGAAGGTGGACTTCGGCACTATTTTGGCCCACCCGTCGCAGGCGCCGGGCAAGTGGCGCGTGGTGGGCAATCTGCCTTACAACATTTCCACCCCCATCTTGTTTCACCTGCTGGGCCATGTGGACTGCATTGAAGACCAGCACTTCATGTTACAAAAGGAAGTCATTGATCGCATGGTGGCCGCGCCCAGCACCGCCGCCTATGGCCGCCTGAGCGTGATGCTGCAGTGGCGCTATGCGATGGAGGATGTGCTGTTTGTGCCGCCCGAAAGCTTCGATCCGCCGCCCCGCGTGGACAGCGCCGTGGTGCGCATGCTGCCGCGCAGCGATCCGGCACAAGTGGATGTGGCGCTCTTGAGCGAGTTGGTGCAAGTGGCCTTCAGCCAGCGCCGCAAGCTGATGCGCCACACGTTGGGACGCTGGCTGGAGGCGCGCAACTTTTCTGGAGAGTTTGATGTGCAGCGCCGGGCCGAAGAGGTTCCGGTGACGCAATACACGCAACTGGCCCTGCAGCTCGCCTGATTGCGCTAAAGCTGTTTTATGATGTCGCAAAGCGGCATAACGCATCAAATATTCAATGTTGGAAAGGGGTATCCCATGAAGAAGTGGCTTCTCGCACTGGTTGGCGGAGTGAGTCTATTTTTTCTGGGAAGCGCTTTGCAGCTGGCCCAGGCACAAGCGCCGGTTTACAGCTTTTCGCCCGTTAACCAGCATGACATCAATCTCACGGCGGCCTATTGGAACCCGATCATTGCCTATGTGTCGGAAAAAAGCGGTATCAAGCTGAATCTGAAAATCGGCCGTACCTCGGCCGACACTACCAGCTATGTGCTGGCCAAGGAGGTCGAGTTTGTCTTCACCAACCATTTGTTCAGCCCGGAACGCGAGCAACTGGGCTGGACGGTGTTTGGCCGGCGCAATACGCCATCGGTGCAGGGCCAGATCGTGGTTCCGGCAGACTCCAGCATCACGGATGTGTCCCAGCTCAAGGGCCAGGAAGTGGCCTTTGCCGGGCCCGAGGCGTTTGTGATTTACAAGGTGCCCTATGCGCATTTGCTGTCCAAGAACATCGATGTCAAGGTGGTGTTTGCCGGTAACCAGAATGCCGCATTTGCCCAATTGTTTGCCGGCAAGGTGGCGGCTGCGGGAGGCAATTCGCAGCTGGTGGAAAGCTATACCCGGCGCGAGGGAAAAAAGTTTCGGGTATTGTGGAGCTCCGAAAATTTTCACGACCTGGCGCTGATGGCCTCGGGCAAGGTGCCTGAAGCCGATGTGCGCAAGGTGGCTTCGGCCTTCATCGACATGTACAAGGATCCGCGGGGGCGCGAGATCCTGCATCAGGCCTCCAAGGAGGTTGGCCTGCCCAGCGACGCCTATTTTGTGACGTCCACCGGCGCTGATTACGCCGCATACAAGCGCTTTTTCCAAAGCGCGCCCACCTCCCTGCACTGAAGCAGTCGCCCATGCTCTTGTTGCAACGCCTGCTTCCACGCTCCCTGGTGGGACGGGTGTTTGCCTTGTACGTGGTCACGCTGCTGCTGTTTGTGGGCACCGGGCTGGCGCTGTTTTATCGCTACCAGTTCACGCAACAGATTGACGGCGAACTCTTGGCTGGCGAGATGATGGTCAACGTGGCTGCTCAGACCGTGGGTGACAGCGCGGTCATTGGCGACTACGACACCATTGCCAAGACCCTGGAGCGGCTGATTTCGCAGTCCAACTTTTCCAAAAGCCAGTTTATCGATACCCATGGTGGGGTGCTCAGCGCCAACAACCCGGTCACGCCCGACATGATGCCCCCGGGCTGGTTGCTAGTCCGCGTTCAAGCAAAGCTCTTTGATATCAACCACAACATCCAGGTGGGCGGCAAGGACTATGGCGTGCTCAGGCTGGTTTTTGATGCGCAAAGCATTGCCGGGGAGCTGTGGCGAGTGTCGGTTTTTGCGCTGATGGGCTCCGTTGTGGCGCTGCTGGCGGGGGTGTTGCTGATCCGCATTCCACTGCGCCGCTGGCTTGGAAATTTTGACCGGGTGCGTGCGCGCGAGGCCGAAATTCTGGCTGGAACGGTGGACATCAACGCGCTGCTCGACGCCGACGCACCGGTTGAAATCCGCCACACCTTTGACATCATTAGCCGGGCAGCGGGCAGTCTGTCAGTGCAGCGCGAAGAGGCCGCCGTCACGCTCAATGCCATTACCGACGGCGTGCTGCGAACCGATGCCGATTTCAGGCTGGTGTATTGCAATCCGGCTGTCGAGCATCTGCTGGGTCTTGGCGCCGAGCAGTTGTTGGGCCAGGACGCTCGTGCCTTGTTGCCCACGGTGTTCGGTCAATCACTTGAAAGCCTGGACTGGAAGGTGCGCAGGCTCAAGGTGGCCGGGCCGGGTGGCAGCAGCAGCACCTTGGATACGACCGTGTCTGTCATCAGTTCTGCCAACCATGTCACCATCGGCCATGTGCTGACCTTTCGCGACGTCACGCGCCAGCATGCGCTGGACCAGCAACTGCGCAGCGAGTTGCAAATGCGTCAGCGCGCACTGGAGTCGCTGCGCCGCGTGCTGGGTACACTGGAAATAGAGCCTGGCGTCACTGTGCTTGATGTGGACGATCTGGACGCGTTGATCAAGCGGGTGGTGGCCCTGATCAGCGAGCGCGAACTCGGGCGTCGCGCATTGAATAATCAGAAGTTCGCACTCGACCAGCATGCCATCGTCAGCATGACCGACCTGCAGGGAAACATCAGCTACGCCAATGGCAAGTTCACCGAAATCAGCGGCTACACGCGGGCTGAACTGCTGGGACAAAACCACCGCATCGTGCAGTCGGGGCAGCACAGCAAAGCCTTTTTTGCGGGTATGTGGCACGCCATCTCAAAGGGTCAGGTCTGGCACGGCGAAATTTGCAACCGCAGCAAGAGCGGCGCGCTGTACTGGGTTGACGCCACCATCGTGCCGCTCTTAGGTGCAGACGGATTGCCCGAGCAGTACATCGCCATCCGCACCGACATTTCGGTGCGCAAGGCCATGGAAGCCACGCTGGCCGAGCAGTTGCGCTTTGTCGAGGTGCTGCTGGAGGCCACGCCCACCGCCATCTACCTCAAGGATCTGCAGGGACGCTATCTGCGCTTCAACAAGGCGTTTGAGACGCTGGTGGGCGTTGAGCGCTCGGACTGGATAGGCAAGACGGTGTTTGAACTGGTGTCCGGCGCTACCGCGTCCATGATGGACGGCAAGGACCAGGAGCTATTTGCGCAGGGTGGGGTGCAAACCTATGAGGCTGAGTTCCATAATCGCCAAAGCGGAGAGGTGCGCGCCGGCCTGTACTGGAAGGCGCCTCTGACCGATGCCCAGGGCCGCATCACCGGGCTGGTGGGAACCATACTGGACATCACGGAGAAGAACCGCATCGAACAGGAGCTGCGCGACGCCAAGCGCAACGCCGAGGCCGCCAACCGGGCCAAGAGCGACTTTCTAGCCAATATGAGCCACGAAATTCGCACCCCGATGAATGGCGTCCTGGGCATGACCGAGCTGGCGCTGGACCTGGAGCAAAACCCCACGCAGCGCGAATACCTGCGCATTGTCAAAAGCTCGGCCCAATCTCTGATGGTGATCCTCAATGACGTGCTGGATTTTTCCAAGATCGAGGCTGGCAAGCTCAGCATCGAGGCCGTGCGTTTCCCGCTGATGGCAAGCCTGGACGACACGCTGCTGAGCCTGCGCAGCCGTGCCAGCCAGAAGGGCCTGGTCCTTGAAAGCACGGTGCAGCCGGACCTGCCCGTCGAAGTCATAGGCGACCCGCTGCGACTGCGCCAGATTGTCAGCAACCTGTGCGATAACGCCATCAAGTTCACGGCCCAGGGCGGTGTTTATGTGAGCCTGGGAGCGGCTGCAACGGCCTCCGGATACGAGTTGACGGTGACGGTGCGCGACACCGGCATGGGCATTGCGGCGGACAAGCAAATCGGTGTGTTTGAGGCCTTTAGCCAGGCCGATAGCTCGACCACGCGCCGCTTTGGCGGCACCGGACTGGGCTTGAGCATTTGTGCGCGTCTGGTGAGCTTGATGGGTGGACGGATCTGGCTGGACAGTGCCGAAGGCGTGGGTAGCAGCTTCCACTTCACCATCCAGGTGCAAAGAGTCGGTCAGGCCGAGGCTGCTACGCGGACTCAAACGCCCGCCGCGCCACAGGCGCGTTCAGCGCTGCAGGTGCTGCTGGTAGAAGACCATCCGATCAATCAACTGTTGGCGACCACCCTGCTGAAAAAATGGGGCCATACCGTGGTGCTGGCAAAGAACGGGCAGCAGGCGGTGGACCTGTTTGGCAAGCAAGCCTGGGACATAGTCCTGATGGATATGCAAATGCCGGTCATGGGCGGCCTGGAAGCCACGCGTTTGATTCGTGCTGCGGAACCCCATGGTCAGCGCACTCCAATTGTGGCGATGACGGCCAACGCCATGGAATCAGATCGCCAGGCCTGTTTGGAGGCCGGCATGGATGAGCACCTCGCAAAGCCGTTTAATGCCAGCGGCCTGCAAGCCATGCTGGAGCGGTTTACGGCACCGCGCGAATCGACTTCCACATAGGCAACAAAAAACCCGCACAAGGCGGGTTTTTTAAGCGGGCTTGCGCCCCTATCTTCCCAGTTGACTCAGGCTGCTGCCAACCAGTAGCCGGCATTAAAGGGGCTGCTCATGCGCAGCGCCAGCGGAGAAACATCCAACAGCTTGTCAGTTGGCATCTTTTCACCGCTTTCCGTCATCAAGGGATCGGCAACCCCCACGGCGTTCGTGTTGCTACCGGCTTTTGCCTCATTCGCCCGTTCTGCTTGGCTGGTGTGTGCAGAACGGGCTACAGAAAAGAATAGAAGCATCGGAAGGGTATCTTCCGGTCTCCCCAGTAATCGGCCGTATCGCGGAAGATGTCGAGCAATTGCTCGCGCGCTTCCTTGTCAAACTTGGCGTTGGCAGGAATGTGTTCCAGCACCGCAATAAAGCCGGGCTGCGGGCCTGATTTGTGCACAGGATCGGTCATACTGTCGTACAGGGCGTCAAAGTTTTTGTTGACCGGTGTAGACAGAATGAATTGCTGGCCTATCAGGTCCAACACATCCTGCTTGGACTGTGCATTGGCCAAGTTGGCGTACAGAAAGTGGTGGCCCAAGGCTTGGGCCGCTTCCTGCAAATCCGGCACCCTGAAGGCGCGTATCGATTGAACGATATTGGTTCTAACGGTTCGAAGTGGCGTATCCATCCCCGATTCACTTTCTCAAAGTACAAAATAAAAAATCAAGGCACGATCTGGCGAAAGCTCGCGTAGTGATCGGCCGAGTAATAACAGGCATCCGGCATGGTGGCCGCACCACCGCATACAATTCTTCTGGCTCCCCGGTCCCGGGAACCTGGGTTCTTAACGGTGTACTCCCGGTAATAGCCGCGCTTGTGCATTGGCAACAAACGCTCCCGGTTTCCAAAAACGACCCCGTCCTTATCAAACGGGAACGGGCCACCCTGTCGTATTAGGCTCAAGGTTTCCTGACCCTGCGGTGGCAGTGCAACTAGTGCAATGCTGCCGATGTCGGACCAACCGGCTGCCGTCTTCGCTGAAGCGCTAACGCAACACAGTGAAGTGATCAGCAAAAAGCCAGTGAGTGCTAACTTGAATCTGTTGCTAATCACCAAATTCCTTGTTACTGACTTCGGGTAAACCCGAAAGCTCAAGCTACGTAGTGTGGCCGATGCAGCCCAAAAAAGCAAGGCCTCGCCCGGGTGAAGGGCAAGGCCTTTGTAAGAAAAACGTAAAGAAGTATGTACTAACTTGTCTTTAAGGCCTTAGCGGTTGGCATTTGCGTCGGCAACGGTAACGGCTGTCATATTTACAATTCTTCGAACAGTGGTGCTGGCGGTCAGAATGTGCACAGGTTTTGCAGCTCCCAGCAGAACCGGGCCGATGGCGATGTTGCCGCCGGCCGCTGTTTTGAGCAGGTTATAGGCAATATTGGCGGCATCGATATTGGGCAGAACCAGCAGATTGGCGTCGCCATGCAGCGTGCTGTTGGGCATCAGCGCATTGCGGGCCTCGCCGTCCAGCGCCACGTCGCCGTGCATTTCGCCGTCCACCTCCAGCCAGGGTGCCTGCTTTTGCAGCAGCGCCAGGGTGTCGCGCATCTTGATGGCGCTGGGCTCATTGCTGCTGCCAAAGTTGGAGTGGCTCAGCAAAGCCACCTTAGGCTTAAAGCCAAAGCGCATCATTTCCTCGGCCGCCATCACGGTGATGCGGGCCAGCTCCTGCGCTGTGGGGTCGTAGTTAACATGGGTGTCCACCAGAAACACCTGGCGTCCGGGGAGCATCAGACCGTTCATGCAGGCGTAGATTTGGCAGTCGGTACCCGCTTTGGGGTCCTGGCGCTTGCCAATTACCTGGTCCACGTATTCCAGGTGCAGTGCGGTGCGGCCCCAGGTGCCGCAGATCAGGCCGTCCACATCGCCCTTTTGCAGCAGCATGGCCCCGATCAGGCTCAGGCGGCGGCGCATTTCGATCTTGGCCACCTGCACCGTCATGCCCTTGCGCTCGGTCATGCGGTGGTAGGTTTGCCAGAAATCGCGGTAACGGTGGTCTTGCTCCACATTGACGACCTGGTAGTCCACGCCCTCGGTCAGGCGCAGACCGAATTTTTCGATGCGCTCGGCGATCACCGCCGGGCGTCCAATCAAGGTCGGCAGGGCCAGACCCTCGTCCACCACGATCTGGGCAGCACGCAGTACACGCTCTTCCTCGCCCTCGGCATAGGCCACGCGCTTTTTGAGCGCCTTGCGCGCTGCCGTGAAGATCGGCTTCATGGTGGTGCCCGAGGCATAGACAAAGCTTTGCAGGCGCTCGCGGTAGGCGTCCATGTCGCCAATCGGACGCAGCGCCACGCCGCTGTCTGCGGCAGCCTGGGCCACGGCCGGGGCGATCTTCATCATCAGGCGCGGGTCGAAGGGCTTGGGGATCAGGTACTCGGGGCCAAAGGCCAGTTGCTCACCGGAATAGGCAGCAGCCACCACATCGCTTTGCTCCGCCTGGGCCAGGTCGGCAATGGCATGCACCGCAGCGATTTCCATCTCCAGCGTGATGGTGGAGGCACCGGCATCCAGCGCACCGCGGAAGATGTAGGGGAAACACAGGACGTTATTGACCTGGTTGGGGTAGTCGGTGCGGCCGGTGGCCATGATGGCGTCGTCGCGCACCGCCTTGACTTCTTCCGGCAGGATTTCCGGTGTCGGGTTGGCCAGGGCAAAGATGATTGGATTCGGGCCCATGGTCTTCACCATGTCGGCCTTCAAGACGCCACCGGCCGACAGGCCCAGGAACACGTCGGCACCGACGATCATTTCGCGCAGCGTGCGGCAATCGGTCTTCTGGGCAAAGAAGGCCTTGTCCTCATCCATCAGCTCGACCCGGCCCTCATAGACCACACCCGCCAGATCGGTGACAAAAATGTTTTCGCGTGGAATGCCCAGCTTGACCAAGAGACCAAGGCAGGCCAGGGCCGCAGCACCGGCGCCGGAGGTCACCAGCTTGATCTTCTTGGGGTCCTTGCCCACTACTTTCAGGCCATTCAAAATGCCCGCACCCACCACAATCGCGGTGCCGTGCTGGTCGTCGTGGAACACCGGAATTTTCATGCGTTCGCGCAGCTTGCGTTCCACATAAAAGCAGTCCGGCGCCTTGATGTCTTCCAGGTTGATGCCGCCAAAGGTCGGCTCCAGCGAGGCAATGATGTCCACCAGTTTGTCGAGGTCGTGCTTCTCGTTGATTTCGATGTCAAACACGTCAATGCCGGCAAACTTCTTGAACAGTACCGCCTTGCCCTCCATCACCGGCTTGGCCGCCAGCGGGCCGATATCGCCCAGACCTAGCACGGCCGTGCCGTTGGTGATCACCGCCACCAGATTGCCGCGGCTGGTGTACTTGAAGGCGTTGTTGGGGTCCTTGACGATTTCTTCGCAGGGAGCGGCCACGCCGGGCGAATAAGCCAGTGCCAGATCGTGCTGATTCACCAGT
>Ga0118677_10005690_pt1 | contig 21640 bp, 10 predicted proteins | sample AliMusrvi5mmetaG_FD_86154 | JGI IMG/M metagenome (GOLD analysis project Ga0118677, IMG submission 86154)
TTTGATCCTAAGCCGGGCACCTGAGATTTTGTCAATATAATTCTGAAGAACAATTGCTGCCTTCTTCTCTGTATCAGTCGCTTTTACGGGTACGATTATCCGGTTTCTTGACTTTCCGGCTTTTACGAGGGAAAGCTCCTGTGCGTTAAGAACGCTAACGAAGAAGATGGTTGTTAATAGAATGATTGTTTTCTTCATCGGAATTTATATTAAATTATTGAATTAAGCCATTAAGAATAACAGATTCTCCAGGCTTCAGGGTAATTCGTCTGGTTTTATCTCTGTGGCGAACAATATACGTTCCGCCATTATCCGATTTAATCTGAGCTTTTACCAGAGATCCTTCTCTCCATTCAATATCTACTGTACAACCACCCCTTGCACGCAATCCGCTGACAGAACCTGCAGGATATTTTGATGGCAGAGCTGGTAGCAAATCAATTTCCCCTGCATGACTTTGCAACAACATTTCGGCAATCGCAGAGGTAACTCCAAGATTACCATCAATTTGCCAGACCTTCATATCCATAGTTTTACAATAGGAAGTCAGGTTCGAAGAGAGGGCTGAAATGAAATGCTTGTCTATAATGCGTTGAAGACTATCTCCTTCGCCGAATCTTGCCCAATCCATACTGGAAAATGCGGCTGGCCAGCTACAGTAATTATCAATTGTTCCAAGGTGATGATATTCCAGTGTTTTACGAAAAGCTTTTGCCAATTCAGGGGTTCCACGCAAGGTGATTAAATTGCCTGCAACAAATCCCAAGCTATGTCCGATCTGGTCTGTTTTTGGTTCCGCCGGTTCCCAGTCATCATTCCATTCCTGTAAACGACCCGTACGGGGACTGATTTTCATTGGAGCTAATTTCTTATAGCATTTCTCCACTTCATTTTTAAAAATATCATCCCCGCCAAGAATTTCGGCAGCTTTCATGGTATTTAGAAACAGGGACCTGATGATCTGCATATCCTGAGCTGCACCCATGCAAGCCCAGCCTTTTTCTCCATTTGACTTTATATACTGATTTTCAAAGGACTCAGATGGATTGGTTACCAAATATCCATCCCGATCTTTTTTCAAATTATCAAGATAAAAAAGGGTTGCACCTTTTAACAAGGGATAGTTCTCTTTCAGAAATTTTTTGTCCAGGGTAAATGCGTAATGTTCCCAGATATGGTGGCATAACCAGGCTCCTCCCACCTGAAAAATTGCCCACATACCAGTACCGCCAACGGGCCATGTCGTTCGCCAGATATCCAGGTTGTGATGTGCCATCCAGCCTCGCGCCCCGTAAAGGTTCCTGGCCGTTTTTGCCCCGTCAACACTTGCTTCTCTGATCATTTCTATCAAAGGAAGATGGCATTCCGAAAGATTTGCAGATTCAACCGGCCAATAATTGATTTGGGCATTACAATTTAATGTCCAGTTGGCGCTCCATGCGGGCTGTAGATCATTATTCCAGATTCCCTGTAAATTGGCAGGCTGACTTCCCGGACGTGACGAAGAGATCAGAAGATAACGTCCGAACTGAAAATATAATGCTGTCAATGACGGGTCCAAACCTTTTTCATAATTTTTGATTCTATCATTCAGTGACAATAACGATTCAGACGAATTTCCCAAATCAAGGCTAACCCTGCTGAACAGGGAGGAGTAATCTGCCACATGTCTTGCATATAAATCTTCAAATTTTTTAGACTTTATTTTCGTGATGTAACCGGAACATATTGCCTTCTCATCTTTTCCATCCGTAAAAGGATTCCTGGCAAACCCGTTAAAACTTGTTGCTGCGCTAAAAAGCAAGGTCAATGAGCTTGATCCTTTTAACACAATTTTGCTGTTTTCAATAGTTTGCTGTCCTCCTTCATGCTTGATTAACAAACGTCCTTCAAAACGCATACCGCCTCTTTCATCATAGGTTGGCGCATGTTTTCCCTGGTAATGCGGTTCAGCATGACTTGGTGCTTGTCCGTCGATGACCACCTGGTCATTATCAGCTTTTGTCATGAATTTTACCTGGCTTCCCAATGTGGCTGATAAATTAAGGGCATGAGGTTTATCGGCTGTAAGCCTTATCACAATTACCTGGTCAGGATACGATGAAAAAATTTCGCGTTTAAAATTGATACCGTTTTGTGAGTAAGTGATTATGACAACTCCTCTGTATAAATCCAATTCCCTGCGATAATTTTTGACATTCAAACTGTCATTTATCTCCAAAAAGAGATCTGCCATTGGCATATAACATTCATTATATGGCCCAAGCAATTTGGAATCGATCAACTTTTGCGCTTCTTTGGTTTTGTCCTCAAAAATCAGTTTTCTTATTTCCGGGAGATACTTTGCCGCTGAAGGGTTTTGCACATCCCGTGGCATTCCTGACCAGAATGTATCGTCGTTAATCTGAATCCTTTCATGCATTACTCCGCCAAATACCATTCCACCGAGTCTTCCGTTACCTATGGGTGTTGCTTCGATCCAGCTTTTTGCAGGTTGATTCATCCACATTACTGTTGAAGCGCCATTCTTCAGATTTACTTTATCCGATTTTACCGGAGCCATAGATTCTGAAAATTTATCAGCTGAAACAGGGTTTATCAAAAAAAATGTGATGAAAAAAAAGACCGCTACTTTCATAATCCTGATTTTTAAAGAAAATGGAATAGGTTATTTTCTTGGACCTACTGTGCTGATATCAATAGGTTTGAAGCCAAGTTTTAAAGCGGGTGATTCAGGTTTAAGTGAAAAATCGCCCTTTTCCGGATCAACAAGCAATGGATCTCCAACAACGGAGTTTCTGTCGAGCCCCTTCGACTTCCACTGGTCAAATGTATATTTCTTCTTCGAGAGGAAGGTCACGGGTTCATTCTTTTCGTTAAAGTAGACATTGTTATCCCAAAGGGTACTAAAATTAGGCCAATCCCCTTCGTTCAGCAGCGGACCCTTCTTCCATACGACAATATTCCGGGAGAAAACTTCCCCTTTGGGCTGTGGTTCTCCCTCAGGTTGATCGCCATAAACTGTTAGCTGATATTTATTTCCGTATAAAAAGATGTTATTATGTATAAAATTTCCTGCACAATTATAGTTACTGCCGTATCCGCCTGCATCAGCATTATAAACAATATTGTTTTCCACAATGATTCCAAAACAGCCATTATCCAGGATGATCCCCTCACCGGCACCCCAATGATCGTTTGAATAAACATTCCGGATATAGTTGTTTCTGATACAGGTTCCGGGCGATGTCCCCAAAGCATAAATTGCCCCATGGGTGCCCAATGTTCCCACCCCGAGCTCATGAATATAGTTGAATTCCACGATATTGTCCCTTGACCTTTGTAACGGAAAATAAGACCAAGTCCATCCTGTTGATACCGCCCACATTAATGAACCTGAAATATCGTTGTGGCTGACCAGGTTATTACTGCTTTGACCTATCCAGATACCGGCAGCTCCCAGGACACCCTTTCCCATATTCTCAAGGTAGTTATCTGAAATCACCGTTCCCTTTGTTTCCTCAATGTCCGTTTTGCAAACCACAGGTTCTCCTATTTTTATGGCACCGGCGCCGATATCGGAAAAGCGATTCCCAATAATTAGTGTATTTCTGCACCCTTTGCGCATTTCAATGCTCCAGGCGCCATTATGGATAAATTCGCAACCTTTGATATTGCAACAGCAGGCGCCATCAGCAAGAATCGCGGCCGGAAGAGAGATTTCAGCCTGTCCGCACGAGTGCCCCTCAACCGGCAACTCCCAGGGCGTATGCGAAAAAGTGAGATTTTGAAAAGTGATATATTGAATAAATTCAGAATGAAGTGGATCCCCTTCCATCCTGATTAATTGCTGAAGGTTTGATTTTGGAGCAATCACTTCTGCCCTGGTCATATCCTCCCCCGGAAGAGGATGATAAAAGAGTTCTTCCTCCGACTTGTCCAAATACCAAGTACCCGGCTCGTTATTAATCTCTTCAAATACGTTTTCGATATGGTATCCAAACGACCAGGTGAGTGGTCTGAACGATTCGCCGGTAAATAATACCAGGTGTTCCTGATCATCAATCCGCTGTATTTTTAATCGGGCTTCTGTCCAGAACTGTGCAATTACAACTTCTACATCTTTAATATCTGACCACTTTGGCTGAATATTTCCCTCTGCATATTTAAAGGCACGTTTTGGCAATTTTCCCGTTTCGGGTGTACTTTGAGCCATCCAGCTGTTATTGTCAAGTTTGGGCAGGTTCGCAACTTTGAATAATCCCTCTTTGGGATATCGCGGACGGTACCGCAGATTGCCATTTACATACAACTGTCTGAAATACCATTGTCCCGCTTTCACTCCCGGGATTTTGGCTTTCCACAAAACTCCTTTCCCCTTTTTCCAACCTTGGATGATTCTCCCCCCGCTGATCACGGCCTTTTCATTCGGAAGCGATTCATAAATTGTAGGGCTTGCTTCCGATCCGGTATCTTCCGGTTTTAATACAAATGTTTTATCGGGAAAGTAGGTACCCCCACGGAGCTGCACAGTAACCGGTACATTTATCTTATTTTCTTTCCGGAACTGTCTTACTGCATCACGCGCCCTCTCAAGGGTGGCAAAAGGACCATCATTATGAACAGCATTTGCCTCCGACACCCTTCCTGACCAGCTATCATTACCTTTTGGTGAAATGAAAAATTCTATCCGATTCCCACCCGGTACAAACAGATCTTTACCTTTATTCTCAGCATCGGCTGAAAAAGGTTTAGGAACGATTAAACAAAACAGCAAAGATCCTGAAAGAAAGATTTGGGTTTTACCCACCGTATTAAGGCGGTGTATTGGAATTTTAAACATATTCCTAAAGCTTGCCAAAATGTCTTTTTCCATTTTTGAACAATTTAAAAGGTTAATATTATCTGATCGGAGTAATCAATATTTGTTCGTTTTCCTGGGTGTTAAACCGGAGTATATTGCCGGTTAATGATTCCTTTTGCTTCCCGTCCCTCTCTAATAAAACTACAGATTTTTGCCAGGGATTCTCTATAATGCAGGGACGACCTTTTTCACTTTTTAATCTGATATATTTTACTTTCTCATTGACTTTTTCCGAAGAGACCAGAAATGCCCCATGGGTTCTGAGATTTTCAAATTTTGCATCCCTGGTCGCCGGCCAGTTTGGGAAAATCCGGATAATACCTTCATATCCCTGGAGCAGCATCTCATTGATTGCAGAGGGGATAGCGCTCAAAACTTCTATCCCGCCACCCCCTTGCGGGACATAAAGATTTGGCAAACAGGTTTTTAAAATTCGTTCTTTTAGCTTCGTGAGGATGATATTGGGATCGTATCCCACTCTGGCAGCCGATGTGAAATAGGTTTCAAATCCGTTACCCAGATTGTTCCAGTCGGCATCACCCATTGGTCCCTTGCCCCACCTGCTGATCTCCCTGCACAGGGTTGAGGCAAAAGATGAGTCGGTTTTCACCCCAGTAACCCCTGATGGAAAGGTCAGCGCATGCATCATCACCCTGCCGTAACCGGGAAGGGTGCGTGATCCGGATCCTGTGCCTCCTTCACACGCTTTAATGCGGGTTTCCCCATTTACATTTACAGTAGGAATCGGGCTCAAATGATCAAGGATATGTTGCCATTTTTTGTGGCGCTCCTGATCCACCTTTAAAAAGCTGGTCATTTCAATTATCCCTTTGAAAAACATACGGAGCATACCCATTGAAATTGTCGGGTTAAAATCACCATAATCCTTTCTCCACTCTTTACCCATCCAGGGACCAACCTCCCAAAAACTATCGTCGTAACTCATATATCTCCCATTTTCGAACTTGAGATAATCTTCCCAAAAATTGGCAACTTCCCGGATAAATGGGTATACTTTTTCGGCATAGGCCTTATCGTAAGTGTGATAAAAACGCATAAACATATTTGCAGTGCAGAACACAGCATCGCTTTTTTGCCCCAGAAACATATATCCCCCTTCGATGCCGGTTTCAGCAGTCCTGTAATAATGCTTCATCTTTTCTGCAGTCAGCGGGAACATGGCTGAGCAGTATCCTTTGGGACCAAGTCCTACCGGATAATATACACCACGACAATTCAAAAATTTAGCTGCGTGCTTTTTTGCATTTTCCATATAATCGAGGATCGGGGCATCATAAGGTTCCGAAAGTGCCACATGGTTGGAGGAATAAACTCCCCACCACGGGGCCTGGTGATTGTAATTGGTATGATAATCTCCTTCCCAGGCTTCAAAAGTGGCATCCATCGTCAGCGAATTTCCCCATAAACCCGGAGGAAATTTGCTGTTACGACTGCAGGAAGCAAGTAGATATTGCGAACCATAGTAATACTTTTCAATCAATGTATCGCCAATCTCTACCTTTGATTCTGACCAGAAGTTCCTCCACCAGTTTTCATGTTCTTTACGAAGCTGCATCAGCGAAGTCTCAGTTACCGATTCCACTTTCCGGAGCGCCGTCTCAAAATAATTTTTCTGGTCATGGTTTGTGCAGATCCCCACAACAATCTGTACCTTAGTGGAGGGTTTCAAAACAAAAGCGTTGCTTTGTGCTCCAATGATCTTCATCGCTGCGGTAAGATGAGTAGGCCATTCGAGTTCATGAGTATCGAAGTGTCTGGAAAAACAGTAAATCCCGTTTTTAACGCCGGATTCAACTCTCGATTCATTGCCCTCTTTTACCCAAAAATCGAGGTTTACAGCACAAGAATCCCCATCTGCAGAAAGTTCAATCACAACCATATTATCAGTTGCAGGGACCCATGCCTTAAGCTTCCAGGTCAGGTTTCCCTTTTTAAATACTGAGTTAATTGTTCCGTTATCGATAGTTTGTTCGGCATAATATGAGGCTCCTTTCAGGGCATCAACAACAATAGTTAATCCGCCGGGGAGACAAACGCCTCCTTCAGGATAGCCGGGTTTGGATTTCCAGAAATCGTTCTTTGAAAGATAAAAACACTGTCTTTCAGGTGCCCCGGCATAAACAATACCGATGTCGCCATTCCCCGCTATCGGCCCGTCGGGAGTTTTGGGAGTGGGCACTTTTTTCGGTGGAGCGGTGAAAACTCCCTTATATTTAGAAACATACAGATCGTCTGTTTTGGGTGCACAGCTTCCAATAAGACAGCTGACAAGTACAATAGCTGTTAAAAGTACGAAGTTGTATTTTTTTTCCATTTGAGATAATTATTTAAGATACATCATCAATCAATTAGAATTCAGGGTATTATTGTACCTGAATGTTTTCCCGGGCCAAGTTCAACCTGTAAAAATCGGGTTGTTGGTTTTGGCTTGCTCCAGGATTTCCCGTCAATCGTCAGGAGTGGTTTGTCTGAAGGTCTTGGTATTGAAACAGCGGCGGTCACACCATCGGGTATAGTGACGATGAAGTCGATACCACCAACAGCTCTGCGCTTCCATTTGACCGGTACGGGACCAAACCGGGTTACGACAGTTCCTTCAGCTTCAGTAAGATCACCTAAACGTGGTTCGATAATGATCCTCTTGTTTCCGATTGGTCCATCTCTCCTGACGCCCAATACATACGAACTTAGAAATGCTGACGGAATAGGGCCGAAGTCGTGACAGTAGTAACTTTTATCGTCAAACTGCTCACCAAGCGTACCTGGCATTTTACGTCCAACCATCACGGCCCACCGTTTTCTCATGGTGTTAATTACCTCCTGATCGGTTTCATCGGTATTCATCCTGTAGAATGCCTCGAAGGCATATAAATAGGATAATGGGCTTACAAACTCATTATGGTGATCGAACAAAAATTTCCGGACAGAAGAGAGGTGGTTTTCAGGGACTAATTTCCTGCTCAGCGCCATCACCGCTGCCTGAACTGTTGGCGGGAAGGACTCCCTTTTCTGGTCGATGGATGCAAAGTATACCTTCCAGGGTTCATAAGGCCATGGAGTCAAAAGTTTCTTTTCGCCCTCTTTTAAACCCGCGTAATAAGTGCCCGAAGAGTCATCCCACAAATATTTATTATAGGCTTCTTTAAGTTTCGCGGCTGCTTCAGAAAATTGTTTCTCCTGATCTTTTTTCCCCAGTTTCTCTGCGAGCCAGGCTGCATCAATAAGCGCCCCATTTACAATTGCATTAAGAGTGGCCCCTTCACAAAAATTGAATGCAACAGGATTATCAAAATGGAGATAAAACTCGCGTGCCATTACCAATCCACGGTCTGTACGGCGGTCAAGAAACCATTTGATAATTTTTTCCAGAACCGGCCACTCCCTTTCCACAAGTTTCCTGTCACCGGTTCCATCAAAATATATTCGTAAAAGGTTTACCCAGCTGGGCGAGCTGTCCTCGATGTAATTGTGGATGGTTCGTCCGTCACCCCTGGGGGCCTTTTGCCAGTCGGAAGGATGCCACCCTTTAATCAGCTCATCACCTTCCTGACTCAAAGCCATCCTGGATATCTGATTTCCCAGCAACCGCATATCGCTATAAATAAGTTTCCCATTCTTTCCGGGCCCGGCAAATGCCACTTCGGTAACAGGATAATCGATCAGTCCGGTCACCCATTCCCCACCTTCAGAGCCATCAATATATCCATCTGTTGCATTAACCTCAGAAGTACGCATTGACATCTCCCAAAGTTGATTCAGAAACTCGTCATTACACCGGAAACTTCCGATCCTGTCAAATGGGTAACGGCGTTCAACGATTTTGAATCCGTTGATTTTAATTCTACCAGTGTGAAGCTTTATATTTATGAGCCTGCAGGTATAATCATCCGTTGTCATGTATTTACGCAGGCCGGGTTGTCCGGTTGTCTGATAATGGCAGCTTCCGAGAAATTCAGCCGTCCGGTTTGTAAATGACTGTCGGGGAATCAGCTCCACATGTGATTCCCCAAAGGATTCAAAATCGAGTTCCAACCAGGCCCTGACCATTTGTCCGGCGTCGATCAAAACATTGGCAGGTGCAGTAAGCACCAGTGGCATTGCCAGATCAGCAAGCTGTTGCGTACTATCTATAACAGAACCCCGGGTTATTTTCAGAATTTTGGCCCCTTTAATTGCATTTTCTCTTAGCATGGGAATCATACGCGGACAGAACTCTCCCCAGTAAGAACCATCTATTTTAGCGGCCTTGCCCCAGGATTGGTCATTGAATTCCGGGTTCAGCCAGTCTTCCTTTTCAAGATGCTCATCCACTCGGTCGGTGATGCCGCTGAGTAAAACCACGGGCTTGCCAAAACGGGTTGAGGAGTTGCATCTCCAGCTGGTATCGGTTTCGATCCTGGCGATACAGTTTACGTTCTTGTCCTGTGCAACGAGAAGAACACCAAGACCCGGTTTGTGGTAGATAAAACGGTAATTCGACAACCCGCTCTGAACAAGCACAGCAATCGAATTGACACCTTTTCTGAGATGGGTGGCAACCTGGATGGAATCGTATTCGACCCGTTTGGGATCAAACCGGTTTGGACCACGTGCAATATATTCTCCATTGATCCACAGAAGATAACGAGCATCGGCGAATATCTGAAGTGCAGCACTTGTCGGTATCTCAGGGAGGGTGAATTGTTTTCGGAATCCAACGGAAACCGGATAAGAACTGTACATCGGAACCGTATCCGGAAGAACGGTGGCTGCATCCCAGATCATAGCAGATCTTAATTTCAGGGCATCAGGATTCTGTCCCTCAACCGGAATGCAAACTAAAAACAGAAGGAATAATATGATTGGTTTTATAATCATTAAAGATTGATTGGTTTTATTGAAACCATCTCATTCGGTTTTGTCTCAAATTTTATCAATCGGCCAGTCAGGGTTTCAGATTTAAGTCCGTTTCTTTCCAATAAAACCTTTGCTTCACCCCAGGGATTTTCAATGGTACAGGGACGCCCCTTTTCACTGAAGATTTTTAAATACTCCACTTTCCCCTGTTTCAGACTGCTGCTGATCAGAAAAGCGCCCATTGACCGCAATGTGGTAAAGCTGGCATCTTTTTCCTTCACCCAATTCGGGAAGACCCTGATAACTCCATCATAACCCTGTAACAGCATTTCATTGATGGCTGCAGGCACTGCATTCAACGTTTCAACTCCTCCGCCTCCGCTTGGAACCCACAAATTCGGATAACTTCCGTTTTTTAATCTGTTTGATAACTTTTCGAGGATAAATTTCGGATCCATCCCAAGCCTGACTGCGGCACTGAAAATAATTTCAAATCCACCAGAATGGGCATGGTCCCATTGTTTTTCATTCCAAAGATCAGCTTCACTTCGAAGAAGCTTCATAAAACCGGCATCGACATTTTTATCGAAAGCGGGTAATGGAAATAATAAGCTCCACATCGTTCCTGGCGCAGCGCCAATCATTCTGCTTCCCGAACCTGTTCCACCTTCACTCCCCCGAATTCTTATGCGACCATCAACCTCAATAGTTGGAATCGGACTCAGATGGTCAAGAATATCGTGCCATTTTGCATGACGGTCGGTATCGACATTCAAATCTTTGCTCATTTCGATGATTCCCTTAAAAAAGATTCTAAGAAACCCCAGTGTTCCATACGGATTAATGTCACCGTAATTTTTTTTCCAATCCTTTCCTTCCCAGGGGCCAACCTCACCCACATTATCATCATAACTGACAAAACGGCCATTCTCAAATTTCAGGTAGTCCTCCCAGAAATTGGCAACTTCAAGTAAAAACGGGTAAATTTTTTTTGCGTAACCGGTATCGTAGGTATAATAATATCTGAGTAACATATTAACCGAAGCAAAAACCGCATCACTTTTTTGACCCAGAAACATATATCCATGTTCAATGTTTGTTTCGGGTGTTTTATAGTAAAACTGCATTTTCTCAGCAGTGAGTGGGTACATAGCCGGACAAAATCCTTTAGGTCCAATCCCTACCGGATAGTACACACCACGGCAATTCAGATATTCCCGGGCATGATTCCTGGCATTTTCCATATATTCAAGGATTGGGGTATCATATGGATCAGCCAGTTCAACCTGATTGGAAGAAAAAACTCCCCACCATGGTGACTGATGGTTATAATTCAAATGATAGTCGCCTACCCAATTATTGAATGAAGCATCTTCGGTTAGCGAGTTTCCCCAAAGTCCGGGAGGAAAGTTTTTATTCCGGCTGCAAGAAGCCATTAAATACTGTGAACCATAATAATATTTTTCAATAAGGGTATCCCCGATATTTATCGCCGACTGTGCCCAGAAATTCCTCCACCATTTCAGGTGATCCGCGCGCAAAGCCTTTATTGATTCCGGCGTAATACTATTCACTTTTAAAAGTGCTGTCCGGAAATATTCTGCATTATCATGATTTGTACAGAACGCAATGGCTACCTGGACTTTCCCTGATGGGCTTAATTGAAAACTCTTACCGCCTTTATCTAAAACTTTCATTGCAATGGCAATCTGTGTTGGCCATAGCAGATCAGGAGTTTCAAATTTACGGGTTACCCAATAGATATCCCCTTCCTGACCAGCCTCATTAACGGAACCATTGCCGGTTTGAGTCCAGAGATTAAGTTTTACTTCATAGGCGCTCTTTTCAGAATTGAATTCCAGAATTAAAATATTATCACCTGCTGCAACCCATGAATCAAGTTTATAACCTGCCTTTTGCGAGGTGAAAGCTGCTTTCAGAGTGGCATTTTCAAGGATTTGTTCGGTGTGGTAGGACGCTCCTTTCAGTGCTTCCACCCGAATATCCAATCCGCCAGGAAGGAAAACTCCTCCATCGGGATAACCAGGTTTTGATTTCCAAAAATCGTTTTTTGAAAAATAAAATCTTTGTGAATCAGGGGTTCCACTATAAACGATACCAACATCCCCGTTACCAGCAATTGGCCCGTCAGGAGTTTTACCAGTCGGAATATGTGTGGGTGGATTTGTGAAAATACCTTTGTATTTTGAAACCTCCATCTTTCCCCCCATTTCTTTGCTACATCCTGCCAGCATCAGGGAAAAGGAACTAAGAATTAATATTAGGCTGATAAATTTATTGGTTTTCATTTGATAATAATTTGTTTTTTAAAGGCCAAATGGAATTTATTTAAAACAGTGTGGGGACAATTTAAAAAAGGGAAGTGATACAGGTGAATCTATTTTTGGATTATGATTCAGGCATAACACTCACTTCTCTGAATGAATACTATTCAGAGTCTTTCCTATTTAAGGTAGCATCAAAGAATCGAATGCAGTAGGCTAAACAAAAAAAGCGCAGGTGTTTTCCCACCTACGCTTTTAAATTTAAGTCCTAGTAACCCGGATTCTGTCCAAAAGCTGATCCCATTATATTTATCTCCTGCTGCGGAATTGGCCAGAGATAATTTTTGGTTGCATCGAAAGTATATTTAGCCGCAATTGGGTCTTTCAACCCTATCATTACCTGCGGTCCAATTTTCCATCGTCGGATATCAAAGAAACGAAGTCCTTCAAACCCAAGTTCAGCTTTTCTTTCATACATGATTGCGGCCATATCCAAAGTAGTTTTTGGAGCAAGCACGGTGCCAAACCGAGCACGCACATCATTGAGTGCCTGCAAAGCAGAAGCATCATTCTGTCCCGCTTTCAATTTAGCTTCAGCGTACATTAGCTTAACATCGGCAAGACGTAAAAGTATAATCTGCTGATCACAGTTTGATGAAGAGGAGCTGACGACTTTAATAAATTTGCGGAGTCCGAACTGTGTTTTTGTAGCTTCCAGTTTGGGGGTAAATACATTTCCCACTTTATTGTACGGAAATGGATCACCCGGCGTATAGCAGGTTAGTTTTAACCTCGGATCACAATTTTCATAAGGTGTTGCCGCATTCCAGCCAGAAAGTTTTTCGAATGAATCGACATAATCCCATAACGGACACGTGGAGAACCATGAACCATCTTCATAATCTTCGCCGTGAATAACATCAGGTGCAAGATATTTCGTCGAAAATAAAACTTCAGTGGTAGTTTTTTCAGCATTTCCGTTATTCATGGCAAGGAAATCGGGATCCAGTTTAAACAAGGTATTGTCCAGTACGGCCTTTGCTGCAGTAGCAGCATCTGCCCACATTTCATTGTATAAACATACCCTTGCTCTCAATCCATAAGCAGATCCCTTGACTGCACGACCGGAGTAAACCGTATTGGGCAACAAGCCTATTGCATCGTCCAAATCCTTCAATATCTGTGTAACTACCTGTGCTTTTGGGGTTCGTGTCAGCTTCATTGATTCATCAACTGTGACAGATTTCAGGATAAGGGGACAATCACCATAAAGCGCTGTCAAATAGTTGTACCAGAATGCCCTTAGGAAAAGTGCTTCTCCTTTCATCGAATTTTTGTTGGCATCTGACATTGGAATAGCATCAATATTTTCAAGAAAAATATTACATGTTGCAATTCCCTTGTAACTATTGTACCAGAAATTACTCAGCACTCCACCTGCTGTGGCAGTTATAGCTCCCGTAGGAACAGTGGTATATCCCCCTTCCCAGGGATATTGGGCATAGCCTTCATCTGTTATTCCTCCCGAGTGAGACAGTGAACCGCCACCATTTGTACATCCTGTACAATCATTATTTAGCCTTCCATACATGGCAGCAAGTCCCATGGTTGCATCTTGTTCTGTTTTCCAGAATGTTGCTTTTGACGGAGAATCGAGAGGTTGTCTGTCAAGAAAAGTCTTGCATGAACCTAAAATCATTGCAAGTAAAACCACAACGATCAGCGATCCTATTTTATATGTTCTCATAACTTTCTCTTTTAAAGATTAGAAATTTAATTTAACACCAAACGCATGGGTAACAACCTGGGGATAATTGGCAAACCATTGGCTACCCTGGCTATTTGATCTTTCAGGGTCACCTCCAGGTTTTGAAGCGCCAGTCATTCCTTTATAGTAATTCGTTATAGTGAACAAATTTTCTCCGGAGTAGTAAACGCGGGCACCTTGAATTCCTACTTTTTTGCACCATTTCTTTGGAACGGTATAACCAACCTGAAGGTTTTTAAGTCTCAGATAGGAGGCATCCTGCAGGAACCATGAAGATCCGGTCTGACCATTGGTGATGGCATTTTCTTCCCCTGGCAGATAAATTCTCGGCAACTTTGTGGAGTGATTATCGGGTGTCCAGGCATTTCTCCAGAATGTTGGCGGTTTCCCTTCCTGGAAGAATGGTTCAAATCCCCAGAAAATAACAGAATACTTTCTTCCTTCCGAACCCTGGAAGAAAGCGGAGAGGTCAAAATTCTTCCATCCCAAGGTGATGCTTCCCCCATAATCAAACTTTGGAAATGCTCCTGGGATAACAACCCGGTCATTCGCATCGATTTTGCCGTCTTTATTGACGTCTTCATACCTAAAATCACCCGGTTTGGGATTGTACATGTGTACCGGTGCAGCATCGATCTCTGCCTGAGATTGAAAGATTCCGATCGTGTGCCATTGAAAATAACTGTTCCATGGCAACCCTTCCTGATCAATATTCGCCCCATTATCCTGCCTTGCTCCAAATTTAGTCAGCTTATTTTTATAACTTCCCAGGTTAAAACTGACGTCATAAGTAAAGTTGCCTATTTTATTTTTATGGCCGATCAAAAACTCATACCCCTCATTTTTCATCTCCCCACTGTTAATTGTGGGTGCAGATAAACCGACAAAACCTGGAACCTGAGCTGACCGGAGAATATTTGAGGTCACCTTATTAAAGTAATCAACAGTACCGTACAACCTGTTTTTAAAGAGTGAGAAATCAATCCCTATATCTGTAATAGCGGTTGTCTCCCAGGTAATATTATTGTTGCTCAACCGACTAACATAAGCACCCGACTGAACTGCACCACCAATTGGATAATTCAATCCGATACTCATCATTTGTTGATAGGGATAATTACCGATCTCCTGATTACCAAGTTCACCCCACGAAGCCCTCAGCTTCAATTCGTTGATCCAGTCAATTTTTTGGACGAAACTTTCACTGCTCATCTTCCATCCTGCTGAAAGGGATGGGAATAATCCCCATTTGTTCCCTTCAGAAAACCTTGATGATCCATCATACCTGAAGGAGGCTTCAAAAAGATATTTATCTTTAAACGCATAATTTCCACGTCCGAAGAAAGAACGGATAGCCCATTCATATGCCGTTCCACCCGTTGTCTGCCCAAGTGTCCCCCCTGAATTCAACTCAGTCGTACTGGGACTGGCCATATTTTTCCGGTATCCTTGTAAATTATCGTTTCTCAGATTCTCCTGGCTATATCCGAGCAATCCGTTTACCTGATGTTTTCCCCCAAATAACTTATTATATTTCAATGTGGAAAACAAATTGTAAAATTGATTTTTCGTATCAGTCCTGCTTACTGCAATCCCCGTGGAAGCATTTGCATTTGAAGCCACATATGCACCGGTAAACCAATCGTAAGTAGGAACAGAATAACCTGTCGATTTATAATTAGTAAAATTCATTACGGTTGCCCCGGTAGTTTCCCAGTCCAGCCCTTCCAGTATCTTTACATTAATAGCAGTTGAAATCTGGGCATTATTTTCAATATACCGGTCTCCCCCATTTTCAATTGCAAGAGTAGGTTGCCAGTTATTGTAAACATTTGCATAAGCATATCTTGTATACATACCCTTGCTTGGTCCATCCAAAACAATTCGCGGGCCATAGGTTGGATGTGCCCCCCAGGTTGTCAGAACAAGGTTTGTAATACCCCCCTGGCTCTCATTACGGCTTCTGTTACTCAAATTAAAGTTCATGGATAAAGTCACAATATTGCTGAGTTTGCTCTTCATATTGAACAGAATATTGTATTTTTTTGCATCGTAATGCTGAACAACTCCAACCTGATTTACATAACCTAATCCAAGATTAAAGGTCGTACCTTCGGCACTGCCCCCGTTCAAACTCAGGTAATGATCCTGCGATAATCCATTTCTGTAAGTATATTTATTCCAATCGGTATTTGGATACAATGGATTTCCAACATTATTTCTGTAAGCATCAATCTGCGCCTGAGTATATGCCTCATTACCAGGGCCTCGAGAATTCACCCTTGCCTGATTCAACATCGTCATATACTCAGCTGAATTCGTAACCAATTCGGGAAGGTAAGTGGGTTGTTGCATCCCAACTGTATAGGTATAATCGATATTCAATCTGTTGTTAGCCGTCCCTTTCTTGGTTGTTACCAGGATTACGCCATTTGCAGCACGTGATCCGTAAATGGCAGATGAAGATGCATCCTTCAGAACAGAGATCGACTCAATCATCTCCGGATTCATCTGTTCAAGCGAGCCTTGTACACCATCAACCAGGATTAAAGGTGAATTACCTGTACCGTATGACCTCATACCACGTATCTGGATACTTGCAGATTCATTACCAGGTGCACCCGAATTTTGGACTATCTGAACACCAGGAACTTTACCTTCAAGCATCAATGCCGGATTCAACGCAGGACGTTTGGTTAATTCAGATGCGGAAACTGAAGATACAGAACCGGTTAAATTTACTTTTCTCTGAGTTCCAAAACCGATTGCTACAATCTCTTCAAGGCCTATTGTCTCTTCCTGAAGTATAACATTTATTTTGGTTTGATTCCCTATCAACTGTTCCTGAGACCTCATTCCGACAAAGGAGAAGACTACAGCAGTTCCTGTAGAGGGGACCTGCAGCGAATATTTTCCATCAGCATCAGTTACACACCCGGCGCCTGTACCTTTTATTACCACAGTGACACCGGGTATTGACCGGCCATTGTTGTCTTTTACAGTTCCGGAAATAGTTTTGCCGGGTTGTTGCTCCTCAAGAATCTTGCTTGAAAATAGGACAATCTGTCTGTCCACAACTGTATAGACAATATCAGTGCCGGCAAAAAGCTTAGAGAGAACCTCGTTGATTAACTCATTTTCAGCCACAACATCAACTTTTCGTTCAACATCAACAATTTTACTGTTGAACATGAAGAAAAACTCCGACTGGTTCTGTATTTCAGCTAAAACCTCTTTAACTGTTTGGTTGGCAAGTTTGAGGTTAATTCTGGCATTTTGCGAGTAGGTATCTACCGCAAAAATCTGACTTACACTTAAGAGTAAAATGTATAATGTCATCCGCATAACAAGAAATGTTTTACCGGCCCAACATCTTAATGAAGACCGATTGGTAAACAATTTTAATTTCATACATTTGTGATTGTTGATTTAACACTAAATTAACTAGGTGCTTTTCATCCACTATGGTTGAAAAGTGTTTTGATTTACAAGGGGATGCGCGAACATCCCTTTGTTTTTCAAGGTTTGGTTTGTCTTTTTATTGCATCATAGGCAGTTCTTTTTTCGTTTGGTTAATACTATTTTTCGTTTCGTGTAAGAATTGTCACTTAATCGCTCACGATCAGTGATATGATACGCGACAGGCGCAGAAATCTTCAATAGTTCAAGTATCTGGGGTAGAGTCTCATCCCTGTAGGTGGCAGTATAGACATATTCCTTAAGTTCCGGACTTTTGAGAATAATCTCTACATTAAACCATCTGTTTAGTTTACGTACGACTTCATCCATCCGATCATCCCTAAAAATGAGCATTCCCTCTTTCCATGCAAGATATTTATCAATATCTGCTTTTTCCACAATTAATTTATTGTTTCCTGTATCGAGGAAGGCACGTTCGCCAGGTTTTATGGTCGTGATTGTATTATTGTCTTCATACTTTCCAGAGAACAAACGAACATTTCCTGACTTCAGAATTAATTCTGTAAAGATTTCATCGGGGTAATTGATCACATTGAATTGTGTCCCTTTAACTTCAATATTCAATTTCCCCGCGTGTACCAGAAAGGGTCGTGAGGAATCTTTTACTACATCAAAAAATGCTTCCCCGCTCAACTCAACCTGACGTTTCTCCTGCGTAAAGCAAACAGGGTATTTGAACTCTGAACCGGAATTCAGCCAAACATGCGAACTATCCGGCAGAAAGAAGTCAGTTTGCATTCCTGCCGGGGTTCTGACCGTTTGCCAAACAATCTGATCGCCGGTTGACCGTGTGATGCGTGATATTTTTGAAGTAAGATAAAGTGAATAAACCAGCAATGGAAGAATTAATATCGCTGCTGCTTTTGCAAAAAGTGAATAAATTGTATGCTTTGAAGATTGTTTCTCTGAATTTTCTTCTTCACTTTGTTCAACTGGGACACCAAAGATTTCACACATTTCTGTGTCAGTTCGGTCCACTTGAAAGCTGTCCAATTCGCCTTTGCCCTGCAGATATCCTTTCAGGTTCACGAAATGGGATTTAACTTCCATTGAGCTTTTGCACTTGGTGCAGTGAATTGGCTTTGGATTGGTAGGATGAATGCCCAATGACATAACTGCAACATTTGAACGGTGACCCGACGCCACGTGTACAAGTTTGAGCAGATGACGTTGTGGTCACACTTTCTGTGGAGGTCACTTCCAAGTCCACCCTTCATGTTTGCAACATTTGCACTCCTGCTGTTTCTGCTTCTCTTCACCCCTGTGTTTGTAAACACAAACAGGTACGTATTAGTTATGGCCCGAGAAACCCTTCAAACCCAGATAATTCACAATCTCTGCGATTATATTGCACGCTCCACAACATCAAGGAAGGGCGTGGACGACGAGAACAAGCACTTGACCGCTTGCGTGCTTGGTATTGTGATTGGTGGGGAAAATATCGATTGGCAATTACCATCTAGTGTCCAAACTGTTTGTGAACTTCTGGGAGTTAAGAAAACTACAGTTTACAAGTACAGAAAACAAAAAGATATCAAGTATGTACAGCCCAAGCGACAGAGAAGAAGCGATGCTCTAGACAGACAACCTTGGTGGCCTCAAGCATCAGCATTATTGGATACCTTTTGGGAACTGAACTGTGACGAAAGCCCAAACGCAGACGATCCGGCTGAAAAGCATGACTTTAGTTGTGCAAATAATCACAGATATGATCCCGTGCCTGACAACCCAGGAAAAACGCATAGAGTATGCGTAGGTATGTAGAATTATGGAAAAGAAAGTAATATAAAATCATTACAAGTATCATAACTGTGCTTGTTTAAAATTCCTACCTACTGTTCGGAAATGTGTGTGAAAAGCATGCCAAATGGAATGCTCGTGGGTGCGATTCGTACATGTACAGGCTGTTTCTCGATCAGCACGGTGATGAATGGGGCGAGCTGATAACTAAAGAAACTCTGATTAATAGTAAACCTTGGTGGGTTGTATCTCCACAGAACGAGTAACCCCCCCACACTCACACATTTATTGAAAAGTACGGATGACCAGATACTGAAAGTCCAAAAAATAGCTAAATGCAATCAATTCGTGATAAGGATTTCCCAAAAATAGTTTGCGTGAAAGCCCCCCTTGAAAGAGTTATTTGTCTTTGTAAATGTATGTGGAACAAATTCCCAAGTCGGAAGGTGCCGAAAGTTTAATCGGTGACCCGACGTGAAGCACCAACAACGTCCCAAATTTTGCCGATGACGCGAGGATGCACATGACGAGAATAATCATGACCGAAAAGCTCGTCGGTGACGCGAGTATGGTGTGTTGATAGCACCAACAACGTCCCAAAATTTGCCGATGACGCGAGGATGCACATGAATAAGAATAATCATGACCGAAAAGCTCGTCGGTGACGCGAGTATGGGGGTTGAAAGGTAGCGAGACCCAAGAAACTTGTCGGTGACGTCACCGACAATATATATAATTGTCGGTGACGTCGACGATCGCGACACACTGGTCGTCGGAGACGCGACATGCATATGGACTAGCCAGTTTTTCTTCGCCACGTGGTCGTCGCGACGACGCGACTAGTTTTCTTCGCTGCGCTTGTGTACTAACGCGTGCTTTTTACGTGCTAGCGGCATATATATGCGCAAATTCCAGACATAAAATTGCTCGTCGGTGGCGCGACATCCATCACCCACCCTTTTAAGTTCGCTGCGTTTGCCTGTCACGTCGTGAATTTTCATCTGTGCAAAAATTTTCTTGAAATTCTGGTAATTTGTTATGTTTTCCTGCAGGTATTGTGTCTGCACTGTATGCTTTGGGACGAAAAAGATTCTGAAACCGTTCAGAACGCATGTATTGAAGCAGCATCCACTAAATTGCTCGTGTGACTGTGTTACTTGCGCTTCTGGAAGTTGCAGGCCATCAGTTGTGGACTTAACTTGGATTCAGTCTCATTTGCTTTGTCCAAAACAACAACTTTTGCATGGAAGTGATCGTCACTGCTTCCCTTGGAGTTGTCTTGAACTGAAATGTGACACTTGTTTCTTAAATAAGCCATCGTTACTTGTATGCGACCGGTCAGCTTTCACAGACCCAACAATTGTTACGAAATGGGAGAAATGGGAACAGTTAGATTACACGCAGAGAAATATGGTAGTCCCCGCCATCTTACAACAAGCGCAATTGGCACAGCATGATGGGGTACCTCTACGCTATGCACCAGAGGTGCCTAAACTCAAGAAGACGTGGGTAAAAAAGCAAGGTCCTATCCAGCAGTACTTCCAGGACTTTGTTGGGCAAATGGCACAGGCTTTCATTCACAAACAGCTCGACAAGTTAACAAGTGACATTCATCGACGTACAGTTCATGGGGTTGATGAACAATCCAAACGCTTGGTGCTGCATTGTGATTTCTCGCAAGATTTGTCTCATGCGATGGCTGACCAGTCCATGTGCGAGTTTTTTGATATCATCTCTTCTTCGCTGTTTATATGTGTTGCACATTTCTTTGTGATGTATGTGCACAAAGGCTGCGATTCGCCTTCTATTGCTATGTTCACTGCAGACACCATTTTGGAATGCTCGATCAGTGAAAGTTTTCCTCCTCCAACATAACACACCTGTCCCGCCTGGGCAGTTCAATGATACGGTGGTCAAAGTTCCAAAAAGCAATTGGTTGTGCAGCAGACGCGGGTGTGGGTGTCTGAAGCAACATTTGCAAACATTAGACAAAAAAAATATTCTCCATATACTGGTTGAAGAAAAAAAGGAAGGCAGGGACACTGTGCTTAGATCAGTGTTCGCAAAGGACGATAAAAGTAAGGCAGACAAAGATTTTGTACTGTACCATTTACCAAAATCACAAATGAAGTTCTTGACTGAGTTTAATGACCGTAGAACACAGACAGTAGGAGATTTGTCAATGTATGTTTGAGTGATATAATATTTCTTTGTAGTAAATTTAAAATAATTTTATGTGTTTGGAGAATGAACGACAGACACTTCCATGACATTTTTCGTTTCAGCACGTCGGGTCACTATGTCAAAACAATGCTCACAATTTGTTGTCAATTGTATGTCATCGGGTCACCGACCAGATTTGGGGGGGTACAATTTAAAAGTAGTCGCGTCGGTGACTCAAATTCAGTCACCGACGACATTGTGTGAAAATTGTGCATTTTGGAGGGGAAAATTGGTGTTCGCGTCGGTGACTGAAGTTGAGTCACCGACGCGACTACTTTTCCGCGACTAGCTCCAAAGGGGCCTACATGCATATACAAAAGAAAACACAACACAACACAAGGATATGACGGGTGCACAAATTTGCCAATCATAATATTCATAAGTCTTAGAGTCCCCTGCACTCTAGTATAAGTACATCTATAT
>Ga0118677_10005493_pt2 | contig 21639 bp, 15 predicted proteins | sample AliMusrvi5mmetaG_FD_86154 | JGI IMG/M metagenome (GOLD analysis project Ga0118677, IMG submission 86154)
GCATAATGAGGTCGTTGACCGCCACCTGCACCAGCGTGTAGGCCGGGTCGCCGTCAGTGAGATAACTCCACACGAAGACCATGGCGGTGCAGGGCGCGGCGGCCAGAATGATCAGACCGGCGGTATAGTTTTTGGCCATCTCCGGTTCGACCCAGCCGGCAAACACATGTTGCAGGAAGACCCACGCGAGGAATGCCATGCTGAAAGGTTTCACCAACCAGTTCACGAACAGGGTGATGAAGAGCCCCTTGGGTTTCTTCGCGATGCCGCCTAACGAACCAAAATCAATTTTGAGCATCATCGGGAAGATCATCAGCCAGATGAGCACGGCGATGGGGATGTTGACTTGCGAGCCTTGGCCGAATTCCAGCTTACTCAGGCTGGCGATAAAATCCGGCAGCAGTTTGCCAAGCGCCACGCCGACGATCATGCAAACGAGGACCCACAGGGAAAGATAGCGCTCGAAAAAGTTCAGTCGCTTGGGGGTGACAGGCGGCAGGTTAGGTTTTGTGTTCATGGTTTTCTCGGTGGTATTGCGGGTTTGAGGCTGGATAGGGCCAACCGCGCCAATGCCTCCGGGCCGGTGGGTTCCTCCGACTGCCAAGGCAGCCAGGCGGTGCGGGTGGCGTGTTTTGCCACCACCTCGCTCAGGTAACGGCGCTCGGATTCTTCGCGCCCTTGCAGCAGGGGATCACAGGATCCGCAGTGGAGCAGGCTTTGATTGATGACCCAGGCAAACGGTTCGATGCGTGCCCGGCGCAGGTCTTCCTGCAAATCGGCGGCCTCGTGGACCGGCGTGGCTTCGGGCAGAGTGACCAGCAGGATGCGGGTGAATGCCGGATCGCGCAGCCGCTCCAACAGTTTCAGCACTTCCTCCGGTTGGGTGCTGCGGGCCTGTCGCTCAAGTTCGCGTTGATAGGCCTCGCTGGCATCCAGCAGGAGCAAGGTGTGGCCGGTAGGCGCGGTATCGAGCACCACAAAGCGATTTGTTCCCTGCCCCACCTCACGGGCAAAGGCACGGAACACGGCAATCTCCTCGGTGCATGGCGAACGGAGATCCTCTTCTAACAAACTTCGCCCGGCGGCATCCATCGCCGCGCCTTGGGCCGTCATCACTTCTTCTTGATAGGCGGCGGTCTCCGTGGCGGGATCAATTTTGCTGAGCGTGAGCCCGGCCACCTGACCCGCCAAGGTCTGGGCCACATGCGCGGCGGGATCGGTGGTGCTGAGATGGACGGAATGACCGCGCTTTGCCAGCATCACGGCGATGGCAGCGGCCACAGTGGTCTTGCCCACGCCGCCTTTGCCCATCGTCATGATGACACCGTTGCCTTGGCGTTCGATGTCTGCGACAAGATCCTCCAGGCTTTCCATTGCTGGCTGGGTCCAGCCGTCATGCATGGGGGTGGCAATAGCGGATGATCCGCTCGCTAACAGCAATCGCAGGCCTTGGACGCCAAGGATATTCACCGGCCGCAGAGGCACGATTGAAGTCGGCAGGCTGTTGATAAAGGCGTCAGAAGCTTTGATAGCCGCTATGCCACGGCGCTGTAGAGCGAGGGCTGTAACGTCTTCCGGGCAATTGGTTTCAAATACCCCGTTGATGACAAGGCACTGATTGCCGACCCCCAGCGCCCGCAACTCGCCCGAGGTGCGCTGCGCCTCATTGAGGGCGGCGGATTGGGGGCGACTCACCAGCACCAGCGTCGTCGCGGTGGCATCAGCCAGCGTGTGAACGGTGGCCTCATAAATGGCGCGTTGTTTATCCAGTCCTGCAAGTGGTCCCAAACAGGAACTGCCACTGGTGCTGTTGTCCAGGAACTGGTCCCACGCTTTGGCCAGACTCATCAGACGCAGGGTGTGGCCGGTCGGCGCGGTATCGAAAACTACATGGTCGTAGTTTTTCGCCGCCTCTGGATTTCCGATCAAAGCCGTGAACTCATCGAAGGCCGCGATTTCCACCGTACAGGATCCCGAGAGCTGTTCCTCCATGTTCCGCAAGGCAGCCTCCGGCAGCAGTCCGCGCATCGGGCCGATCAGCCGTTCGCGATAAGCGGCGGCCGCCTCGACCGGGTCGATGTTCATCGCCTCCAAGCAAGGGACCCCGACGATGGCGGTCGGCGCATTGGTCAAATGGGTATCCAGCACTTCATCCAGATTGGAAGCCGGGTCGGTGCTGACCAGCAGCACGCGTTTGCCGGCCTCGGCGAGTTTCAAGGCCGTGGCACAGGACAGCGATGTTTTACCCACGCCGCCTTTGCCGGTGAAAAAAAGATAGCGGGTGGCGGAGGACGGATCGGTCTGATAGATCGGCAGGTTCATGATGAGGTACTACGGGCACTCAGCGGCTTCCTGCCTGCCAAGACCTGCCATTTCGCTCAGTTCAAGCCGGCTCGGATAGCTGCCGGAACTGATGATCTCACCGTCGAGCAGAATCAAAGGCAGGCACTCGATGCCTTTTTCGTTCACGGCTTTGGTCACGACCGCGTTGGCGGAGAACACATCATACTGATGGAGTGGATTGAAGCGCTCCACTTGTACGCCGTTCATGCCGAGCCACTGCAAGGACACGGCGAAATTGACGAGATTACTGTCCACTTCGGCGCCGCACACGCCGGAGGAACAGCACATCGGAGGATCGAACACTTGAATGGTTTTCATGGCTTGAAATATTAGTTAGAATGTCGCCAACAGATAGAGGCCGACACCGACCAGCGCCACCCCGGCCACGATCCGGATGGCCACCTCGACCTTCTGCGCCTTGATCGATGACTTGCCAAATGAAACGCCGAGCAGAATGGCCGCGAGTGGCAGGCTGAAACCCAACGCAAACGCAGCCATGAGGAACATGCCCCACAGGGCGTGCCCTTGCAGCACGGACGCCCCCAGGACGATGAAGATTCCCGGGTTGCACGGCAGCGAGCAGGCCGCCACGCCACCACCTAGCAACAATCCCACGATGAGGGTCCCGAGAATCCCCTGCCCGGCAGCCGACGTGGCCGTTTTGCGGCGAAGTTGCGGCAGTTTCACCGGCATCAAGCCGAGGGCCGCCAGTCCGAACACCACCGCGATCACCCCGGCAAACAGTTTCCAATATTTGCCGAGCAGCGCGTGTGCCGACTGCCCTACGAAACCCGCGACGTAACCCAGCACGATCAGCGCGACCGTGGTGCCAATCATGAACGAAAGTGCCGACACCAGGGCGGTCCTGCGGCTCACATTCTCCCGCGTGCCCGAGTAGGCCACCAGCATGCCCATCGCCGGCAGAGTGCAACAGGCGCTGCCCACGGCGCTGGCCAGGCCTAGCAGAAATGCCAAGGGCAGGGCAACCGCGCCCGAACTGCCCGCCTGAAGGGCGGTCTTGATGGATTCAATCATCGTGTGAACTTTCAGTTCATTTGCATCCACCTGGAGCGCAACCGCCGCTGCCACAACCGCCCACACTCGACGCGGCTACATAACTTTGCACCAATTTGGTTTCAGTGATCTCACCCGAAACCGCGTTCATGCCCTTACCCTTGACCATGGCCAGCACTCCGGGCAGCGACACTTGTGACGCAAGGCTCGCGTAATCGGGCGAGCCCGCTTTCAAGGTGAAGATGGCACATTTGCTTCCCTTGGCTTCAATCGTTCGCACGGCTGCCTGCATCGCCTTCGTGGCGGCGGCATTGACAGAGGTTTCTTCCTTACCAAGGAGATAGACGAAGACGGCATCACTCTTGACGGCTACGGTATTGAGTTCGGCGAAGGCTCCGATAGTCGTTTCCGCACTCGCTTCGGCAGGCTTAGCCACCACGGTGGGGCTGACCGCTGGAACCACTGGGGAAGGCACTGCGGGTGTCGCCTCGGGATTTGCCACAGGGATTGGTTCGGATGCGGCAACGGGGACTGTAGCAGATGCCGCCACAGGTGTCGCAAAAGTGCTCGCCACCGGCTGGGCCGATACGGCTTCGGTCTTGGTCATGGCACGCACGACCAGCACACCGGCGACTAGCAGCACGACCGCACTAATGACCCAGCGCGCCTTGCCGGACGACCCGCTGGAGTGGCACCCGCATCCGGCTCCGCATCCCTCTGCTTGTTGTTTGAGTAATTCCATGTTGTCGGTTGCCTTCGGCTCTACATTTGATGTGTTCATAATTCGTTGTTCTTGGTTCAGTTTTGATTCTGGAAATCAGCATTCATCTTAGGTTCACTATTCACAGGTTTCCTTTCCCATGATGACCCGCGGGTTGGCGCATTGAGCGGCCAATGACTTCGCCTCGTCACGGCGTCCGGCGGCATAGGCATCGAAAACCATTTTGATTTCGTCGCGTACCCGGCGGAAAACGACCAGTTGTTCCTCTTCGTTGCCAGGCGCGTGGGCCGGATCGTCGAAGCCCCAGTGATGGCGGTTCAATTGGCCGGGGAACATTGGGCATGCCTGATCGGCATTGCCGCAGACAGTGATCACGGTCTCCACGCCCTGTTGCAGAAATTCGTCCATGTGCTTGCTGTGGTGGCCGGAAATATCGATGCCGATCTCGGCCATGGCCTTGATGGCCAGCGGATGGACATGACCGGCGGGATTCGACCCGGCACTGCGCACGTCGAGGAAATCACTGGCGGCTTGGCGCAGAATGCCTTCCGCCAGGTGGCTGCGGCACGAATTGCCGGTGCAAAGGATCAGGACGATGGGTAATGGCGGTGTGGGCATGAACGGCAGTAGTTTGTTAGAGCGGTTTGGGGCCGCATTGGCTCTGGCTGATTTTCTTCAGGCGGGCGAGATCCTCCCGGAAGATTTTGCCTTCGAAAATGCAGTCTTGCAGGCAGGCGAGGTTGGCGGCCAGTTCCGGGCAGGGATCAGCGGGCAGCGAATACACCCGCCAAGTGCCGCGGACCTCGACTTCCACCATCTCGTGGCGACGCAGATACGCGAGTTGCTGGGAGGTCCTCACCGCGCCGATGCCGAGCACCTTCTCGATGAGGCAAACACACTGAGGCCCAATGCGTAGCAGATTGAGAATCCGCAGACGATTGACATCGCACAGGCACTTGTAGATCGCGACGACCTGCTCTGAGTCGGTTTGCTTGACGGCCATGACAGAGGCTATTTAAGCTGGCGATTAAATACGCGCAAGTGCAAATAGAGTTTTTTTGAAGAAAATCAGCAATTGTAATCATGGGCTTGATGCCGGCGAACTGGGGCGAATTTGGATCATGCCGTCCTCGACATCGAGAATTCGGTCGAAAACATCGAGCGTGCGGTGATCGTGGGTGACGACGATGACCCCGGCTTGGCGCTCGTGGGCGATCTTGGCGAAAAGTCCATGACCTGCAGTCCCAGCGGGCCATTGAGTGCGGTGGTGGGTTCATCGGCGAGGATGAGGCTGGGATTGTTGGCGAGGAGTCCGATCAGGAAGGCAACCAGTTCGATGTCCGGGAAAATATTCCTGATCGCGACGCATATTGTCGCGTCTCTGCTCCAATCTTCCCTTCGCCATGACGGCTTGTTCTAAAGTGACCCAGCGCACCCATCCATGCCGAAAATGACAGAGCGCTGCGAGAGGCAGCAAGCGAAGGCCGTTCGGAAACCGTCAGGCTGTTACTGGAAAATGGAACCCTCACGATTCAATGAAAAACATCTCAATGCTCAGTCAAATCCAAAGCGATGAGGTGGCGATCTCCTGTATTATCCTCCGCCGGCTTTCAGAACCCGCACATCGCAGACGCCGGAAAAGTGATCGAACGCCTCACGATAGGGACCGTGATGCGCAAGCTCATCGCCTTGCTCAACCGCCTCCTCAAGGACGAAAATCTCAAACTCGCATGGCGGCGAAAAGGCAGCCCCGGCCCCGGCCATGGCGGCGTGAATGGCGATTGAAAAGTGAAAGTCGCCGAGTCCTCCCGTCAGTCCCGTTGGCAGAGATTTGGAAGGGGTAGATGTTTTGACGCCCCGTTGGCTCTGATTTAGCCACGCAAGAGGGTTATCTAACGCAGTGACAATGAAAATATGGCGGTAACGGAACGCCACTCATTTCTGGTGTTAGATTCAGGATGCTTATTTCTAGCTGTTTCCGCCAATTCGAGGAATGACTTCTTGGCGGACTCCTCCAGATAAACCGCCATATCTTATTGGACACATGCCCCTTCATGTGCTTTCCTGGTGGCGCCATGAACATTAATTTCTCCAACGAAGATCTGCTATTCTCCGGTCCGGGTGGTTCGCTTGCGGTCCATCCCGACGACGAGATTTCACGCCGCCTGGCCATGCTGCTGGCCGGCGAGTGCGGAGGGATCGGCGTGACCGAGGCGGCCCGCCGGTTCGATTTCTGCCGCCAGCGCTACTATCAACTGCGCTCGCTCTATGGGGCAGCCGCTTGATCACCTCGGTCAGGTAGGCTTCGGGCTCCAGTCCGTGGACCCGGCAGTTGGCCAACAGCGAGTAGAACAGGGCGTTGTTCGCGCCGGCTTCCAGGCTGCCGAAAAACAGATAATTCCGCATTCCGAGTTTGGCCGACCGTATCAGATTTTCAATTTTGTTATTGTCGACGTCCAAAACCCCTTGGCCAAGGCAGGCCATGAACTTGTCCCATTGGTTGAGGGCATAGGTGATGGCTTCCCCGAGAGCGCCGTGGGGTAGATGGCCCTTGCGATGGGTGACAAGGAACCGGTGGAGTTCTTCGGCGATCAGGCGGCTGCGGCTGCGGCGCATGAGTTCCAGACAGGCGGGCGGCGCGGCGGCCCAGCGGGCCTGGGTCTCGATGTGATAGATCTGCTGGATGAACAGCAGGACCGGCACCGTCACCTCGGGAGAGTCCTCCCCGGCTTCCATGAACTTGCGCCGGATATGCGCGAGACACCCCAACAGCCGGATGTCCTCGAACCTCGTGGCGAGTGCGTCATATACGGAGTACCCGTCGCACTGAATTCTCCCCGCGTATCCGATGGTATGGCTTTCCTTGTCATAGCCCAGGAAATCCAGCAAGCAGTCCAGACCGCGTCCCGGTTGCCAGTCGAAATAACAGGTGCCACTCACGGCGTTCCGATAGACCCACAGCCGTCCCTCCTTGGTGGAACCTCGCCCCGGGCATAGATAATCGATGGGCGTCTCGTCGATCTGCAGATCGGAGGTGTCGAGCACCTCGGCTTTCATCGCCGGCCCCAGGGGACGGAGATGTCCGGCGGTGGCATGGAACCATGAGTTGAGTGTTTGCCGGCAGAGATCGATCTCATGTTTCCGCCAAATCCGCTTGGACTGACGGTAATGCGGCAGGTAATCCTCTATCTTGTCAACGGCGATCTGTGCGGCGAGCGCCGGGGCGCACATGGTTCCCGGAATGCTGGGCGGCGGAGCCGGGGCGGTCACCGGCGGGCGGGTCTTGTCGGACTTGAGGACGTGCTTCTTGATGATCTTGCGCCGCCAGATCATCTCGGATTTGATAGCGTCGAGTTCGTCGTGGTAGTCCTCGCCAATTTCCTCGTAAAGATCCGGATCGGCCAGCACCTCGTCGGCGACGATCACGTCATCAACCATAATCCTGAGGTTTTTGGGAAAACGGTCGGCCTTGGTGCGGCGGGTTCTAACGGCGTTTGATTTTTCCCCCTCCGGTGCGGACGTTTCGCCAGCGCTTTGGTCCGGAGAGGGTGCCGGTTTTGCCAGCACCACCTCGTCGAACATCAGTTGGAGCTGGGCCGGATCGAGCTTTTCGGAACTCGCGCCGAAGATCCGGTGTCGCAGGTTCTCGATGATCCGGTCCTTGCGCTTGATCTCGGCTCTGGCCAGGGCGAGTTCCGCTTCCAGCCGTTCCATCCGCTCAAGCAGGGAAGCGAGGTCTGGGTGGTTCGCGCCGGGCATGTTTCGACTATGTCAAATAGCATATAACTGGCAAGAAAAAAGTTCGGCTTTCTTGATATATACTTGAATCCATCGACAACGCCATCACGGCCGTTCATACCACGGCCTGAATTTGGCACCGCGCATGTCAACTCCATCCAACAGAAGACGCAACGCCTCGGGTTGGAGCGTGATCTTGCGCTGACCGGTTTCACTTGGATCGGGCCAGATGAACGTACCCTTTTCCAGCCGTTTTGTCGCGAGCCAGAGTCCCGTTCCGTCAAAGCATAACAACTTTACTCTGGAATGCCGCTTGTTGATGAAGACGAAGAGTGAGTCGCATGCCAACGGTTGGGCCAGATGCTCGACGGCGGCGACGGCGAGTCCGTTGAAACCCTTGCGCATGTCGCAGGGTTCGACGGCGAGATACACTTTGAGCGCCGACATGCCGAGACCGATCACGGGCGGCCCCCTTCCCGGTCTGCTGCAACGCTCTCCATAAGTTGCACCAACAAGGCGACGTGGGAGGGTTCGCTGAGCAGGATCCGCCCGCCGCAATCCAACTCGATGACCAGGCACGAGGCGACCGCTGGCATCTCCACTTCCACGAACCGCGCACGAGCGGCCCGTCCATTGCGTCCCCGGGACCGGGGTGATTTATTCAAAGACATGGCGCGAGCCTAGCAGACCGCGCCGCCGAGCATAGGGGGAGAAATTTAGGACGCTTACGATCATGGCGGACTCAAACTACGATGAAAGCATGGGAATCCACACCTAACACCCACGATGACAAATTGGTAAAACGACACGATGACAATTCGGCCATCAACATTTCACAGCTCATGCAGCCCCACCGAAGCGGGAATTGTTAGAACGTTAGGCGGTTGTGGGGACCACGCCTGGAGAGGAAGCAGCGCCGGTCGCCGAACCGGTCGGAGCTACTACTGCCGCCATCTGAGGCGCCCGGGAACATCCAGAATATACGCAGGTTTGGCTGCTGTGTACGCCAACCGTTCAATCCTCCGTTTAGAACTTACGCTTCAACAGTTGAACCGCCCTCAACAGATTCCCGTCCGCGCGCTCTGTAGTTCCATTTGGTTTCTTAGAACGCTCTTCATAAAATCTCAAGACGACTTCATTAAAAGGGGAGTTAATCAACAACCTGCGTGCCTTTGCTATAAGCTTATCTTGATCTTTTTTCGCGATAATCCCATAAACGTCAAACCAGCAACCATCTTCCCCAGATCCATAGTAATGGGGCTTTTTCTTGAAATCATCCTCACCATCGGAAAGTCGCTCAAATAGAGCAAGTCCGGCATCATGAGATTTCGCAGTTTGGAATCCAATGCCTCTTAACTTACCGACATCAGCGACCTTGATTTCAGTAGTTTTGACCACAGGGGATTCCGCCGTGGCATTAAACAAAGCAAACAAAGTCGATACTACCACTACTACTATATGTTTCATGGCTGAACCCATCCAGCATTTATGATGTTAATCGGAGTCGCTTGGTTACCGACAGGAAGACCCACCTGAGACAACATGTTCTCGGCCCAGGTCGCACAGTTAAATGATGTAGTCAGATTTCCTCCTGTTACAGTATATCTGGGTGGCGCTGACTCACTTGCGTGAACATTTCTATACAGCTCTGCCATTGCCTTAGGGCATAACTTATATTTCGCCCCGTGAGTCGAAGCCGTCCCCTTATCATTTCTAATTTGCCCTGCATCAAAGGCCCTGTGTCTGACAGGGTAAAGTCCCGATGCGCCGATTGGCGTAACTACGAAACAATGACCCGGGTCAGCCAGTCCCATATTCCCGCTTCTCCGTACTCGAAATTGCACTTCACTCATTTGGCTAGGACAACAATGATTTCCAGCGTCATCCGTTCCAATAGGAACTATTAACCCGTTTTCACAGCATTCACTTGTGAAGTTGTAGGGGACTCCGCTACAGCATGGAGAACTTGTTGTTGATGAGATCGAGCCATCTGAAGATACACTTATTGCAAGACCAATATAGTCCCATTTATTCAACCCGTCGTTCCCCAGGAAGGCATACAAGTTGAGCCCCCCTTGCTCATCTATCGGATCCCTGGACGGCCACCTGCCGGTGAGCGGGTCGTAGGGACGGTATATGTAAGAGTAGAGGCCGGTTTCCGAATCCAGGGGCTTGGTGCTGAAACGGTAGGCGAACGCGTCATGCAGGTATCCCGCACTGGCGGCCGGGGTGATGTCGTTGCCGAAGGGGTCGTATTCGAAGTGCGCCACGGCGGTTTCATCGTCGTTGATGTATTCGCTGACGTTGCCGTTGCCGTCGCAGGTCGGATAGAAGTAGCCCTCCCCCTGCTTTTTCACGGCCAGAAGGCCACCGGCCCCTCCCGCGCCCTGGAGGGTGCCGGAGAGGTCGAGGCCCCAGAAGCAGGTTGTGGCAAGGTTTGTGGCCAGGGTTGTGGCGCTGTATTCGGCGATGCGATTGAAGCCATCGTAAACATAGAGGGTGGATGGACCGGTGGTCGGGATTTTGGCGATGCGGCGGCTGAGGGCATCGTAGAGATAGGAGGTGGTGACGCCGTTGGCGGTGGCCGAGACCTGGCGGTTTTCGCCGTCCCATGCCAGCGAGCCATTGGCTGACGGATAGGCCGGAAGCGGGTAGGCCGTGGCGTTGCCGTCGAGGTCGTACACGGGCGAAAGGCTGCCTATCGCGGAGTACTGGTTGATGGGGTTGGCGGTGTAGTTGGGGTTGGCGGGCAGGGTAAGCGTGTCGTTGGCGGTCCTGATGCGGTTGCCGATGGTGTCGTATTGATAGGCACGGTCATTGGAATGGAAGGTGCTGGTGTCCGCGGCTTGCTTCAACTGGCCGAGATCATCGTAGTGCCATGTCCAAGCGGCGGGCTTCGCATTAAAGGCGGAGCCGCCGGTTGCCACTTGCGTGCGCTGGCCGATTTCATTCACGATGTAATCATACTTTGAAACCCTGCCTCCGCCAGTTCGGTTTTCAATGGAGGCAAGGGCGTCGCGGGTGCCCTCATAGGTGCGGATGGCCTGGATGGCCGGGTAGTCGCTCCTGGTGACGGTGTATGGCATGATGTCCTGTTTGGCGCCGGTGACGGAGCCGGTCCGGGGGGCGGCGACCGAGGCCTGATCGTATTGGTAGCCGTAAGTGAAGGTGTTGTCGGTGTTGGTGACGGTTTCAAGAAGGCCGGTGTCGGGATTGTAGCCATAATCAGCCCGGTTTTCGATGGTGGTGGCGGGTGGAGATGTGGTGATCTTCTGTAGTTGCCAGCCGGTGTCGCGGCCCAGGGAGCGGGCGTTGCGGGCCAGCACGCGGGTGAACGGGGTTTGGCCGGGGATGCTGTAGGTGATGGTTTCCGTGGCGATGCCGTGATCCCCGCCGGTTTGGTCGGCATAGCCGAAGACGGATTGCGCGAGGCCGTTGGAAACGGATTGCTGGCGGCCGATGAAGTCGTAGGCGATGGCGATGTCGGGAGTGGTGGTGTCGGCGGCGGCGGCGTTGGCGGCATAGGCCGCGTCCATCGCCGCTTTGGCCGCCGCTTTGGCCGCCGCCTTGGCGTCCCCTGCCGGCGCTGCCTGCCAGGCGGCGCGCAGGCTGAGGTAGGTTTGCCAGAGAGTGGCGGTTCCGAAGTGGTTGGTGGCCGTTGGAAAGCCGCAGGTGTAGGTGTAGGTGGTGATGAGGCACCGCGCCCAAGTGCGGCTGCTCAGGCGGCCGGCGTCGGTATAGGTGTAAGCGGGGCCAACCCCGTCGGCATCCAGCTTTTCGTAGAGCAAGCCGGTGATGGTGGAGTAGTTCCAAGTCGTCGTCTTGGCGGAAGCCATGTCCGTTTCCCCCGCTCCGGGCTCACCGGCGGGGGCACTCTGCCAAGTGTGCATTTTCCACAGTTGGCCCTGCTCGTTGTAAACGCGGAAGGTGGGATAGGTCTGGCTGCCCCAGACCGCCTTGACCCGGCCGGTGGGGTAATAGGACGTATGGGCGACGGAAGGGTGGGTCGGCGGGTCGTTGTCCGGAAGGACGCTTTGAATGACGCGGCCGAGGGCGTCGAGGGTGTCGGCCGTGGCGCGACCGCCCTGTGTGGTGACGAGGGGCGTGCCGGATTCGGTGAAAATGGAATATGTGGTGGCGCCGATGCGGGAGTCGGTGACGGAGAGCAGGCGTTGGAGGTCGTCGTAAAGGTAGGTCAGGGAGGAGATTGGAGTGTCGGCTCCAACCGCAAAGCGCGCGGTCCGGGTGGAATCGCCGGTGGTGGCGGGGGTGGTGGTCTGAATGGTTTTGGTGCCATCGGGGTGGATGGTTGTGACGGTGGCCGAGCTTGGACCGGTCCGGTAGGTGACGGTGCTTCCGGTGGGGGTGACGGTGCCTGATGACAGGCCATCGGCGGATGTGTAGGAATCGGAGAGGGTAATGGCGGTGGTGCCGTCGCCGATTTCCTGCTTCAGGTGGCGGGAGACGCCCAGGGAGATGCCGTGAATGGAGATGGAGCCGACCACCTCGTCGGTGGTGGTGGTGACGAGGTCGCTGGGGGTTGGGGTGCCATTGGGGACTTTGCGGGTGGCGGTGATGCCCTCGCCCTTTGCGTTGTATGTGTAGGAGAAGGCGACTCCATCGGCATCGGTGACGGAAGCGAGTTTGCCGCGGGAACCCGCACCGCCGTTGGTCGGGTAATACCCATAGGTGGTGGTGCCGTTGGCAGGGGTGACGGTCTTGACAGTGCGCCCGAGGGCGTCGGTGTGGGTTTCGGTGGTTTCCACTGTGGATTGCGAGGTGGGTGTGGAGGTTGAGGCGACAAGGCCGCCGACCGCGGTGTTGGCGGCATGGGTGTAGGTCGCGTCGGTGACGGCAGCGCCCGTGACGGCATGGGGGCTGCCGTCACGGTAATGGGTGGTTTGGGATGTCGTGGTCCAGACGGTGGCGGTTGCGGGGTCGGCGCCGACACTGTACTCTTCGATGGCGGTGGTGGCGGCACCGGCGGCGGGGCGGGTGCGGGTGATGAGGCGGTCGCCGGAATCCGTTGATTCCCGCGAGGCGGAAACGGTGGTGGTGGTTAGTCCGTCGAGGGACCGGGTGGTTTCGGACACGAAGACGCCACCGCGTTCGACCGTGGCGGCGAGGCCGCTGTCTGTCGTGACCGCGTATGCCGTGGTCGTGGTGATGATCGGCGAACCGGGAGCGGCTTTGGTTGTCACCTTGTAGACGCGTTTGAGGAAGTCGCGGTCATAGGTGGTGAAGCTGCCGTCACGGGCGCGGAAGCTGGCCAGGCCACAGCAGGTGTATGTCGATTCGTCGTAGTCGCCCTCAACGGCGGGGTAGACGCGTTTGAGCGGGCGTCCGAGGTTGTCGATGGTCTCGCCATCGGTGCACCAGAGGGCGATGGTGACTCCGGCGAGGGTCTTGGTTTCCTGCCCGATGGGAAGCTGGCGCGGGCCGTAGGTGGTGGTGGTGACCGTCAGCGGAGTGGTTTCGACGACAGTGGTGGCGGTGTAGTCGTAGGTGGTGACGGTGCCGTCCGGGTGTTCGATGCGTTTGATGCGTCCGGGATTGACGGTGGCGGCGTCGCCGAAGTAGGCGGTGGTGGTGGTGAGGCTGTTCGAGGCGTCCAAGGTGGCTCCGTCCCCGGTTCCGTCCCATTGCAGGGTGGTGATGAGGTTCTCGGCGCCGGGGGTGAGGGTGGTCTTGGATTCGGCAATGAGATGACCCGCGATATAGGTTTCGACGAGGGAAGATTTGTCATCGACGAGGGTTACGGTTTTGCGGGCGGCGGTTGTGTGGGCGGAAAAGTTGATGTCAGTGATTGGAACGTCCTGCCAGGAGGAGTATTCGGTGATGACCGACACGGTGGAGATGGAGTATTCATAGGATTTCCATGAGCCGTCGGGATATATGACGGACTCAAGGCGGCCGTTGACGGTCGTGTCGGCGGGGTCGCTTTTGTACGTGTAAGCGGTGGTTTGGCCGAATGAGTTGTAGGACAGGAGGCGTTTCATGCCAAGCTCGCCGCCGGCTCCGGAGATGGAGAAATCCGCGTATTTTTCCTCGGTGACGGCGGTGGTGGCGAGGGCGCCGATGGTGCCGTCGGCAGTGACAGAGGCGGTCTTTACGGTGCGGGCGATGTTGTAGTCCCAGGGCCTGGTGCCATGGGTGGACACAGAGTAGATGAGGTCTTGCTGGGTGAGTTGTTTGGCATTGTTTCCCGTGATAACCGTGCCATGGAAGACTTTCGAGGTGACGGTGGCGGGCTTGCCGCCGTCAAGGGTTTGGACGATCTCGTTGGTGATGGTCCTGGGGTTGGAACCCGTGGTTTCAGTTTGGATGTAAATGAGGGTGTCGTTACCGGTGGCGGCGTCCGGGCGTTTGAAGGTGACATCATTGAGCGGGGTAATCTCCAGGAAGTTGTCCGTGGCATAGCCGCCGCCGAAACTGGTGGGGGTGGCACCATTGCGTTTCCAGACGCGAATGCGGAAGCCCTGCCCCGGCGTGTCGGTGAGGTTCTCGATGAGGGTGAAGCAATCGTCGGTGAGAATCTGGTTGATGTATTCGCCGAAAACGTCATCGGTTTTCCTGAGTGTCCTGAAGTTGGCTTCCGATTCGATGAAGAGGCAGGAGGGGTGGAAGGTGGCGGCGGAGATTTTGGTTTGGGACAGCTCCAGCAGAATTTGGGTCTGCTGCAAGGGGCTGGCGGAGAAGTAGCGTCCGAAAACCTCCTTGAAGGTGGGAAGGTTGCCGTTTTTCTCGAACGCGGCCTGGCCCAAATCGGTGAAGCTGGCGGGTTTGGGGTAACGGGCAAGGCCGACCTTGATGCCCCAGTCCAGACTTGCGGACATCGGGCCGTCACAGGCCGAGGATGTCATTGCCGTGCTGTCGTCTCCGGGACATTTGCCGGTCTGACACAAAATGCCGCCGGGAGGGTTGGAGGCCCGAGCGCCGGGACTGGCTGCCAGGAGGATGGCGGTGAAAAGAAGGAGGCGTCGAGCGGTCATGGCGGGTATGTGGAGATGGGGAAAAGCTGAATTGCTGAAATTGAAGTTGGGGGCTGGCTACCCCCTATCTGCTATCTGCCGTCCTGTAGGGCGAGGCGGGAGGTCAGGGTCGTGCCGGCCTCGCTGGCGGCGTAGGAGAGCTCCGGATGGGTGCGGGCGATTTGCTGGAGTTTGGCGAGGTCAGTGCTCTCGCCGCAGTGGGCGATGGCCGCGATGGCCGGGAGGCGCAGCGAGGACTGGCCGTTTTCCTGATAGGCAATGCTGCGCAGGGTGGGGCGGAACTCCTGCGGTGCGAGAATCCCGGCGGCTTGGACGGCGGAGACGCGGACGGGAGTACTGAGGGAGGAGCCGTCCTTGAGGGCCCGGGTGAGCCAGGGTTTGAGGGCGGCGATGGCCTGGGTGCAATCGACGTTGCCGGACGAGCGGACCAGGTTGACGAGCATCATCAGGGTGGTGCCAGGGACCGAGCTTTGTTCGAGAGCCGGATCGGTAGTGGCCGCAACCAGGGCCTGGAGAATCCGGGCGGCTATTTCCGGCGGGGGCTGGGTCGCCTGTCCCGTCGGGGTCTGCCGCGAGTGCGGATTGAGCAGGGTGACAAGGTGCTGCACGGCGTAGTCGCGCAGTACCAGCGGCTGGTGGGCATCCTCAAGGAGGCGCAGCAGGTTGCCGCTCAGGCGCTCGCAGTCGGTGTCATGGCTGAGCAACTGGTCCATGAACTCGTTGGCGATGACATACCAGTGTTCCGGAAGCTCTCCCTTGGGAGGCCCCTTGGCCAGCAGCTCGTAAAGGTAGCGGATCTCGGGCTCGCCGCACTCGCTCCGCAGAGCGTTGCGCAAAAGGGCGACGCGGACCTGCCAGACCTGGCCGGGATCGGTGATGGAGTGCAGGCTGGCAGGAACTGCGACACGGCGCGCGGCCTGGGTGTGCCGGACGGCTGGGGAGGGCGCAGCGGCGGCGTCCGCTGGCGGCGGGCGAGTTTTCCAAGCATGGATGGCTGCCGCGCCGACGATGGCGGGCACGGCTAGAAACAGAGACTTTTTAAGGACAGGCGACACGGCGGGCTTTGAGGTTGGTTCAGCGGGAGCCGAGATAGTCGCCGTAGCGTCCATAGACATCCAGGCTGTGGCAGTAGCCGCCGGCGGCACCGATGGGGCAGAGGAATTCGAGGTTCACCCAGCCGTTCGTCAGGTCGGCTGGCCGGACCGACCTCTGCATGGATCCGTCGCGGAACATCACCCCGGCGCGGAAAATGTTCACGTCAACGCGCCCTCCCTCCGGCAGATTGGTCACAGTGAGCGGGGCGTTGTAGATCTTGTAGCCGACTATCCCGCACGCGCCTGTCGAGGTCATGTCGTTTTGCAGGGCATCGGACACCCCGACGACGTTGATCTGTTGGACCGCGAGAATCGGACCACCTGGCAACAGGCGCCCTGCGATGCCGAGGGCGACGGTCTGGCGCGGCAGCACGGCCACGGTGACATTTTGCGGAGCGTTGCGGGTGACAAGCAAAACACAGAGATCCGGCTGGGAATCCAACGCGACTTCCGGGGCGGCGGCCAGATCGAGCGTGCGGATGCCGGTTTCCAGGGCGTCGATGATTCCCAACGGGAAACCCGGGGCGGCCACCACCTTCACGGTGAGCCTGGCGGTGATGGCATGCTTCGAGGGCTTGTTGTTATGCGAATTGCCGTTGGTGGCCCCGGCGTGTTTTGCACGGTGCCGGTGATGGTGAAGGTGCCGGCATTGGCGAAGGGCAGCACGAAGGTCTGCGTGCCGGTCAGGTTCCACGTTCCGCCGGAGGAGGAGGTGATGGCGGCGGATGTCATGCCGGGGTCCGCGCTCCAGGCCCCGACGAGAAGGGCATCACCCTGGCGGATGGTGAGGGTTTCGGCGTCCATCACGTTGGTGGCCTGCCAGCCCAGCGAGCCGGTGGTTTCCCAGCCCTGCTCGAAATGCACGAGGTAAGGCTGGGAGCCGGAATGGGCGGCCAGCGGCACGTTGGCGAACCAATGGCCGTTGCCGGTGCCGGTGGCCACCGCGACGCCCTTGACCGTCGTGCCGCCCACGTCGCGTGCGTAACCTTCGAGGAAGGCCGGCGAGGTGCGGGTGGCTCCGGCATGGGGCAGGACCCGGTTGGCCTGCGCCAGGAGCGCGGCGGCATCCGCGGGAGCGTAAACCTTGAGGGATACGATGCGCACGGTGCGGCGGGCGAACATGTTGTCAATCAGGATGGTGACCTGGTGATTGCCGGCCACAAGCCACGGGGTGAGCGCCTGGAGCATCCCGAACCTGGACATGCCGAAGCGGACGCTGTGGCGCCCAACCGGCCTGCCGTCCACGCTGACCACCACGGGAACCTCCTCATTGCCGAAGGTCGAGCCCATGAGTTCGGCATTGAGGCGCAGCAGCCAGAAGCCGTTCGACGGGACAGAGAAGTTCCAGGTGACCGCGCCGCGGAAGCTGTTGGCGATGAACCCGCCGGAGGTCATGCTCCACCCGGTGGTGGAACCGGTGAAACCGGCCAGCGCGACCTCGTTCACGAAAGTGTCGGTGACGGAATTGGCGGCCAGGGGGTTGGTGCCCAGGGCGTTGTACTCGTCCCCGTCGCTCACGCCGTTGTGATTAGAGTCGGAGTCGGCGGGGTTCGTGCCGAGGAGATACTCGATTCTGTTAGGTATGCCATCCCCGTCGAAATCACCCCTCTCCCCTTGCCTTATGGGATCGATGGCCCCGTTGTCGGCGGGGTCGAGCCCGAACTGCTTGGCCCACCACGCGGGTAGGAAGATGTCGTATGGATCCTCGGTGGTTCTGACATAGGACGAGACCGCCGCGTCCGGCACGACCTGCCGGGCACCCCCATTGCAGGCCCAGGCGATGCTCACATTGGAATCAGTCGGGCTGCCACCCTTGTGGTCGATTTCCACATAATACGCCTGCCCGGCCTCCAGGTGGACCGCTGCGCTCTGCTGGCTTGCGAAGCGGTCCCACAGGTTCAGCTCGTCCGCGGCGATGCCGAGGCCGTCACCCAGGTCCGTCCCGATCTCGGCGATGCGCTGCTTCGCGTATTTGCCGAACGAGAGGTCTGACGAAAGCCACAGTTCGGCGCTGGTGCGCGCGCTGATCCAGAAGGTGTAATCCCCGGAGACCGCCGGTGTGATGTAACCGCGAGAGCGGGTGCCGATGTAGGGACCGGTGAATTTCAGGTCCGACATCGGCTTGAAGGTCACCGTGTCCGCCTCGTTGTAAAACTTGCTCGACGCGATCAGCTCGGGCACCGTGAAACCCGGCATGCCGTTCCAGAAGTCAACCATGAAGACGCCGGGCCGGCGGTCGGCCACCGTCGGATTGAGACCCATCAGGAATTCTTCCATGTTCGTGTACATGTCGCCATCGGCATCGGCGTCCAGAGCAAGGTCGGGATTGGTGAAGGCCGAGAAGTCGAATCCGGCGATCCAAGCCGCGTACGGGCAGGCGGGGTCCATCGGATCCTCCACCAACTGGAAGCCGCTGAGATAGGCCCGTTCCCCGCTCGCGCTGTCAGCGGCCATGGTGATGGAGATGCGGTTGGCGGAGTCAGGCACGATGTTGTCGAAGCGCACATAGATCACGCAGCGGATCCATCTGTATGACTTGCCGTCCGGCCCGCGTGTGTCGCAAATCAGGGGTCCGGCCGTCGTTGTCGTGTTCGTCGTCGAGAACAGGCTCCTGCCGCCGAGTTCGTTCGGATAGTAACTGGCCAGATAGAGAACGTATTTCCTGCCGGTTTTCAGTCCGCTGATCACCAGGTTCACCGGCTCGTCCGAAAAGCTGAACGCCGCGCTGGTGAGCATCGTCAGGCCGGGACTGCCCCACGAATCCAGGTTGCTGGCGTTGCAGGTGAAGCCCACGGAGGTGGCCACCCCGCTGCCATCCAACAGTCCGCCCACCGTGAGTCCGGACATGCCGAGGCACTGGTTCCAGGTCGAGGCGGCACCGCCGGCCGGGCCGAACAGCCCGGTCCTGGTCTCGTTGTCGAAGTTCACATTGATCCACCCCCATTGGACATCCTTGATAACGGTCACCGTGTAATGCCTGATGGTCAGGCCGTCCGCGGATGTCACGACATACTGCACCGGGTTGGAAAAATCATACACGCTGCCCGAGACGTGATCGCAGGTGGCACCGGCGGACATGGTGAAGGTGGGGGCAAGGGCCGTGACATTCGTTTCGTACGCCACCCTCCAGGTGACCTGGGTTTCGTGGAGGTCGGCCGGATTGCCTGGAAGTCCGAACCACGTGATGCCCGCCACCTCGGGAATGTCATACCTGAGGGTGACGGTGCCAGACCAGGTGGCATCGCTCCACATATTCTTGAGAAACACCCCAGCGGTGTTGAGATCAATGGTGGCCGGGAAATCAGCGCCTGCGGTCTTCGTGTCGATCACCGTGGTGCCGAGTGCCTCGTTCTGGCCGTTGGCCCAGTCGGGCGAGCCGCCGTCACTGCCGATTTACAGGAGTCCGTCAACCAGCACGTTGAGATCGGACGCCCAGGAGCCGCCGGAGTTGACCTCAAGGGTCGCGTCGATGGAAACCTCCCGCAGGATCGAACCGGCGGGCAGGGCGCCCTGGGCGAGCCACGGGACGGCCGCGCCGCCGGCCAACACGGTGCCGCCGCCGGGGGCTCCGAGATCATAGGTCACGGTGGCGGTCGCGGCAGCGGCGCTTCCGGCTAACAACCCCGTGCCCGCCACCAGGGCGAGGGCGAGACGTTTCATGGCAATTCCGATGGGACGAATGTTCAGGGCGAGTTTCATGGCAGTCTGGCTTTCGGTTATCATGTTTGCCGGGGCTGTTTGACGACCCCGGTGGAGAAAGTGAGCGGACGATAGGTAATTCTCCCCCTTATCGGGATTTAGGGCGTTTATTTTCTCGGATGACCATGCATAAATCTGATGTGCGGAGGATTTGCGCATTGATGCGCAGTCGGACCCCCGGAACAGTAGTGGGCTTTGCAAGGTCCAACGAAAATTAGAACCCCGTGATAGGTGGCTGAACATCCAGCAAACCCACGTAAAAGCGATCGGCAGGCGGATCAAGGCCGTTGTCATCCGGAAAGCGTCGCCGGTCATCAAGGCGACCGGCGTTGCCTCTTAAAGTGGGCCCTTGCTGGCGAAGATCTTCTCATGTGTCGCGATCCGGCGACTCGGTTTCATCGGATTTCCATCGGATCAAAAACCGCAATCCTTTGTAGAATAAGGGAAAAAATGTTGTGCGCTACAGGCTGGCAGCCTGTTCTCCTGCCAAAGGGTGCAAAATGGACAGTATTGGACGGGACGCCCACCCTCCTTGATTTTTCATCATGCCTGCCTTGCGGGTGGCGGGCGGGTCTGCCTAGAACATGGGCGTGGAAACGTCCGCGCCTTTCAGAGATCCGTCGAACTCGCCGTTCGGGCGGGCGCGGGTGTTGCGTTGGCTGCGGGCGATTCCCGGAGTGGGACGCCTGCGGGCGCTGCGTCCCGGCACGGACGCCCACGTCGGGGTGCTGGTCAATGCGTTCGCGGCCTTCGCCACCTTGGACGGCGAGTTGAGCCCGTTGGAGGCGGACCTGATTCTCGACATGCTGCGCAGCGCGTTTCCCGAAGTGGACCACGGCTGGCTGGGCCGCCGCTTGCAGCGTGCGGTGAGGAATCCCCGCCCCTTGCAGAGTCTGGCGGTGGAGTTGAAAAACAGCTACGACGATGTCGGCAAGCTGGCCTTCGGCCTGCAGTTGTACACCTTGGTGGATGCCGCCGGCCGCTCGGAGCGCAACCGGGCGAGTTTCGAGGTTTTCATGAGGCGGCTCGGCCAACCAGAGTTCGGCACGGCCATTTTGCGGGAAATGCGCGGCGACGAGGAACAACCGGCCGATGAGGACCTGCCGTTCGAGCGCTTGATTTTCGGCAGGGACGGCGCCGATGTCATCTTGCCGCCGGCGGCGCTGGATCACGAGTTCCGGGTTTACCGGGCTGGCGATCTGATGCTGGTGAGAAATACCGGTGTCGCGCCGCTGTGGATCCGCGGCCGCTCGGTGGCCACCGGATCGTTCCTACGGATGCGGGAACGCCAACCGCTGGTCGTGCCGGGATGGACGCTGAGCCACGAGGATTTGTTGTTTTTCCTGGATGTGAAACGCACGGGCAACGCCCCGGCGATCTATCTGGCCGCTGGCGAAACCGGCCTCACCGCCGAACGCACGCGCAGCCGTCAAAGCGTGTTGCGGGTGCGCTTCGGGCTGGACGCGGAGGTCGTCGCCCTGCGCGACACCGACCTGCGCGCCGGCAGCCGCGGCCCGCTCAAGCGGGGCGACGTGGTGATTTGCCGCAACCATGAACGGCTGGGTGACGAATCCGGTTTCAGCCTCTCGATCAACGACCTCCGGCGCAAGGCGACCCAATCCGGCAGGCGCTTCCGGCTGGCCGGCGACCGCCAGGAGTATCTGGTTTCCAATGACGCGTCGGCGCTGGGGCGGGGCGACCTGCTGTTAGGTCCGAAGCTTTCACCGAGGACGGTGTTGTTCATCCGCTACGACGCGCAACGCGCGGAAGGCGAGGTGCAGATCCGCGAGAGCAACGGCCCGATCCTGGTGGACGGCACCCAGGTGCGGGTGTCCGCCCCGTTGAAAGACGGCTCGGTGATCCGCCTATCGGGCAGTCAAGCGGTGCGTTGCCGGTTCAGCGAGGGCTTCCTCGATGAGGAACGCACGCTGATCGAATCACTGCAAGTCGAGGACCTGATCCATGATTTCGGGCCGGACGCGCGGGCGCTGGACCACATCAACTTCGAGGTGAAACGCGGCGAGATGCTGTGTATCAT